>Ga0233426_10001083_pt1 | contig 26353 bp, 20 predicted proteins | sample SI_118_April2016_6_FD_179875 | JGI IMG/M metagenome (GOLD analysis project Ga0233426, IMG submission 179875) | Seawater microbial communities from Saanich Inlet, British Columbia, Canada - SI_118_April2016_10_MG | ecosystem: Environmental > Aquatic > Marine > Inlet | place: Canada: British...
CTAAGTTATCTTAATAATTGTTAAGAAATTGTGTTGAAAACTTCATGGTTTGCTTATTTACTCACTTTGGATATTTACTACTTTTAAATCTGATAAGAAATCCTATGAAATTAAGATATTACACCCTCCTTTTTTTACTGTTTTCTAGTAGTTTAGTTTTTGCTCAAAATCATTCTTTTGATGATGCTCAATCACTTTTTGATGATGGAAAATATAGTGCGGCACAAGCTCTTTTAAATCAACTTTCTTCTGGTCATTCAGCTAATGCTGAAGCAATGTTCTTAAATGCAAAATGTTCCAAAGCTTTATTTCTATCTGATGCTGAGCTTTTGTATGAGGAGTTGAATGAGTATTTTCCTTATCATCAATTTAAGCAAGAAGTAAATGCTGATTTGGCGCTTATCAATTATAGAAATAAAGATTACTCAAATGCTATTTCTTACTTTCTTGAGTTAGACAGTTTATCTAATGAGTTTATATTTAAGTTAGCGTATGCTAGTTTTAGTATTGATTCATTAGTTGATGCGCAATATTATTTTTCAAAATTAATTGGAACAGAAAGTAAATATTCTTCTACTGCTCAATATTATTATGCTTATATTGCTTATGAAAGAGGGTTTTATAAGTCAGCTTTAGTTTCTTTTAATAAACTACTGAATGATGAGAAGTTTGGTAATATTATTCCTTATTACATTAGTCAAATTTACTTTTTTCAAAAGGAATACAAGCAATTAATAGCTTTTGCGAAACCATTATCAGAAAAAGTAATTGCTAGCAGGAAATCAGAAGTTAATAGATTGTTAGCGGAGGCTTATTTCAGAACTAAAGATTATGAGAATGCTATTATTCATTTTGAGGTGTTTTTAGAAGAAGAAAAAGAAGGTAATTCAGTTGTTCATTTCTTGCTTGGGCAAGCTTATTATAATTCTAAAAACTACCTTTCTGCAATCTCATATTTTGAGAAAGTTTCTAATTCAGCAGATAGTCTGATGCAAAACTCAACCTATTTTTTAGGGGCTAGTTATTTAATGACTGACAATAAGAATTACGCATTACAAGCCTTTAAAAAATCCTCAGAGTATAATTATAACCCTATTTTGAAGGAAGAGGCTTTTTATAATTATGCAAAACTTTCCTTTCAACTAGAGCTTCCTTTTGAGAATACTTTGGCTGCTTTAAAAACTTATTTGGAGTCGTACAACAATCCATTGCATAAAAAGATAATTGAGGATTTAATGGTTAAGTCTCTACAAAGTACGAGTCAGTATTCTGAGGCTTATAATGCTTTGGTTGATATTCACCTTTTAACTAACTCTCAGCAAATAGCTTTGCAGCAGTTAGCTTTTTTCTTAGGTGTAAAAGAATATAATCAGCAGAACTTTAAAGATGCGATTTCTTATTTTATTGTTGCTAATAGATATCCTATAAATGATGATTATTCTTACTTAACAAATTATTGGTTAGCTGATTGCTGCTTTCAGCTTAGCGATTTTGATAAATCAATCGCTATTTATTCTGATTTATCAGTTTCATCAAATAAAAACCTTTCAGATTATGAGAGCTTGAAAAGTTATAATTTAGCGTATTCCTATTTTCAAAATGCAGATTATTATAATGCAATTAAGTGGTTTCGTACATATGAGAAAACAGCAATTGATAGTATGAAGTTGAATGATACATACTTTAGAATTGCTGATGGATATTTTATGAGTTCTGATTTTTCTTTAGCTCAGAAATACTATAAAAAAGCTATTGCTTATAATTTGTTTGATGTTGATTATGGAATTTATAAGCGTTCGGTTTCTTTGGGTTTGATCGGTAAAAATAAATCTAAAGTTAAGTTGTTAAAGCAAATTATTGCTGATTATTCAGCTTCATCATATTATGATAATTCTCTTTATGATTTAGCAAAATACTATAAAAATACTCAGAAAAATGATTTAGCAATAAAGTATTATGATGATTTATTGATTGCTACTAATGATGAAAACTTAATTGCTGATGCTTATTTAAGTAAAGGAATGATTTATTTCAATTCAACAAAAACTAATGAAGCAATTGTTGAATTTTTGTTTGTTGTAAATAATTATCAGCACACAATTTATTTTAAAGAAGCGATTTCTGGATTGCAAGCGGCTTATTCTTCATTAGCTCAAATTGATAAATACTTAGCTGTAATTGAAAGTTTACCATCAGTAAGTATTAGCAGAGCAGAGCAGGATTCATTATCTTATAATGCGGCTTTTATGAAGTTCTCAGAATTAGAATATAAGGTTGCTAAAAAAGCGTTTGATAAATACCTGTCAACTTTTGAAAATGGAATATTTGTCAATGATGCAACTTATTATAATGCGATGAGTGCTGTAAAAATTAATGATTCAATTGCAGCTATTACCCTCTATGAAAAGGTTGTGGAATTAGGTGTTAAATCTCATCAAGAAACTGCTATGTTGTTTTTGGCTAGAGAGAGTTACTCAAGAAATGATTTTGTAAATTCTAATAAACATTACAATACTCTTTTGGAATACGCTTCTTCAAACTCAATAAAACGAGAAGTTGTTATTCGCTTGATGACAGGCAATGAGATGATTGATAATAAGGTAGCGTTTAAGTTTGCAAAACAAGTTGTGGAATTTGATAAAACAGATAATTGGTTGTTGAGTAAGGCTTATGTTATAATTGCTAGAAATGAGTTTGAAAATGGAAATTATGCCAAATCAAAAGTTACTTTTAAGCAAGTGGTTGGGCTTTCTGATTATGATGAAGGTGCTGAGGCAAAATATTATTTAGCTTACCTTACTTACTTAGATGAGAATTTGACTTTGGCTGAGCAAATGATTTTTGAACTTGCTGAGAAATATTCTAGCGATTATTTCATTGCAAAAGCTTTTATCCTATTGGCTGATATTTATGTTGCGCAGGAAAATAATTTTCAGGCAAAAGCCACTTTAGAAAGTATTATTGAAAATCATGATGGTGATGATTTAGTGAATTTAGCTCGTAAGAAATGGGAGCAGATTGTTGAAAAGGAAAAAGTTGTAACCCCTGAAGTAGAAGAGGAATTTTATATTGATATCTCAGAAGATGAGATTGTATATGAGGAAGAAGTTCGTGATGAGATTGATGAGGACTATATAGTGGAAATTCCAGACTCTTTGAAGGTTGAGTCGGATAGTTTAGAAATTAAAATTTTAGAAGATGAAGAAATCGAATAGTCTACTTTTACTTTTTTGTGTAAATATTATCACTGTTTTTGCTCAGGATTTAAAAACAACTGAGGTAAATGTGGTTGAAGGTTTTAAGCCCACAATTCCAGAAGCCACTCGTTTAAATGAAAATGCAGTTTTTGCTGACACAATAAAAGAAGATAGAGTTCAAACTTATGAAGTTATTGAGTCTGAATTGCAGTCAGACTATAAAACTAAACCTTTGAAAGCTGCTAAAGTAAAAGATGATAAAATCCCAGAATTATATGCTACAAAAGTTTCGTTAGGTACAGGTTTTAGAATTGGAAGTAAAACAAGTGTAGTTCATAATAGTTTGCGCTCAAAAGACATGAGTTATGGAATTATTGCTAATCATCAAAATAGTGATTATAAAATTGACTCAAAAATTGCAGGAAGGAGTAATAATAATCTTCATTTATATGGTAAGAAAATTTCAGCTAAACATATTTTTATTTCAAATTTGGATTATGATAGAAAAGCGGTTTATACATACGGAATAGGATCTGAGAATAAAAATCATGAAGGGTTTGAAAATAATCCTTATTATAATCGTTTTTCATACACTAAATTTTCATTTTCTGCAATTTCAAAAGAGCATGATGAAGATAAATTAAAACATCATACAACTTTCTTTGTTTCTGATTTGAATGAGTTTTCTGAAAATCAAATTCATTTAAGCACAGATATAAGTAGAATAGTAGAAGGGTATCCAATAAATTTAGAAATTGAGTTGAACGATTATCTAAATTATAATAGTAAAGATTTAACTTTTGAAAGTAGTGATGTTAAATCTTTTCATTTTTCCCCATCAACTTCTATTGCTAAATATGGTATTGATTTTGATTTAGGGGTTGAATTGCATTATCAGATACAACTTTATGACAATGAATTCGAGATTTTTCCGCAAATAAAAGCATCTAAGGAGTTGGTAAAAGGTATTTTGTTAGTCTATGGTGGTTTGCGTCATAGCGAGCACAGGAATACGCTTAAATCGCTTTCAGATGAAAACCCATACATTCACTCTTACGGAACAAATCAATCTATTTTAGCAGGCAATAATGTGCCGCAAAGTTTAGAAACTACTGATTCTGATGAATTATTTGTAGGTATGAGGAATGTTTTAGGAAAGGATGAGGTTTTTGAAGGAGGCCTTGCTTATGGTGAGATAAATAATTTTGCTCACTTTATTGGCATTTCAAATGGTGGTTACAATAGATTTCAAGTAAATTATTTAGAGTCTGTTTGGCAATTACACGCTAATGCAACTTATGATAAAAAGATTAATAATATCATCAGTTTAAACGCAGCTGCTGATTATTTTTCTTGGGACAAAGAAGTTTATCATAAACCGAATTTTACTGCAAATTTAAGTGCCCCTATTAATTTGAGAAATAAAATAAAAGTTGCCCCATCTCTATGTTATATAGGAGAAAGAAATGTGAATGATGAAGATCAGTTTTTGTCAGCTCAGTTCCATGCTAATTTTGCTTTATATTATTCATACTCCAAACAGCTTTCGGCTCATTTGCAATTAAACAACTTAACAGGAACGCAAAATGAAATCTGGAAAGATTATAAAGAAGTTGGATTTAATGGTGTTTTTGGCATCAATTATTCCTTCTAAATCTTATCAACATTTGTTGAAAAACTCTTCTATTTTTTAGCGTATTCTGTATGGGTTTAAATCATTCAATAATTGTATATTTGTCTGTTTTAAAAATTAGAGATATATAATTCAAATTTATGAGTGAGGAAAATAAAAATCAAGAGTATAGTGCTGATAATATTCAAGTACTTGAAGGGTTAGAAGCTGTAAGGAAAAGACCAGCCATGTATATTGGTGATATTGGTGTAAAAGGTCTGCACCATTTGGTGTATGAGGTGGTGGATAATTCAATTGATGAGGCTTTAGCTGGGCATTGTTCTCATATTGATTGTTTTATCAATGAAAATAACTCCATTACAGTAACTGATAATGGTAGAGGAATTCCAACTGGAATGCACGAAAAAGAAGGGCGTTCTGCTTTAGAAGTAGTAATGACGGTGCTGCATGCTGGGGGTAAGTTTGATAAAGGTTCTTATAAAGTTTCTGGTGGACTTCATGGTGTAGGTGTGAGTTGTGTAAATGCACTTTCTTCTGATTTAAGAGTTGAAGTGCATAGAGATGGGAAGATGTACGAGCAAGAATATAAAATTGGTGCTCCTCAGTATGATGTTCGTGAAATTGGAACTACTGATATTACTGGAACTAAAGTTACTTTCCTTCCAGATGCTACTATTTTTGAAGATACAATTTATCATTTCGATATATTAGTTGCTCGTTTAAGAGAATTGGCTTTTTTAAATAAAGGAATTCATCTTTCTATTACTGATAAAAGAAGAAAAGATGATGATGGTGAATTTGTAAAAGAAGAATTCTATTCTGAAGGTGGATTGAAAGAATTTGTTTCTTTTTTGGACGAGACAAGAGATTCTATTTTAGAGGATGTTATCTATATTGATGGAGAAAAAGATGGTGTTCCAGTTGAGGTAGCTATGGTTTACAATACCTCATATACTGAAAATGTGCATTCTTATGTAAATAATATTAACACTCATGAAGGAGGTACTCACCTTTCAGGATTCAGAAGAGGACTTACACGTACTCTCAAGAAATATGCTGATGGTTCAGGATTATTGAAAAAAGTTAAGTTTGAAATTTCTGGAGATGATTTTAGAGAAGGTTTAACGGCTGTAATTTCTGTTAAAGTTATGGAGCCTCAATTTGAAGGGCAAACAAAAACAAAATTAGGAAATAAGGAAGTTACTTCTGCAGTTTCACAATCGGTAAGTGATATGCTTACTTTCTATTTAGAGGAAAATCCTGAACAAGCAAAAAGAATTGTGCAGAAAGTTATTTTGGCTGCAACAGCAAGAAATGCTGCTACTAAAGCTAGAGAAATGGTGCAAAGAAAAAGTGTTCTTACTGGATCTGGATTACCTGGTAAACTTTCAGATTGTTCTGAAAAAGACCCGGCAAAATGTGAGATTTTCTTAGTTGAGGGGGATTCTGCAGGTGGTACAGCAAAGCAAGGTAGAGATAGACACTTTCAAGCAATTATGCCATTAAGAGGTAAAATTCTTAATGTGGAAAAAGCAATGCAACATAAAGTTTTTGAAAATGAGGAGATTAAAAATATGTTTAAAGCATTGGGTGTTTCAATTGGTACTATTGATGATGAAAGAGAATTGAATATTGAAAAATTGAGATATCATAAAGTTGTAATTATGACGGATGCGGATATTGACGGTTCTCATATTGCTACTTTATTATTAACTTTCTTCTTCCGTTTTTTAAAGCCACTTATTGAGCAAGGTTTTGTTTATATTGCTACTCCACCTTTATATTTATTAAAAAGAGGTAAAGACCATAGGTACTGTTGGGAAGAAAGCCAAAGAGATGCAATGATTATGGAAATGAAAGGAGGGAAAGATGTTAATGTAATTATCCAAAGGTATAAAGGTCTTGGGGAAATGAATGCGTCTCAGTTATGGGATACAACTTTGAATCCGGAATACAGAACATTAAAACAAGTTACAATTGATAATGCTGCTGAGGCAGATAGAGTCTTTTCAATGTTAATGGGAGATGAAGTGCCTCCAAGAAGAGCCTTTATTGAAGCAAATGCCAAATATGCCAATATTGACGCATAAGTTTTAACAAACAAAATTTAAAAAACAACCAAATAAATAAAAGAATGAAAGTTACAGTAGTAGGTGCAGGTGCAGTAGGAGCTAGCTGTGCGGAATATATCGCAATAAAAAACTTTGCCTCAGAAGTAGTATTAGTTGATATTAAAGAAAATTTTGCTGAAGGAAAATCAATGGATTTAATGCAAACTGCATCTTTAAACGGTTTTGATACTAAAATTACAGGATCAACTAATGATTACTCAAAAACTGCTGGAAGTCATGTTGCAGTAATTACTTCAGGAATTCCAAGAAAACCAGGGATGACAAGAGAAGAATTAATCGGAATTAATGCAGGAATTGTAAAGTCAGTTTCTGAGCAATTAATAAAGCACTCTCCTGATGTAATTTTGATTATTGTTAGTAACCCTATGGATACTATGACTTATTTAACGCATAAAGTAACTGGTTTACCTAAAAACAGAATTATTGGAATGGGTGGTGCTTTGGATTCTGCAAGATTTAAATATAGATTAGCTGAGGCTATGGAATGCCCAACATCTGATATAGATGGAATGGTAATTGGAGGTCATTCTGATAAAGGAATGGTTCCTTTAACAAGAATTGCCACAAGAAATTCTGTTAGAGTTTCAGAATTTTTGGAAGCTGATAGATTGCAAAAAGTATTGGAAGATACTAAAGTTGGTGGGGCAACATTGACAGGTATGTTAGGTACTTCTGCTTGGTATGCTCCAGGTGCTGCAGTTAGTGGTTTAGTTCAAGCTATTGCTTGTGATCAAAAGAAAATGTTTCCTTGTTCAGTTATGCTTGATGGTGAGTATGGTTTAAGTGATTTGTGTATTGGAGCTCCTGTAGTTTTAGGTAAGAATGGTATTGAAAGTATAGTTGAAATTGACTTAGATGAAGCGGAATTAAGTCAGTTAAGAGCTTCTGCTGAAGGAGTGAAAGCAACTAATACTTTGCTTAACGATTTAAATCTGTAAATATTTGTCATTTAGAATGTTGCTAAATTGATAAAACTTACTATTTTTGCAGCCCTAATTTAAGAATTAAGAAAATGAAAAAAGATATCCACCCAAAAGAGTATAGATTGTGCGTATTTAAAGATATGTCAACAGAGTTTACAATTTTAACAAAATCATGTGTTGAGTCTGAAAGTACTATTAAATGGGAAGATGGTAATGAATATCCGTTAGTGAAAATGGAGATTTCTTCTGATTCTCATCCTTTCTATACAGGAAAAGCTAAGTTGCTTGATACTGCAGGAAGAATTGATAAATTTAAAAATAAATATAAGAAATTTGCTAAATAGTAAATTTTCAACTTTAATAAAAAGCCCGCACAATTTTGTGTGGGCTTTTTTTTTAACTTTGCAGTATGAATGTAATTTTATTTGACTCTAATCGATCTAATTTTTATCCCTTATCATATACAAGACCAATTTCTGAGTTTCGAATAGGAATTTTAACGATAAAGGAAAAGTGGACGCATTATTATAAAAATATTTCTACTAAAACAGAAGATTATTTAGTTAGTAAATATCCCATCAGAAAGCAAAAAGAAAATCTTTGGATTGATGCTTCTGTTTTACCATCAAAAGAATTAAAAACGGAGTTAGATAGCTTAAGAAATGGAGAAGTTCTTGAGTCAAATGGGAAAATTATTGCATTTAAAAATTTGAATTATTCTTTTAAAAATTTGAATAAAATCAACACTTCAATTCTTGTTAATTCAATTGAAAATATATGGGATATTTTTGCTGATAATGGAAGGGAAATTGAAGCTGATTTTAAATTACTTACTAAATCTATTAAATCAAAGTCATCAAAAAAAGATATCCAAATATTAAATCAGATTAAAGATTCTAATATTAAAATTGGAAATAATCCTATTTTTATTGAAAAAGGAGCAAAAGTAAATCAGAGCATTTTGAATACTACTGAAGGACCTATTTATATAGGAAAAGATGCAGAAATCATGGAAGGCTCTATGGTTAGAGGTCCTTTTGCTATGTGTAACAATTCAGTTTTAAAAATGGGATCAAAAATTTACGGCCCAACAACTTTAGGTCCGCATTGTAAGGTTGGTGGTGAGGTAAATAATTCTGTATTTTTTGGATATTCATCAAAAGCACATGATGGTTTTTTAGGTAATTCTGTAATTGGTGAGTGGTGTAATTTAGGAGCAGATACAAATAATTCAAACCTCAAAAATAATTATGCTGAGGTTAAACTTTGGAATTATGAGATGGAACGATTTAAAAAAACTGGCTTGCAGTTTTGTGGATTAATTATGGGAGATCATTCAAAATGCGGAATAAATACTATGTTTAATACGGGTACCGTTATTGGTGTTAGTGCAAATATATTTGGTAGTGGTTTTCCAAGAAATTTTGTTCCTTCATTTAGTTGGGGAGGAGCTTCTGGTTTTCAAGTTTATAAATTACCCAAAGTATTTGAAGTTGCTTCAAAAGTATTTGAAAGAAGAAAGCTTGACTTTGATGAGAACGAACAAAATATTTTGTCAGAAGTGTATGATATGACAAAACGCTACCGAAACGAGTAATAACTGACAAAACGACCATCTTAAATCTATGGCACACTAATTGCAAATGTAATTGGTGAAAACAAATATTATGAAGAAAGATTTTAGAATAAGTTCAGCAGAGTTTTCTGACATGCTGAATGAAGATACAGAGTTTTTGCCATTGATGAGTGATGAGGATGAAGCAAAAATATCAAAGGAAGATACACCAAATGAACTTCCAATTTTACCTTTAAGAAATACAGTTTTATTTCCAGGTGTTATTATCCCAATTACTATCGGTAGAGATAGATCAGTCAAATTGATAAAAGATGCTGAAAATGGCAATAAGACAATTGGAGTTGTAGCTCAAAAGGATTTTGATACAGAATTGCCAGAATTAAGTGATTTAAATCATGTTGGTACTGTAGCTCATATTTTGAAAATGTTAAAAATGCCTGATGGAAATATCACTGCTGTTATACAGGGTAGAAAGCGTTTTGAGATTACAGAAATGGTTCAAAAAGACCCTTATTTTAAGGCAAATGTAGTTGATTTAAAAGAGGTAAAGCCTGAGAAAAAAGATGAAGAATTTGGTGCGTTAGTTTCATCTGTAAAGGATTTGGCTCTTAGGATTATTGATGAATCTCCTAATATTCCTGCTGAGGCGGCAATTGCAATTAAAAATATTAAAAATTCATCTTTTGCAATAAATTTTGTTTCTTCAAATATGAATATTGGTTTGACTGAAAAGCAATCATTACTAGAAGAAGTTGATTTGAAGAAGCGTGCTATTTTAGTATTAGAACTCTTAACTAAAGAGTTGCAAATGCTAGAAATGAAAAATAAAATTCAATCCAAAGTTCAAACAGATTTAGATAAACAGCAAAGAGAATATTATTTGAATCAGCAAATGAAAGCTATTCAAGAGGAATTAGGAGGGAGTGGTTCTCAAAAAGAAATTGATGAAATGCGCAAGCAGGCATCAAAAAAGAAATGGAATAAAGAGATTGCAAATGCATTTGATAAGGAGCTTAGAAAGTTACAAAGAATGAATCCTTCTATGTCCGATTATGCTGTACAGAGAAGTTATATTGAGTTGATATTGGATCTTCCTTGGGATGAAGTTACAACTGATAGTTTTGATTTGAAACAAGCGAGAGATATTTTAGATAGAGATCATTTTGGTTTAGAAAAAGTAAAAGAAAGAATTATTGAGCATCTAGCAGTTTTAAAATTAAAGGGTGATATGAAATCGCCAATTTTATGTTTGTATGGCCCTCCTGGGGTTGGAAAAACGTCATTAGGAAAGTCAATTGCTGAGGCTCTTGGTAGAAAATATGAGCGTGTTTCTTTAGGTGGTTTGCGTGATGAAGCCGAGATTAGAGGGCATAGAAAAACTTATATTGGTGCAATGCCAGGGAGAATCATTAAATCAGTAAAAAAAGCAAAATCCTCAAATCCAGTTTTTGTTTTAGATGAGATTGATAAAGTCACAAGAGATAATCATGGTGATCCTTCTTCTGCACTTTTAGAGGTTTTAGATCCTGAGCAAAATGAAACTTTTCATGACAATTATTTGGAGTTGGATTATGATTTATCAAAAGTGATGTTTGTGGCTACTGCTAATTCTTTAGCTACAATTCAGCCTGCACTTAGAGATAGAATGGAAATTATTGAGATAAATGGATATACTATTGAGGAAAAAGTACAAATTGCAAAAAAACATTTGTTGCCAAAACAAATAAAGTTACACGGATTAAAAGAGGAACAGTTTACAATTTCTGATGAAATGTTAGAAAAAATTGTTGATCAGTATACTAGAGAATCGGGTGTTAGGACTTTGGATAAAATGATTAGTAAAATGATTAGGAATGTTGCAAAATCTATTGCAATGGATGAGAGTTTTGATTATTCTCCTGATGTTAAGGTTGTAGAAAAAGTTTTAGGAGCACCAAGATTTGATAGAGATAGATTTACTGACAATTCTGTTGCGGGTGTTGTCACTGGTTTAGCTTGGACATCAGTAGGTGGTGATATTTTGTTTATTGAAAGTAGCTTGAGTAAAGGAAAAGGAAAGTTGTCTGTTACAGGAAATCTAGGAAAAGTGATGAAGGAATCGGTTACTATTGCAATGGAGTATCTGAAAGCTCATGCGAGTAGTTATGGTATTTTGTCTGAAACTTTTGACAAATGGAATGTTCATGTTCATGTTCCTGAAGGTGCAACGCCAAAGGATGGGCCTTCAGCAGGAATTACTATGTTTACTTCTTTAGTTTCTTCATTTACACAAAGAAAATTGAAGGAGAAAATTGCAATGACTGGAGAGCTTACTTTAAGAGGGAAAGTATTGCCAGTTGGTGGGATTAAAGAGAAAATATTGGCAGCAAAACGATCAGGAATTAATGAAATTTTGCTTTCAAAACAGAATAGAAAAGATATTTTAGAAATCAATGAAAAGTATGTAAAGGGAATGACTTTTCATTATGTAGATACATTAAAAGAAGTAATTGATATCGCATTGTTAAATGAGAAAGTTGAAAATGCAGTTGAGATTCATTAGCAAGTTAAAATAACATTGAAAAAGTATCGTTAATTATATTGTGAGTAAAAGAAATATTTTTCTTCTGGCATTTTTAATTCCATTGAGTATTGTTGCTCAAAGCGGAGGGCAAACAGCTTTTTCTTTTGTAGATATAGAGACTTCTTCAAGAGTTGAGGCATTGGGAGGTAGTGGTATTGCAATTTTTGATAATGATGTTTCATTAGTACAAACTACACCATCACTGTTAAGTCCTGAAATGGATAAAGCTATAGTATTTTCTTTTGGAGATTACTTTTCGGATATTAATTTGCTTTCATTTTCTTTCTCAAAGAATATAGAGGAACTAGGTGTTTTTGCGCTTTCATTAAAAGCAATAAATTACGGAAGTTTTGATAGAAATGATGAGAATGGTTATAGTCATGCTGAATTCTCTGCAAATGATCAAGTTCTTACTTTTGGTTTTGCTAAACAGCTGAATAAAAGGTTTACTCTTGGTGTAAATTTAAATTTACTCAATTCTAATTACGATTCTTATAATTCATTTGCAATCAGTTCAAATATCTCATCTACATATTATAACAAAGAGAAAAGATTTAGTTCTACTTTTCTAGTTAAAAATATAGGAAGGCAAGTTAATTCATATACATCAATTAATGAGAGTTTACCATTTGAAATGCAATTTGCAATAAGCAAGGAGTTGGCTCATTTACCTTTCAGATATCATCTAACATATAATTCAATCAATATATTTGATGTTAAATCTCATTATAAATTAACAAGTCAAACTAATACAGATTCAGGAGAGTTAGAGGTTAAACAGGAGAGTATTGCTAAAACTGCTTTGCGTCATATTGTTATTGGAGGAGAGTTTAATCCTTTTAGAAAAAGTTTATTTATTAGAGGTGGGTTTAATTTTCAAAGAAGATTTGATTTAACAACTACAACTCGCCCTGCATTAGTTGGTTTTTCTTGGGGTATTGGCTTTAAAGTAATGAAATATCGTTTTGATTATAGTCGATCTTCTTATCATCTGTCAGGAGCGCCAAATAATTTTAGTATTGCTACAAATTTGAGTACTTTTGGCCTCTAGATGAGTTTAACTTTTAATATTGCTATTGACGGACATTCCTCTTGTGGTAAAAGCACAATAGCAAAATCTATTGCTCAGAAATATGGCATGCGCTATATTGATACAGGAGCAATGTACAGAGCGATTACACTTTATTTTATGAGAAACGATATCATTAAAAATAAACAAGTTGATTTTGCTTTACTCTCAGATTCTTTAGATAAAATAACTATTAATTTTCAATTCAATTCTGAGCTAAAAAAGTCAGAAACTTTTCTGAATAATGAGAATGTTGAGTCAATTATTAGAGGGTTTGAGGTTTCCGATAATGTTTCAATTATTGCTCAAATTAAAGAGGTAAGAGAAAAGTTAATTCTTTTGCAAAAAGCAATTGGAAAGTCCAAAAATGTAGTGATGGATGGTAGAGATATTGGAACAAAAGTTTTTCCTGATGCAAGGTTAAAGCTTTTTGTTACTGCAAAGGCTGAAATTCGAGCTCAAAGAAGGTTTGATGAGTTGACTGTAAAAGGTGAAAGAGTTACTTTTGATGAGATTTTACAGAATTTGAATGAAAGAGATGATCATGACACTAATAGAGACATCAATCCGCTTATGCAAGCAGAAGATGCTGTTTTGATTGATAATTCAGCACTTTCTATTCAGGATCAAAATGATTTAATTGATAACTTAATAAATACAAAAAAATAATGAAAATAATTATTGATAAATATTCAGGATTTTGTTTTGGAGTTGTTTATGCAATTCAAATGGCAGAATCTATTTTAGATGAAGAAGGAGTTTTGTATTGTTTGGGGGATATTGTGCATAATAATAAAGAAGTTGATAGGTTAAATGAAAGAGGTTTGAAAATTATAAATCATGAGGACTTAAAAGAATTGAAGGATTGTAAAGTTTTGATTCGTGCTCATGGAGAGCCGCCTTCTACTTATGAATTAGCTTTAAAAAATAACATTCAACTATTGGATGCATCCTGCCCAGTTGTGCTTAAATTGCAACATCAAATTAAAGAAGGTTATGAGCAGTTAAAAGAAATTGATGGACAAGTAATTATTTTTGGAAAAGAAGGTCATGCGGAGGTGACTGGACTTGTTGGGCAGACAAATAGTGAGGCGATTATTGTTACTACTATTGAGGATTTGGAAAAGGTAGATTTTTCTAAGTCGATTTATATTTATTCTCAAACAACTAAGAGTCCAAAAGCTTACTTTGATATAACAAAAGAGATAGAGAAAAGAGTAAAATTGTCATCCAATCCTGATATAAAATACATAGTTAATGATACTTTGTGTAGGCAGGTTTCTGGTAGAGAGCCTCAGCTAAAGCAATTTTCTAATGATAATGATGTTATTATTTTTGTGAGTGGAAAGAAAAGTTCAAATGGTAAAATGTTGTATAAATCTTGCGAGAATGAGAACCCTAACTCATACTTTATTTCGGATGTAGATGAGTTGAATTTTGAATGGTTTATTGATGCTAAATCTGTTGGTATTTGTGGTGCTACTTCTACTCCAAGATGGTTGATGGAAAATGTTCAAAAAGCTATCGAAAAAATAGCTTAATATTCTTTTGTGTTATTTCATATTAAAATTGTATTTTTGCACGCCTTTTCAGAATGTTAGTAAGGTAGTGAAAAGGAAACAATTATAATTAATCGCTCTTAAAGTTTAAAACATCTTAGCCTTACTTACTTTAAGATACAAATGTAAATGACGAAATATGTCAGAAGAAAAGAAAAAAGTAACTGCTAAAAAAGCAGTAAAAAAACCTAGAATTGCTAAGGTTAAAAAAGAAGAAACTCCAAAATCTGTGGAGGTAAAAGCAACTGAAACTCCTATTGTAGAAGAAGTAAAATTAGAAGAAACTCCTGTAGTTAAAAAAGAGACAACTTTATCTAAAGAAGAATTGCTTGCGAATTTTGATTGGGACAAAGCTGCTCAAAATGACATGTATTCTAATGAAGAAAGAACAGGTCTTGAAAAAGAATATGTTGCTACTCTTCCTGAGATTATGGACAAGCAAGTTCTTGATGGTACTGTTGTTATGATTACTGAGAGAGAAGTAGTTGTTGACATCAACTTTAAATCAGATGGGGTGCTTTCTTTTAATGAGTTTAAATATAATGAAGATTTAAAAGTTGGTGATTCTGTTGAAGTTTTAGTAGAAAAGCAAGAAGACAAAAACGGACAATTAGTTTTATCACATAAAAGAGCTAGAATTTTAAGGGCTTGGGAAAAAGTTAATGTTGCATTAGAGACTGGTGAAGTTGTAAATGGTCAAATTTTGAGCAGAACAAAAGGTGGTATGATTGTTGATGTATTCGGAATTGAATGTTTCTTACCAGGATCTCAAATTGATGTTAAGCCAATCCGTGATTATGATGCGTATGTTGGTAAAAAGATGGAATTCAAAGTTGTGAAAGTAAATGAAGCTTTCAGGAATGTTGTTGTATCTCATAAAGCATTAATTGAGGCTGATTTAGCAGTTCAAACTAAAGAGATCATGTCTAAATTAGAAAAAGGACAAGTACTTGAAGGAACTGTTAAAAATATAACTTCTTATGGTGTGTTTGTTGACTTAGGAGGTATTGATGGATTGGTACATATTACTGATTTATCTTGGGGTAGAATTTCTCATCCAGATGAGATTGTATCTTTAGATGAAAATATAAATGTTGTAATTCTTGACTTTGATGAAGGTAAGAGTAGAATTCAATTAGGATTAAAACAATTAGGTGCTCATCCTTGGGATAGTTTAGAGGGTGACTTAAAAGTTGGAGATGAGGTTGATGGAAAAGTTGTAGTTGTTGCTGATTATGGAGTGTTTGTTGAATTACAAGCAGGAATTGAAGCTTTACTACATGTTTCTGAAATGTCATGGTCAACTCACTTAAGATCAGCTAATGATTTCTATAAAAAAGGTGATGCTGTAAAAGCTCAAATTTTAACTTTAGATAAAGAGACAAGAAAAATGTCATTAGGTGTTAAACAAATGACTCCAGATCCTTGGGCTGAAATTGAAGCAAATTTCCCTGTTGGATCTAAGCATAGTGTAAAAGTAAGAAACTTCACAAACTTTGGAATTTTTGTTGAGCTAGTTGAAGGTGTTGATGGTTTAGTTCATATTTCTGATTTATCTTGGAGCAAGAAAATTAAGCATCCAGCTGAGTTTACTCAAGTTGATTCAATGCTTGATGTTGTTGTTTTAGATATTGATAAAGCAAATAGAAAAATCAGTTTAGGACATAAGCAATTAGAAGACAATCCTTGGGATGAATATGCTAAGCAATTTATTGGAGGTAAAGATTATGAAGCAACTGTAACTGAAGTGTTTGACAAGGGAGCTGTTGTTTCTTTATCAGAAGAAGTTGAGGCTTTTGCTCCAAAAAGACATACTGAAAAAGAAGATGGTTCATTAATGGTTGTAGGTGAGACTTTAACTGTAAGAGTTCTTGAGTTCTCGAAAGAGAACAAAAAGATTTTAGTTTCTCATACTGCTATCTTTAAAGAAGAACTTGAGGTTGAAAGAAAGAAATCAGCTGCTTCTGCTAAGAAAGTAATGAAGAAATTGGAAGATGACAAACAACATTCAACTTTAGGTGATTTGGATAGTTTGGCTGCTCTGAAGAAAGACTTAGAGAAATAAAATTTAAAGCCCCATTAATTTGGGGCTTTTTTTTGCTATGTTTGTAAGGAAATGTTAGAAGAAAGAGAACTACTAAATAAACAAGAAATTGAAATTACAATTGAAAGATTGTGCAGACAGTTAATTGAGAATCATAATGGTTTTGAAAATACTGTTATTATAGGTGTTCAGCCAAGAGGAACTTTTTTAAGTAAACGTATTCTTTCAAAATTACAAACTCTTGTTTCTAAAACAAAAATCAAATCAGGTAATGTTGATATTTCTTTTTATAGAGATGATTTGTTAAGAAGAGATGAACCTATTGTTCCTCAAGAAATGGATATGGACCTTACTATAGAAGGAAAGAATGTAATCTTAATTGATGATGTGCTTTTTACAGGAAGATCTATTCGTTCAGCAATTGATGCTTTAATGACATTTGGTAGACCAAATTCTGTTGAGCTACTAACTTTAATTGACAGAAGATATAGTCGACATCTTCCAATTCAACCAAATTATGTAGGAAGAACAATTGATGCTTTAGAATCAGAGAAAATTATTGTTGAGTGGGATGAGGTTAATGGAATTGACAGAATATTAATGAGAAAATCAGAATAATGAGTAATTTATCAGTTGATCATTTACTAGGAATAAAATATCTTACTACTTCAGATATTGAGTTGATTTTTAAAACTGCAGATAATTTTAAAAAGATTATTAATCAGCCAATTAAAAAGGTTCCTTCATTAAGAGATATTACAATTGCAAATCTATTTTTTGAAAACTCTACAAGAACTAAATTATCATTTGAACTTGCAGAAAAAAGATTGTCTGCAGATGTAATTAATTTTTCATCTGCATCCTCTTCAGTTACAAAAGGAGAAACCTTGCTAGATACTGTAAATAATATCTTGGCAATGAAAGTTGATATTGTTGTGATGAGACATCCGAACCCAGGTGCGTCAGTTTTCTTATCAAGAAATATTGATGCCAAAATTGTTAATGCTGGAGATGGAACTCATGAGCATCCAACTCAGGCATTGTTAGATTCATATTCAATTAGAGAGAAATATGGTGAGGTAAAAGGAAAGAAAATTGTAATTATTGGAGATATTTTGCACTCAAGAGTTGCACTATCTAATATTTATTGTCTGCAAAAACTAGGTGCTGAAGTTAGAGTTTGTGGTCCTTCTTCATTAATGCCGAAACATTTAGATGCTTTAAATGTGTCTCATTTCTCTAATTTGAAAGAAGCGCTTAATTGGTGTGATGTTGCTAATGTTTTAAGAATTCAATTGGAACGTCAAGAAGTTAATTATTTTCCATCACTTAGAGAATATGCTATGGTTTATGGAGTTAATAAAAATGTGCTAGATAGTTTGGGTAAGGAAATAACTATTATGCATCCAGGTCCGATAAATAGAGGGGTAGAATTAAGCTCAGATGTTGCGGATTCTAAACATTCAATCATTTTAGATCAAGTAGAAAATGGTGTTGCAATTAGAATGGCTGTAATTTATTTGCTTGCTGGAAAAATTAAAAACAACTAGAATGAATTTGCAAGAAACTACCTTAGTATTTAAGTTAGGAGAAGATAATAATATTTCTGATTTAAAAATTACTTCAGAGATAAAACACTTTATTGCTGACTTAAATGGAGTAGGAAAAGATGTTATTGAAAGCATTAAAGATAAATTTTTTAACTTTGGCGAAAGTATTTCAAAAACTAATGGCTCATTTGTAATAGTTTGTGAGTTTTCATTTGATGAAAATTTAACAATAGTACCAACTTTACAAGAAGCTTACGATTTTATTGAAATGGAAGAAATTGAAAGACAATTAGAATTAGAATTATAAATCAAAATTATTAAATATGAAAAAAACACTACTTACTTTAAGTTTTGCAATTGCAACAATTTTTGCCAGTGCACAATGTACACCTGATTCTCAGTTTTCTGCACCAGGAATTTTTCCTGATAGCGCAACAGGACTTTCTCCTGCTTATGTAGGACAAGCTTATAATGAAGTAATAACTATTATTACACCTTTAGACACAACTGTTTTATATAATGGAATACCTCTTGCTGTAACTATTCAAACTATTGAATTAACTAGTGTAACTGGTTTACCTGCAAGTTTTTCATATGATTGTGAAGGTGGTAATTGTACCTTTGCTGGAGGAGCAACCTCTTGTGCTGTTTTATCATCACTTAGTCCTGATGTTTCAGAAATTGGTTCGCATCAAATTATTATGAATACAACTACTACTGTTGATGCTGGAATAGGAGTTCCTATTACTCAAGATGATGTAATTGATTACTATTACATAGAGGTCTTAAACGGAACAACCTCAACTTTAAATCAATTTTATGATAATACTTTTGAATTGAAAGCTGCTTTTCCTAATCCTGTAGTAAATAATGCCAAAATTCAATTTATTTCAGGAACACCAAAAGCTGTTTCTTTTAAAGTTTATAACTTATTAGGAGAAGAAGTTGATTCACAAATTATTCATTCTCAGAGAGGTGTGAATACGATACATGTAAATACAACTTCTTATTCTGAGGGAATGTATTTATACTCTATAAATAATGGAAAAGAAGTATTAACTAAAAGAATGATTATTAAAAATTAATGTCATTTAAATTAACAATATTAGGATGTAGCTCAGCTATTCCTACAATTGATAGAAATCCGACCGCTCAGTTACTTAATGTAAATGAGCGGTTTTTCTTAATAGATTGTGGAGAAGGGACTCAAGTACAGCTTAGAAAATTTCAGCTTAGTTTTCAAAGAATAAATCATATCTTCATTAGTCATTTGCATGGTGATCATTATTTTGGTTTGATAGGACTCATAAGTAGTATGCATCTTTTAGGTAGAAAAAAGGATTTACATATTCATGCACATGCTGAGTTAAAGGAAATTATTGATTTACAATTATTAGCTTCCAATACTGAGTTAAATTTCCCATTATTTTTCCATCCAATTCCAGATATTGATGAAGGTATATTGTTTGAAGATGATAATATTAAGGTATCAAATATTGTTTTAGACCATAGTATAAAATGCTCTGGGTTTATTTTTACTGAAAAAAGAAGTAAAAGAAAAATAGTAAAATCAGAAGTTGAGAAATTTCATGTTCCTTATGATAAGATGATAAGTTTGAAAAATGGTGCTGATTGGATAAATGGAAAGGGGGAAGTAATTCCAAATGAAAAGTTAACTATTAAGAATAGTAAACCACATACTTATGCTTTCTGTTCAGATACTAGGTATAATGCAGAACTAGTTTCAAAAATTAAAAAAGTTGACTTATTATATCATGAAACTACTTTTAAAAAGGATCTAGAAGAAAGAGCACATCAAACAGGACATTCAACTACTTTGCAGGCTGCTTCTATTGCAAGAAAAGCTGAGGTGAAGAATCTTTTAATAGGACACTATTCACAGAGGTATAAGGATTTTGAGGAGCTTTCTGAAGAGGCAAAGGAAATCTTTAATAAAGTATTGATATCTTACTCTGGGCTTGAGATTGATTTTAAAAAGTTAAACTAGATTTTATTGGTATATTTGCATCAATTACTATGAAGAAAATACTTTTAATATTCTTTTTATTTTTTGCCTTGGTTTTAAAATCACAAGTTGCAAATGATTCAGTTCGTTCATATAATTGCAACCATTATGGTGCAATATTTTTAGAGATAGTTAATTTACCTCAAACAATAACTTGGTATTTTGAAGATGAGTTATTAGGATGGATTGAAGCTGATACCATGAATGATGTATCTTTTAATGTATCATTGGATACTCTTATTACCCAGAGATGTGGGAGCTTTAAAGTTAATGTTGGAACTTCAACAAAATTTTATTGGATATCTTGTCAATTAGGAATTAGACCATTTCATCAAAATGTTAAATGTTTTGGAGATTCAACAGGAATCTTGAAGAGGGTTGCGCATTCAGGTACGCCACCATATAATTATGAATGGTTTAAAGATGGAATAGCATTTTCTTCTGGCTCTCTTGATACTTTGCATGAATCTTTAACAACTGGAGCGTATAAAGTTATTGTAACTGATTCTGATAGTTGTCAGGATTCAATTATAGCTAATATTTTCTCCCCTTTACCGATTCAAATAGATACATCAATTATTAATAATATAAATTGCAGGGGAGTAAACTCAGGAAGTATTACTTATTCAGTTTCTGGTGGGAAGAAATACACGGCTTCAGAGTCTTATAATTATTACTTGATTAGAAATAATGATACGATTGCTTGGAGTAATATTGATAGTATATCTGATAATTTCTCCTCAATACCTAGTCTATATCAAATAACTTTTGATAGTTTGTATTCCGGAGATTATACTCTCTCTATTGTTGATTCATTTGAGTGTGTTTTGAATGATACATTTTCCTTAACCGAGCCAGCTCCTTATCAATCTTATGGTTCCACAACTTACCCTTTAATATGTGAATCTGATAGTGGATTTTTACAAGTTGATAGCGTGTTAGGTGGTTGGAATATTCAATTTGGTTTCTCTTTTGATTCTATCATAGGTGTAAACACTGATTCAATCTATGTTCCTTTTGGTTGGTATCAGATTTATATTGAAGATTTAGATTTTTATTGCATCGATACTGTCCCTATTAGGTGTCATGCTCAATATGAGATTTCTGTGTTTGAAACAATTTCTAGTGTTATTTGCTTTGGTGCAAATTCAGGATCAGTAGTTATTGATTCAATTACTGGAGGAAATGAACCTTATGATATTCAGTGGGGAAGTGTTGATAATACTAATTTAGTTGCTGGAACATATGATGTTAATATTGTAGATTCAATAGGTTGCGTTCATTCGGAACAATTTGTTGTTAATCAGCCTACTCAAATATTATCTAATGAAATATTGTATCCTCCATCATGTTTTGGGGTGTCAGATGGTAGTATTGTTATTTCTCCTTCTGGTGGTGTTACTCCATTGAGTTATTATTGGCTAAATGGTACTGGAACAAGTGATTCTTTATATGGTCTATCATTTGGAGTATATTCATTAGTAGTTAATGATGGAAATTTGTGTTTAGATACTATAAAAATTAATCTGCAAGCTCCACCAAGACTAGAGTTAAATTTCTTTTCTGTTGATTCGATATTATCTTGTTATGGAGAGACTACTCTATTAGATCTAGTAATTTCTGGAGGAATACCTCCTTACTCAATTATTTGGAATGATGGGTCTTCTAATCAACAAAGAGTAGTTGGTGCTGGGAATTATAGTGTTGAAGTAATTGATGATAACGGTTGTTCTGAGATTATTTCTATTGAAGTTACAGAACCTGATCAACTCCAAATTCTATTAGAATATACGAATATGACTTGTGATAGTGGAGGAACTGCAAGCGTTACGTATTCTGGAGGAACAAGCCCTATATCTTTCTTCTGGAGTACTGGAGACACTTTACAGAATATTGATTCTTTATGGGGAACAGTTTATTGGATTATTGCAGTAGATTCTTGTGGGAATTCTGATTCTGTTGGATTTGAATTGACTCCTTATGAACTTGAAACAGAAATTATTTATGATGAAATTACTCATGTGGCTGAGGTCAATATTATCTCAACAAGTTCAGCTGGTCCTTTTAATTATATATGGATTAATATCTTTGGAGATACAATAAGTTTTGATGCTATTACTCAAAACTTGTGTGAAGGAGTTTATTTTGCTACTACAACTGATATCCAAAATGGATGCTTTTCTTTAGATACCATTGTTGTTGAATTTTTATTGCCTTTTGGAATTATTAATTTAGAAACAACTACAATTCTTGAAGATATAGAACTTTGGGGTTTTGCTCCTTATTTATATCTTTGGGACAATGGTGATACTACTCAGCATTCTAATATATGCCCTGGTTCTCATTGGGTAGAAGTTACTGATGCTATTGGATGTATGATTAGAGAAGATTTTACTATTGATAATATAGTAATATCTTTAGATCCTGCTGATGCGATTATTCTCTGTGATTTAGAAAATATTGATATTGATTTAGAAGCTTCTGCAGTAGGAGGTACTATGCCTTTCTCTTATCTGTGGTGGAATGGTTCTTCTGATAATCCTATCAATTTAGGAATGAGTCCAGGAAATTATAGTGTTACTGTTACAGATACTAATGGTTGTTTTGTTGATACTAATTTTCAGATTGCTACAATAACTAGCGATTGTGTTCCAAATGTTTTTTCTCCAAATGATGATGGAATAAATGATGATTGGAGTTTAGAAGATACTTTCTTGTATGAAGATAGTGAAGTAAGAATTTATGGAAGATTTGGGAAACTAATTTTCCAATCTGTTGGTTACCATACTCCTTGGGATGGTACAAACGAAAATGGTCAGGATTTACCTGATGGTGTGTATTTTTATCATTTGGAAATAGGAAATGGCTTTGATCCAATACAAGGTACAGTAACTATAATCCGATAAAGGATTTTAATTTATCATACTCTTGAGGTTCAAACCAGTTTACTTCTTTGTCTTTTTTGAACCAAGTTAATTGCCTTTTAGCAAACCTTCTTGTATTTTGTTTTATTTTTTCTACTGCTTCTTGAAGAGTACATTCATTATTTATGAAAGAAAAAATCTCTTTATACCCAACTGTTTGTAGCGAATTTAAACTTTGGAACTCAATGAGTGATGAAACTTCTTCAAGCAAACCACATTCCATCATAAAATCTACTCTTTTATTTATTCTACTATAAAGTTTTTCTCTATCTATATTTAGACCAATTTTTATGATATCAAAAGGTCTTTTTTTAATGTTTTTTGTTTTAAATGAAGATAACTTTTTTCCTGTTTCTGTGAAAATCTCTAAGCACCTTAATAATCTTTGGGGATTCTTAATGTCACATGAGTTGTAAAATTCTGGGTCAATATTTTTCACTTTATCTTGCAGCCATTCTAATCCCCTTTCTTTTAAATCTGAATTCAGCTTCTTCCTAGTTTTTTCTGAAATTTCCGGCATCTTATCTAACCCTTTGCTAATTGCATCTGCATAAAGTCCAGAGCCTCCAACTACAATAACACAATCATTGGTTTTATGAATTTCAGTTATTTTATTTATTGCATCAATTTCATATTTACCAGCATTGTATGATTGAGAAATACTTAAATTATGAATAAAATGATGCTGTACCTCTTTTAATTCTTTAGGTGATGGAGGGGCTGATCCAATTAATAATTCTTTATAAAACTGTCTGGAATCACAAGAAATTATCTCAGCATTAAAATGTTGTGCAAGTTTTATGCTTAATGCAGTTTTTCCAATTGCAGTAGGTCCAACTATAAAAACAACTTTTTTAGTATTCATATTCATTAAACTCATCAAAATCTTCAAAAGCAGTATCAAATGGATCAAATTCTTTTTTAGCTTCAAACTGAATTTCTGGTGCCTCTTTTGGCATTTCTCCTATACTTTTTATACAGCTATTTTCTGTTGTTTCATTATCTGATTCTTCTATAAAAGTGATAGAAAAACGCCACATTTTTAAGAAATCATAAACATATAAAAGTTGACTATTAACTTCTGGGAAAACAGCTCCAACAGTAATTTCATTCATTCCAAGCATTGAATTCTCTTTATCATCAATTTTAAATAAAGGGATTTCTTGTAAAAGCTCGAATTCATCATTAGTCATATAGAATGAGGCCATTTCATTTTTATCTAACTTTAAAGCGTCAATAATTTCAAAGTGTAAATCTTCAATAGTTTTTTCTGAGGAAATCGCAATATCTCTGATAACATCATCTTTATGTTCTAAATGAATTCTAATTATTTTTGTCATTTTATTGGAGTCAGGTTTATTTCTTTACCTTTTTTTATAATAAATTTGAGAGCTTCTTCTCTATTGTTTTTAACTTCCCCATCAAGTATAGCATCTTTCATAGCATTTTTTAAAACACCAATTTCTCTACCTGCCTGTATATTAAAAAGTTGCATAATTTCTAATCCATCAATAGGAGGTTGAAAATTTCGAATACTATCTTTCTCTTCTACTTCTTGGAGCTTTTTCCTTACTAACTGAAAATTATTTAAGTATTTCTTAACTTTAGTAGGGTTTTTTGATGTGATATCAGCATCACAAAGCATCATTAAATCATCAATATCATCTCCAGCATCAAAAAGCAACCTTCTTATAGCAGAATCAGTAACAATATCTTTTGCAAGAATAATTGGACGTAAATGAAGTGTTACTAGTTTTTGAACATACTTCATTTTTTCATTAAGAGGAAGCTTTAAATTTCTGAATATTTTTGGCACCATTTTTCCTCCAATAAATTCATGTGCATGAAAAGTCCATCCATGTCCTTTTTCATATTTTTTTGTTTTTGGTTTTGCAATGTCGTGCAATATTGCAGCCCATCTTAACCATAAATTAGTTGTATTTTTACTAATATTATCAAGCACTTCAATTGTATGGTAGAAGTTGTCTTTATGCCCATGCTTCCCTATGAATTCTACTCCATGTAGTTTTGTCATAAGAGGAAAAAATTGATGTAATAACTCTGTATTAAACAATAATATAAATCCATTAGAAGGCGTTTTAGAAAGTATAATTTTATTTAGTTCTTCTGTAATTCTTTCTTGTGAAATGATTCCAAGTCGCTCTGAGTTTTTCTTAATAGAATTGTAAGATTTTTCTTCAATAGTAAAGTTAAGTTGTGTTGCAAATCTTACTGCTCGCATCATTCTTAATGGATCATCAGAGTATGTTATGTCAGGAGAAAGAGGCGTTCTGATAATGCCGTTTGCTAGGTCTTTTTGTCCATTAAACGGGTCAATTAGCAAGCCAAAATTATCTTTGTTTAATTGAATAGACATTGCATTAATCGTAAAATCTCTTCTATTCTGATCATCCTCCAGGGTACCATTTTCTACAATTGGTTTTCGGCTACCATTCCTGTAAGATTCTTTTCGAGCTCCTACAAATTCATAATCCTCTCCATTATAATGAATCATTGCAGTACCAAAGTTTTTGAATACTTTAAAGGATGCAGCATCCCCAAGTTTCTTTGCAACTTTTTCTGCTAGTTTAATCCCACTTCCAATACAAACAAAGTCAATGTCAGTTTTTTCTTGTTTACGATCTAAAAGTAAATCACGCACCCATCCCCCAACAACATATGTAGGGTATTCAAGTTCATCAGCAACAATTTGTATTGTCCTGAAAATTGGATTTTTTAATTCAGAAGTAAAATTCACTATCTTATTTTTTTGATACTTCCATCAGAATTTACATGTAATATTGCTGATGGCGTTTGCATGTCTTCATTTTGGCGCAAATTTACTATATAATCAACATTGTTTTTTATCTCTTCAGAGATTTCTGAAAAATTAATAGGACTATGCTCTCCACTAATATTTGCAGAAGTAGAAACAATTGGTTTTCCAAAAACCTTAATGAGTTCTTTGCAAAATTCATCTTGAGCTATTCTTATTCCTGCTGAACCATTTGGAGCTAAAAGATTATTAGCTAATCCAGTTACTTGATTGTAAATAATTGTTGTAGGATTTTCATTCAAACCTTCTTTAGGGATTTTACTACATAACTGTTTTAGTTGAGTAGCATTGGCTACTAATGAAATGAGTGCTTTGCTTTCC
>Ga0233426_10001089_pt1 | contig 26306 bp, 22 predicted proteins | sample SI_118_April2016_6_FD_179875 | JGI IMG/M metagenome (GOLD analysis project Ga0233426, IMG submission 179875) | Seawater microbial communities from Saanich Inlet, British Columbia, Canada - SI_118_April2016_10_MG | ecosystem: Environmental > Aquatic > Marine > Inlet | place: Canada: British...
GACTCATGAAGGCGTGACTCACGAAAGCGTGACTGATGAAAGCGGGTGCCATGCATTGCGCCATCATGAGGTCACGACGACGAGTCATGGTACGGAAATGTTCCCGACTCGATACCCTTCCGCCGCGACTGATTTTATGGCTGTTGTCGTTATCGCACCGGGAATCCTCAGATCAATCGAGGTATCCTGCTTCAAACGGTGTTTGAGTCAAACTGGACGTCGATCGCTGTGCTTTGCGCCACTTCGCTGGTCCTACCCGTTATGGTTTGGTTTTTGCTCGAAACCACGGGCGAGCGCCTTGCGGGAATCCCACCTGCTTGACCTCACCGAGGTTCATCGTTCCTGAACCGCTTAAAGGCGAATTCTTGGTATCACGGATCAGGCGGTAGGGACGCGCCAGAGGTGTTTCTTATGCCGCTGAACGGTATCTGCCGATGGGTTTCCAGACATACCAGATGACAGCGGTCGCCGTAATCGAGATGATGCCGCCCATGACCATGGTGTTACCAGCGCCGATGGCACCGGCCCAAAAACCGACCCAAATCGTTCCGATGTTGTTCGCGGTTTGTGCCGCCAGGATCATCAGCGCGTAGGCCCGGCCGCGCATCTCATCCGGGGTCGTCAGTAAGACGGTCGTTTGACGCACGGCGACGGTTACGGCATCCGCGGCGCCGAGCAGCGCAATCATCAACATCCCGCCCAAGAGCGTTGTCGCGATACCAAAACCAAACAGGATGACGCCATAGGCAAAGGAGGCGTAGAGCACGAGCATGCCTTTTGCCCTAACCCCAGCAAGCGCAAGCGCGATGAAGGACCCAACGATTGCCCCTGCAGAATTAGCCGCACCGAGCATGCCGGTTGCACTGGCGCCGCCGGCGAACAAACCCAATGCAATGACGGGTAGTACCTCTCGATAAAAAGAGGCGGTTGTGATGCCAACATCCAAGAGAAAGAGACCCGGCAAAATGGGGTGCGCGGCAACGTACCGGAGTCCAGCGCGAGTTTGCTGGATTTGGGATGGCTTATCGTCTGCCTGGCCCTGCTTGCCCGCAACATGGCCATTGACGTGTAGCACCATGGGCAAGATTGCATTGATCAGCGCAAGACAACCCGCGGTTAAGAAGACTGTTGTCAGATCTGCTGTCAGGACGATGCCGGCAAACAAGAGTGGGCCTACAATGGCGGCGGCGTTTGCGGAGGCGGTGTCCGTCGAGGAGGCAAGCATCAGCTTGCCTTCCGGGACCACTGCAGCGAGCAGGGCGCCGCGGGCTGGACTTGCGAGCATATGGGTCCCGGCTGTGATTGCAATGCCCACGTAAACTAGTGCCGGTGTCAGCGCATTGGTGCTGCTCAGTACGCCCAGCGTTAACAGCGAGACGCCGGTAGCGCCGTGTGCCAGTGACATCAGACGTTTACGATCGACCCGGTCAGCCAAGGTCCCCGCCCACAGGGTGATCGGCAGTTGCACAATGAGTTGGACAACCCCAATTAGCCCGACCATGTATGCCGAACCAGTTTCCTCTAGCAGCCACTGGGCTGTTCCTAGGATCCGCATCCAGAAGGCAATTGAGCCGATAATTAGCATGGCCCAAAGGATCCGGTAATCTCGAAACGTAAAGGCGGCGATGAGTCTTGTTAGCATGAGGGCATTGTATCCGAGCGCGGCTCTGTAACTTTGATTCGATCAGCCTTGAACATAGAACTACTCGCTGCCGTTAGAATGGGGCTTGGCTTGCATTGCTGTGGGTTTGTTCGAAAAAAATGAACCATGATCGGTTTAGAACAACTCATTTTGTTTCCATTGCGACGGAATAGGCTCGGCAACCGAATGGTCTAGATCACTAAAACGTGTGCAAACTTGATTTTGGATGCGCCGTCTAACAAGGGTCTGTGCCGCAATGCTCAAAAGCCGAGCTCATAACCAAGAATTGCAACAAAAGCACTCGGGCTCATCCGGGCGAAGCTGCGAGCTTCAGCGGCGCGCCCAGAGCTGCCGCATGCGGCATGATCGATGTCCTTAAAGATCGCCAACCCAAGTTGCATGGAAGCCGTAGGGGACCCGATAGGGCACCATAATTGTGGCAACCGGCCCTGCTGCTAAGTCTTGGGCGTCCAAAATCAAGCATTCGCTTTGTTGCGCCGCTTCATCTTGCACGAAGCAAACGAGGTAACCGTCATCCTCTGTTGTGGCGCCCACCTTGGGTGCAAAGACCGCTTCACCACCGAATCGGTTTGCGCCGTAATAAAAAGTCGTCGTGGTTTCGGTTTCATTATCGAACTTCATGATGCCATCAAAGCTGAAGGGGCGCTCGGGGTTAAAGGCAGCAGCGTAAACGAAGCGCGTTGGATGGCAAGCATGCAAGTCATTCACCCGCGTAAAGTCACAATAAACGGCGCTAAGGGTGCGCTCTGTTACAACGCCAGTGGTTAAGTTGATGCGCCATTCGTACAACTGGCCTTGCGTCTCTTCAAGGTTTTCAGCGTTTAGGCCAGCGCCGGCAATGTCTGAGGTTTTTGAACGGGATGCTTGCAATACAACGTTATCACCGTCATCCCAGGCATTCGCGGTGTGCACAACCGAGCCGGTTGCGACGTCAAACCAGCGGACGTCTTGATCACGACCAAAACGCGGTATGACGCCTATTCGAGATCCATGCTCCGGCTCAAACCCCAGTGCCGGGCCGCCCGCAATTGCACGTTCGATATCCAGCGTGATTGGAAAGTCTAAAAACAGGGAGTATTTCTCCGTGACCGCAAAGTCGTGCATGAATACCGGCTTTGAAATGGTGATGGGGGTTGAGTGAATGAGTTCTCCCGAGGCGTTGATCACGGAGTAGGTGACAAAGGGCGCCTGAAACGCATAGCCAAAGGTCATCATTTCCCCGCTCGTATGATCGACTTTAGGGTGCGCGGTGAAGGGGTGCTTTAGTTTGTCTTCAAAATTCGTTGCGCCTTGGGTGGTTAGTTCAGGCAAGTCAATAATGGTGGGCTGGGATGGTTCATGCAGCGCGTAGAGCGTCTTGTTGTGATAGGCAAAGGCCGTGTTGGCAAGGTTCTTATTCTTTGGCGCGCCACTGGGGAGCTCAGACGGGGTTGGGTCCATCATTGAGTTCATGCCCTTGTACAACCAGCCGCCATGGGCTTGTTCAAGCTTAAAGCCCTCGGTTTGAACAAACCGGTTTCGGTAATGGGCACTGCCTTCGCTAAACGTCATCGCATGAATCATGCCGTCACCGTCAAAGGTGTGATAAGCCGCTTCATTAAAGATGTGCGCGGGATTCGGCCCAACCCGCAAGAAATGGCCGACTAAATCTTTGGGGATCTCACCCAAAACCGGCATGTCTTGGGCATCGCGTTCGTCTGAAACGGGCGCAAAGTTGCCATCCAGAAAAAAATTGGTCGCGTGGGCGGTTTCTGTTTGAGCCAAGGGGTGTCTCCAGAGATTTTAAATTCGGGCTTTACTATAACAGCCCATTTCCGCCAGAGACCACTCTGATTGTGGGACCGACGGGTCCAGCCTGTTAAATCGTCAATAACGCGTATTTTCAACGGTTGCCTTGCTGCCTTCGCCCACGCCGCTGCAGGCGTTAGCCGCGAGATAAAAACACGGTACAAATTCCATCCACCATCGAGGACCATGCTCTCAGCTTTTAGATCGAGGCGGTCCCTTTGACCTAGAGCTGCAGGTAACATGCCGTGAGGAATGACGCGTGCGGTGACGGTGCAAGATTCGTGTAATATTAAAATGAATGTTTAAAGAATGACCCCATGATCCAAATTAAATTTATCATCCTGCTAGTACTAGCTAGTGTGTGGTTGACGGCTTGTTCTCCCGCGGCTGAAGAGCAGACGGTAACGACCGATGTGATGCCGGCGCAGAACCCTTTGACCGTCGCGCCGAATGCATTAGAACAAAATGCCAATGCCAGGCGCATTCATGAAACAGCGTTGGTTCTGGATGCCCACGCTGATATTGAAATCCCGGGGAAGGCATCTCGGTATGCCGGCCCCGATGGGTTGTCGAACGTCTCGCCCGAAAAAATGAAGATTGGCGGGGTCGACGCCGTGGTCATGGCGATTGCCGTCGGCCCTGGTCCTAGAACAACCAGCGGTTATGCCGAGGCCCGAGCGCTTGCCGATGAAAAGCTCGCTGCCGTGCTCGCGTTGACCAAGGATCCGGCTAACAATCTTGCCTTGGCAAAGACCGCGGAAGACTTGGTTACGGCCCATGCGCAAGGCAAGGGCGCGCTCATACTTGGATTCCAGAATGCCAGAATTCTCGGCGCAACCGTGTCCGGGTTAGACGAATTCTACGAAGCCGGCGTGCGCGTCTTTGCCCTCACCCACATGGGACACAATGACTTTGCAGATTCCTCTCGGCCGGTCTTCGATGGCGCGACGGGTCAGCATGAGGCGGTTGCTGAGCATGGTGGCTTATCAGCATTGGGCAGAACCGCGGTGACGAGAATCAATGCCCTTGGCGGCGTCCTTGATATCTCGCAACTCTCGAAAGCCGCTGCCCTGCAAGTGCTGGCCTTGTCGGACGCGCCCGTCATTGCAAGCCACTCTAATGTTTGGCAACTCTCTAACGTCAGCCGAAATTTATCGGACGAGGAGATCGATCGAATTGGGAAAACAGGAAGCGTCATTCATGTTGCGCCCTTCAGAGGCTATCTATTTGATTCGTCTGATCAAGCACTTGATCGAGCGATCCGCGCGGCGCGTCAAGCTGCCGGGATAACCGAAGACTTCTATTATCCCTTCGAGCTCTATTGGGAGATTCAAGATGAGGCGGTGCAACAAAAATTTCTGACCACCGTGAGCGATCTACTGGGGCCCGGCAGCATAGACGATGTCATTGATCACATAGACTATATTGTTTCCCGTATTGGGATCGATCATGTGGGGATTGGCACCGACTTTAACCACGGCAGCGGCATTACGGGTTTTAATGACGCGAGCGACGCCTTGAATGTCACCATGGGGCTGCTGGCGCGCGGCTACAGCGCTGAGGACGTTCATAAAATTTGGGGCGGCAACTTCCTCCGCGTTTTTCGAGCAGTCGCTGCATCGAAGACCAAGGAGGTTATAGAATAAGTGCCAAGGGTTGATTAAAGCCGTAATGGCACACGGCTACCAGCGCCTCGCATCCGGGCCTTGGATTCAGGGTTGAGATCAAAAGCAGTGTGTTCATTGAGGAGCATGATGCATTATTGCCGTCCAGCGGCTACAGCGTCGTTTTTAAAAAAGGATCTAGAACTATGAGTAGTTACCGTTTTGAAGTAGCCCGAGCCGCCTTAGGCACCACGCGCGTTATTGAGCTGCCGGCGCTGGCAGCCTTGTCGCCTGCTGCGGGTGAGGCGGTTTTAACCGTTGATAAATTTGCACTTACAGCAAACAACATTACCTATGGCGTCGCCGGCGATATGATTGGTTACTGGCAGTTCTTCCCAGCAGAGGGTGATTGGGGTCAAATACCGGTCTGGGGTAAAGGCACGGTGGTTCTTGAAAACGATAGTGGCTTAAATATCGGCGATGAGTTTTATGGCTATTTTCCCATGGCCTCGTATCTGGTTGTTGAACCCGTGCACGCCACCGAGCGCGGGTTTACCGATGGCGCCGCTCACCGACAGGCCTTGCCTGGCGTTTATAATAATTATGCGCTGATGACTGCGGGCAATGGGTTTGACCGGCAGTTCGATGATCACCAAATGATCTATCGACCGTTGTTTACTACCTCCTTTGTGATCGATGACTACCTTTTTGATAACGATCATTTTGGCGCGAGCAATATCATTCTCTCGAGTGCTTCCAGCAAAACCTCTTTTGGGTTGGCCTTTTTACTGCGTAAAAATCGCGACGTGAAGGTCACAGGTTTAACTTCTGCTGCGAACAAAGCCTTCGTCGAAAGTTTGAATCTCTATGACCAAGTGGTGGCTTATGACGCGTTAGATACGCTTGATGTGAGTGAAAACGTGGCCTTTGTGGATATGGCGGGTAACCGGCAGGTGCTTGAGGCGTTACATCACCACTTCGGTGACTCGATGGTTTGCAGTTGCGGGGTCGGGATTACGCACTGGGAATCCCGCGATGGTCAGCCGCCGAGTATTTTGCCGGGTGCTAAACCCAAAATGTTCTTTGCGCCTGACCAGATTCAGAAGCGGAATCAAGATTGGGGTCCGCAGAAATTTCAGGCGGAACTGAGCGCGGCTTGGCAAGCGTTTTTGGTGGTGGTCGATGGCTGGGTTTCAATTAACCATCGCGTTGGGCAAGGAGAACTTGAGGAAACCTTTCAGGAGGTGTTAGCAGGCGCGAAGCCCGACCAAGCCTTTGTTGTGTCGCTCGAGTAACACGTTATTTTTTCGGTCTTTGGAGCCATTGGCATTTCGTCTTGTTAGAGCGTGCGCCTCCCACAGGTTTAGCGCTGTAGGGCAATTTCAGAATTAGGTAACAGCTTGGCCTGTCGCCGTTACCAGCTAAAAGTATGCACGGTCGTTTGGTGGTAGGTTTGGGTAGGCCTTAAAACGACGGATGGAAACGCTGCATGATTCACAGCATCTGGAAAGTGCTGCGCCTCTAGGCAAATCGCGCCATGTTGGTTAAACACGTCGCCGCCTGAGGACTGACTGCCATCCAAGAAATTGCCACTGTAAAATTGCATGCCTGGCTCGGTTGTCGCAACCGTCATGCGCCGGCCGCTTTTCGGCTCAAACAGTTCGGCCGCAAGGCTTAATCCTGAGCCTTCTCGGGCGAGGATATAGCAGTGATCATAGCCACCCAGCACCTGCTCGATACGCTCGCCGATCGCATGTGGCTTGGTGAAGTCCATGGGTGTGCCTGCAACGCCTGCGCGAGTCCCATTTGGGATCAAGGTTTCGTCGACAGGCAGGAAGGTCTTTGCGTGCAGGGTGAGCTCGTGATCAAGCACTGAGGTGCCCGCACCCGCGAGATTCCAAAAGGCGTGGTTTGTCAGGTTCACAGGTGTTGCTTGATCTGTTGTCGCCTGGTAATCAATGCGCAACGTATTATCGTTCGACAGGGTATAGATCACTTCAACTTGAAGGGTTCCGGGATAGCCCTCTTCGCCATCCGGGCTGGTCCGCCATAGCCGGACGCTGCTTTTTTCATCTGATTCTATTGCCTCCGCCGACCACAGCTTTTGATCAAAGCCGACGTTACCGCCGTGCAGGTGGTTGAGCTTGTTATTGTTCTTCGCCAGTTGATAGTCAGCATCATCTAATGTGAATTTGCCTTTGGCAATGCGGTTACTAACCCGTCCAATCGTTGCGCCAAAGTAGCAGGGCGCGCCGGCATATTGATCCAACGTCTCGCGGCTGAGGGTGATGTTAACCGCCTCACCCTGCTCATTCGGTAAGCTCATGAGTTGGAGTGTCGCCCCAAACGTCATAATTTGTGCCTTTAAACCCTGGCTGTTTTCGAGGTAGTACAGATCAACTGGTGCGCCTTCTTTTAATGCACCAAAGCTTTTTTTTGTAATGGCCATGCTGGTGTTTTTCCTTCCCGCAGGTTAGATGTCGCTTAGTTGGGTCAAGGTAGATGTCCAAGGGTAGGCTGTCAAACCAGAAGTATGATTCTGGCCTGGTGGCAAGGACGATTGCCCTCCAAGCGTGTTGCGTTGTGGTCGTGCTGAATCGGCATCAGGCGACACCCTTTGATGTCGTAGGCGCGGGTCTGCAGTCTGAACGCTAACCGAAGAAACAAAGCGGCGAAACTAAGTGGTGACAGTGATCCGGTTATGGCGCGATTTGAAACCCTAAAAGGGACGGCGCAAAGCTTGCGCGAAAGGGCACTAATATCGTCAACTTATTTGCTGCGCTAGCGTGGTAAATTTCAAGGGCTAAGGAATTAACGGGGAGTCATGGTTATGTTCGACCATCTTGGAATCGTTGTCGCCGATTTAGGGCGTGCGCAGATATTCTACGAGGCAGTGCTTGGAGCGCTAGGGGTCCATCTGATTCAAGACAATCGGTCTAGCGATCATGAAGGCTGGCTGGTTTTTGCCGGCACTACGCGGGCGCCGTTTTTTGTGGTGGCCGCGGGACGACCGTCTTATTGGGATCGCCGTCACCAGGTTTCGGCTAGCCCAATTCATCTCGCATTCGCGGCGCCCAATCGGAAAGCCGTTGATGAGTTCCATCGGCGAGGGCTTGCCCTGGGTGGAACGTGCAATGGTGCGCCCGGTGAGCGAAGTGCTGGTATGGATGGGAAGGGTTATTACGCCGCTTATGTCGTTGACGTTGATGGGAACAATATTGAGACCGGCGTTAGGCGCAGTTAAGGCATGGACTCAGTTGAATCCTCTAGGTTCAGAGTTGTGTTGGGCAAGTGTGGATTAGCGTTCAAAAACGTGTCTTGGTTTTAATCCAGGCTGGCCCTGCATGCCTCGCTGAAGGCCTCTCTGAAGGCCTCGCCGAAGGCTTTCAGCGAGGCTACTCTACAGATTCAGGATAATAGGCGCATTTGAATCGTGTCAAAAATGGTACGAGGTTCTGGGTGTCCTCGATGAGAGATTTCATAGGGCTATTGAATTCAACGTGATAGATATTGGCAAGCAAAGAATAGACCGTTGCGTCGGTCAGACTGGGCAGGTCGCCAAAAAAATAAGATTGTTCTGCCAACAAATCAGACAAGGCCTGAATATCCCGCTTAGCAATGGCCCTGATCTCCGCCTCGGAATGCAGGCCCATGCCGTGACCCATAAGCTGTTTTTTGACAGAGCGTTTGGCAAAGGGAGCGAGCAACGCCCGCACTGGCTGTGGAATGTCGCCTAGGATTGAGTTCTTGAGGATTCCCCAATTTTCAGGTCGACACCAGCGATCAAAGACCATGGCCCAGTACAAGTTCTCTTCAATTAGGCGCTCGATTGTGACCGCAGTCCCGCGTGCGTTGCGGCTTAAATACCGGTCTGGATCGACGCTGTAGACGGTCTTTAGACGTTCAATAATCAGAGATGAATCACCATGGGTTTCGCCATCCAAGGTGATCCAGGGTGCTTTGCCTTTGGGTCCGCCGAAAGGGGTTGCTGCGGTGATTGCCTCGTGCGGAATTTCAACGATTCGTAAGAAGGCATCTAGTTTGAGGCAAAATGGACTGACACTGGGTAGGCCCCAGCGTCCGGGTAAATGATAAACGGTTAGATGCGTCATAACTTTCGCCCTATTGTTATTGCCCTTCCCGCCACGCTCGTGCTTTGGGCCTTGACCCCAACAGCCTAACGCTTAAAGCCAGCCTTGAGACGATCATTCATATCGGGTGCGACCCCAGGTCCGTTTTCGCGCTCTTCAATCAAGCCGTCATTTAGAAAATTATTTTGTCCTACATTGATAAGGGCCTTGTCAGCTCGCAGGGTGTGCCAGGAGTTTCGGGTAAAGCTTTCTGCCATCTTGATCGCGGCGTTAAGCAGATCGTCATCTGGCACGCACAGGTTGGCGATCCCAAGATCGACGGCTTCCTGACCGTTAACTGTTCGGCCGGAGAACATCATTTCTTTGGCCTTCACCACACCAATGCGTCTTGGGAGACGTTGACTCATGCCCCAGGTTGGCGCCATACCCCACTTGCCATGGGTGTCGGCAAGCTTGGCAGATTCACCGGTGATCATCAGATCGCAAGCCAATGCCAACTCTAAGGACCCGGTGTAACAATGCCCCTGAACCGCGGCAATGACGGGTTGTGGCAGGCGCTCGATCGCCTCGAGGGTTTCTGCCTGAAAGTGAGCGGACGGCGGCTTTTGCCCTGCCTGGATCGCTTTTAGATCATTACCGGCTGAAAATGACCGGCCTTCCCCGCGCAGGATCACGCAGCCGACAGATTCTACTTCTTGGGCAATGCGGTCAATTTCTGCTCGCAAGGCCACGAACAATGCCGGGCTTAGTGCGTTGAGTGCGTCGGGTCGGTTTAGGCTTAGGATGGTAATGCCATGGTCTCTGTCTTCTCTTAGGATATCAGTCATTGCGTTGTGCTCTTATTTTCGATTTTTTTCGGCCGGTTACGCCAACCTGAGGGAAAGACTAGCAGATTGCCGATGCCGCGGTGAAGCCGCTGGCTTTGCGCTGGGCGGGAAGCATAAGTGCGGCGAGCCTTAAGCTCATATAAGCAGACTGATCGATTAAGGTTGATTGGGTGGCCAAGGTGCACGCAACGCATTTGCCACAACTTCTCGACAAATTATTTTCCGGGTTCATCGAACTCTGTAGAAAATTACGCTAAGGTCAGCGATCATTGGAAGCAAGTCAAATGAAGGAGATAGCATGGTGATATTGAAACGCATCGGAGTCATTGGGCTTTGGGTGTTGCTGATTTTTTTTACGGCGGTTGTAACCGCCGCTTATAAGCAACGTTTTGAAGATGGACCGAATCGGGTGTTCTCGGGTGGGCCTTTAGTTTCCGGTGAGTTGTATCGCGGGTCGGAACCCGACTGGGCGTTTGTTAACGAGGTGCCAACCCTTGAGCTTCAGCTGCTGAATCCAGCGCAGTCGCGTCGAATTTGGGTCGCCTCGGTCCAGGGCAAAATGTATGTCTGGTCGGGCTACATGAATAGCGTTGTAGGCCAACTTTGGAAAAGCTGGCCTGCGCAAGCCGAGCTCGATGATCGTGTGGTGGTACGCATTGATGGCATCCGGTACGAGCGGCGTTTGGTGCGAATTAAAACAGGCCCGGTTCTGGATGAACTGATGGCCGTTGTGAGTAAAAAGTATCCCTCACGATCATCCGGTGCTGATGTCGAATCAGGTAATGTCTGGGTCTTCGAAGTAGCGCCACGCCTGACTGCGGATGTTGTTGCAGGAGATCAATCATGAAAAATATATTTGTTCGAATTGGGTTGGTCGTGGTTGCGACCGCTGTGTGCACTTGGATTGTTCCTGGCATTGATGATGCGATCGAGTCTGTATTCCAGATTCTGGTCCTGATTGCTTCAACGTGAGCCAAGCTTTTTTGCCTCATTAGGATGTTGTCTTATGGCGCTTAAGCCCACGATTTTTAAGTTCAATATTGCACTGTCGAATGTTGACCATAACCAATATCTTGATCTGAACCTTACCGTTGCCCAGCACCCCTCCGAAACGGCGGAACGAATGATGGCGCGGGTGCTCGCTTATTGCCTGAATGCATCTGAGGACCTAGAGTTTGCTCGGGGATTGAGCGCGAGTGATGAGCCGGATATTTGGCAGCGCAGTCTGGACGGCCGTATTTTGAAATGGATCGAGATTGGTGAGCCCGTTGCGGAGCGCCTGCGCAAAGCCAGTCACATTGCCGAGCAAGTTAAGGTTTACTGCTTTAACACCAAGTCGGACCTTTGGTGGGCCCGGTCTGAAAAAGAAATCACGGCTGCAAAGGTGCAGGCGATTCAGTTCGACTGGAGTCAAATCGTTGAGTTGGCCGGATTACTCGCTCGAACCTTGCAATTGAGTATTACGGTGACGGACCAGTCCGCTTTTATTGCGTCGGATTCCGGATCGGTGGAAGTCAGTTGGCGGTTATTAAACTCGGCATAAGGGAGCAGACTTCTTCGTCTGAAAATCAACCGGGGTATAAGGGCTTACCGGCTGCGTGCCCCCCGTACCCTGACAGGAAAACGTCTTTCGATGACAGCGCTATGTGGATGTTGCTACGCCAAACTGTCAGTTGCAACGAAGTAAGAAGGGTCTTCTAACACGCTGACTTCGACTAAATTTCCAGCCTTGCGCAGCAACGTGCGGCATTCTGCGCTGAGATGGCGAATGTGCAGGACCTTGCCGGCTTGTGTGAACCGCTCCGCCAGAGTGTCAATGGCTTCAAGGCCCGAATGGTCACAAACCCTTGAGTCTTTGAAGTCGATGACAATATCTTGGGAGCCCTGTTCAACATCGAATTGATTTAGGAAGTGGGTGACCGAACCAAAAAACAATGGACCATTGACCGTATAGGCGTCCCAGCCATTCTCTTCTCTTGAAAGGGTGATTTTGACGTGCTTGGCATGTTCCCAGGCAAACACCAGGGCAGCGACGATGACGCCAACCACCACGGCAACCGCAAGATCTGTGGCAACGGTCACGCCAGAGACCAAGATCAGCACAAAGGCATCAGATTTAGGAATCTTGCGAATAATTCTGAAACTAGACCATTCGAAGGTACCGATGACGACAATAAACATGACACCGACGAGTGCTGCGAGTGGAATTTGCTCAATCAAGCTGGAGCCGACCAGGATGAACATCAATAGACAAATCGCGGCGGTAATTCCCGACAATCGGCCACGGCCGCCGGCGTTTACGTTGATCATACTCTGACCAATCATCGCGCAACCACCCATGCCGCCAAAAACGCCCGTCACGGTATTAGCAACACCTTGGGCAATGCACTCCTTATTCCCACGGCCTCGAGTCTGGGTCAGTTCATCCACCAAACTGAGCGTCAGGAGCGACTCAATTAAGCCAATGGCCGCCAAAATAAAAGCATAAGGCAAGATAATCCAGAAGGTCTCGAGGTTTAGCGGCACCATGGGCAGATGAAAGCTCGGGAGTGAGCCGGCGATTGAGGCCACATCACCGACCACCTTGGTATCGAGACCAAGCCCAAGGACTACGAGCGTCACGGTAATAATGGCGACAAGTGACGAGGGCACAGCCGTGGTGAGCTTGGGCAGATACTGGATGATGAGCATGGTCAGCCCGACTAAGGCGAGCATCGTGTAAAGCGGCATCCCGCTGATCCAGGCGACGTCCAGGATGGTATCTTGCAGCCACGTATCTTGGAGCCAGCCCGTGTCCCCCGGTACTCCGAACTGACCGAGCTGTGCTAAAAAGATGACAATGGCGAGGCCGTTGACGAACCCGAGCATCACAGGGTGCGGCACCATGCGAATAAATTTTCCGAGCCGGAAGGCGCCTGCGGTAATTTGGATCACGCCCATCAGAACGACCGCAGCAAATAAATATTCAACGCCATGATCCGCGACTAATGCGACCATCACTACGGCAAGCGCACCGGTTGCGCCGGATATCATGCCTGGCCGACCACCAATCGCGGCGGTTATCAGGCCAACCATAAAAGCGGCATATAAGCCGACCATTGGTTCAACACCCGCCACAAACGCAAAGGCAATCGCTTCTGGCACGAGGGCTAGCGCGACCGTTAGACCGGATAAAACGTCATCTTTAATGCTGTGACGGCGTCGATGAATTAGTTCAAACATAGGGTCTCGATTGTGAGGGGTAAACCGGTCTTCAAATGAGACCGAGCGGGATGTCATTTGGACATTCCGCATGGGACAGCTATCAGCCTATTGACGATGCACTGCTCGGGCGTTTCAATTTGAATCAGGTAATATCGAGTTGCGCATCGACCTAGGGGTTGAATGCGTTGTGCGATATTCTTGTGTTGGGTTTGACAATGACCCAGCGTTTAAAAAAACGAGGTGGCATAGCGGCTAACCAGCGGTTGGCGGGCGATTCAATACAACCCTCCGAAAGGCGCGCATTCTAGGTGATGGGTAAGATCACTTCAAGGTATTGGAGACAATCCTCAAGATTTGCGTGTCTCAGGATCAAATCAAACCCCTTTATAGGGGGACCGTTGCGCAGACTCCCGATGCGGTTTACTCGGCGATGTTCCTTTGGGCAGTGGTTTGGCGGCGACTTGACCCCCGAAAAACCACAAAGGACTGGATGCGACGAGAGCCTTAACGGCTTCAGTCCGAAAAATATTCGTCTTAAAGTGCCGATACGCTACTGCTCAGAAACCACAGCGCGAGACAGCGCGTAAATATCCGGGCAAAGCGCCAATCGCTTTATTCATGGCGCCCGAGTTTGAGCTTAACTAGCGTCGCAGCTCGGTTTCGATGTGCATAAATGTGTTTTGGCCTGTCGAATCATTTTAGTCTAAGTCAGTGGACATGGTAGGTTAAGTATTTAAACAGGAGGGCAGCGATGGCAACCGAAGTCTCGATTAAGCATAGCCAAAGTGGGTTGATGAAAACCGGTGTCTATGGGTTCAGCTGGACGTACCTCTTTTTTGGACCCCTTGTGCCGCTGTTCCGAGGCGAAATTGGGATCGGTGTGCTGCATTGGATCCTAACTGTTTTGACAGCGGGATTATGGTGGATTGCGATGGTATTTATGTATAACAAACAGTACATGACCAGAATGTTGACATCCGGCTGGGTCCTGGCCGGTAGTGATTCAGACAACGCCGCTGCCAGAGCCGCCTTGGGGATGGCGATCTCGTGAGGTGCGAATGCGCGTGTTTTGGGATGATCGGTTTCTGACCAAGCCAGTTCGAAAGCAAAGCTGCTGCAGCATAAGGGTGGTGCGCGAAAGTTCGGCGGGCTCGCAGAGGTCTAAGTGGTTCAGAGTGATTGGCATAACCCCATGATTACGCAACACCGGCTTGCGAGTGCGGCGCTGTTCAAACGCCGCGCTCATGGTTTACGGCACGAACGGCAATGCGCAGCGAAGTGCTGACTGTTCTCCCAAGGGTTTCTCCCGCGCGATGCCAAGGGCGGTACGACCCAGCGGAGCCCATAAACAGGTTAGCCCGTCATTAGCCCGCATAAGCCCCGGTTCGATACTTCAACATTTGTCCGGATCCTTGCATTTGGTGCTGACCGTGCTGCCATGCGATTTTTCCATTTACCAAGACTGTGCGGATGCCGGCTGCCAGCTGTTGCGGCTCATCATAGGTTGCAGTGTCTTGCACGTTTGCGGGATCAAAAAGCAATAGGTCGGCTTGAAAGCCTGCTCGAATCATACCGCGCTGGGTCATACCAAATGTCGCTGCCGGCAACGAAGTCATGCGACGAATGGCCTCTGGCAGCGACATGAGCGCCCGTTCACGGACATAGTGACCTAAAATTTTTGCAAAGGTGCCATACAATCTTGGATGGGGTTTGCCGCGTAGGTTTGGGATGCCGTCTGAGCCCACCATCATGTCTCGCCATCGAAGATTATGCTCAACATCCTGCTCATCGATGATGAATTGAATACAGATCGTATCGGCGCCGCGCGGCGCCGTTAAGATGTCGCGTACAAGATCGGTGATGTCCACATCTTGAGCCTTTGCGATGTCTTTTAACATTTGACCTTCGTATTCACGATAAGCTGGACAACTGGCAATTCGGATGACTTCGGCAAGATCACGGTTGATGCGGTCAAGATTAAAGTATTCGATCATTCGGCCACTGCCTGCCGTGTACGGATAAACATCCAGCGATACTCGCTGGCCTGCTGCAATCGCGGCATCAATTCGAGCAAGCGAGGGCACAACCTTGCCCCAGTTCGCTGCCCCAGCGGCTTTGTGGTGGGAAATATGAGTATGGACTTTGGCTTCAACCCCAATTAGCAAAGCTTCTTCCACCGCGTCCAGAAGGTGATCGCCTTCGTTGCGCATATGGGTTGTATAGAGCGCGTCCGCGCGTCCAGCAAGTTCGGCAAGGGTTACGATTTCTTCGGTTTGACTGTATCGCCCCGGATGGTAAATAAGGCCGGTTGAAAACCCGCAAGCGCCTTGTTCAAGTGCCCGCTCAACATGGCCGCTCATGGCCTTTAAGTCTCGTTGGCTGGGCGCCTGCTTGGGATCGTCCATCACCAAGCTTCGGATGGTGTTGTGACCCACAAGCATCATGTTGTTGATCGCGGGCGCGCCGGCCAGCACGGCATCAAAGTAGCCGCTCAAGTCGGTGAAGGCGCCATTGAGTCCGGACAAAATGCCGCCACTGGCTTTTCTAGGGTCTGATTCCGGATCAAACGGGATTGCGCTGAAGCCGCAGTTACCGCTGACGACCGTTGTGACGCCTTGGGACAACTTAAACGTCATATCGGGATGACGAAGAAAAGCGCCATCATCATGCGCGTGGGTATCGATGAGTCCCGGTGCCAGTACGAGTCCGGTGCCGTCGATTTCTTGATGGGCTGGGCCTGGGTCACCGATCAACGTTATTTGATCGCCTTCGATCCCGACGTCGGTGATAACCCCAGCACTGCCGCTGCCATCGATGACTTCAGCGCCTCGGATTACAAGGTCAAGCATTGGGGTCTCCTTATCATTGGCTAGGTAGCGCCGAACATTTAGTCTATTTCAAATTGTCGTGAATAAAATCCCTGCGTGCTAAAAAAATTTTGCGCAATCAGGCGTGCACAATTTGCTTTTCAGCGCGGTTCTGTACAAGCAGTTGCGTTCAATGGGTGGTGGTTGAGCGTGTCAGCGGTCCGCTTCAGCCTAACCTTGCGCCCATCTCGGTAAATGGGCGCGGACGACTTGAGGCGCTTAAAGTAAGGCACCTTTAGCGCTTTGCAAAAGCGGCGCAAAGCGCGCCTGCTGATGCTGAGGCCAATCTCAAAGGTCGCAACCCCTCCGTAATCTTGCGGCCCTCTTAATTGATGCACCAGCACCTGCCGAGCCGTCTTGTTTGGACGGCTTTCTTGCGCCTTCGAAACGGGTTACCGTGAAGACTTCGCTAAGGACTGAGGATGCTGAGGATGCCACGACAAGATATCACACCGATCAACGACCAACTCGCGGATATTATTGTGCGGGCAGATGAGCCCTGGATCGAAACCCAGCCAGGGATGGCGTGGATTAAAGTGCTTTGGACCGGCCCTGAAACGGGTCGCTGGGCGGCGCTGTTTCGGTGGAAAAAAGGCTACGTTGCATCGCCCCACAAGCATTTATCGGATGCCCACACCTATGTATTAAAAGGCAAGTTGCAGGTGCGCGATGGGATTTTGAACGCTGGCGATTATGACTACGAACCCAATGGCGTGCTGCATGATGAGACGATTGCATTAGAAGACACGGAATATTTATTCATCTGCGATGGGCCCGTTGTCTTCTTTGATGATGAAGGGCTAACCAGCTACCTCAGTTGGGAAGAAATGGCGCGCATGCAGCAGGCCGCCGCGAAGGGTGCTGTTTGAGCGTTTAAAGAACCTTTACGGCACTGAGAGCGAGCCTTATCCGCTGGACCGTCAATGGGGTCCTTGCTGGCTGGTCCCTCAGTCCAGTCTTTCAGTCAGTTTAAACGTTCGGCGCGAGTTGATGGTGCATGCGCAATCAGCGTCATGATGCCGAAGGTGGCTCGCCCCCAAATATGGTAATCCAATGGCTGAGACCGCAGCGGCTGCCCCGATAAGTTAGCAATCAGGTGATGGGTTAACGGGTGTCCTAAAAAACGCTAGGGGCTCGTTCGAATCGCACGAAAGTCGGCATATCCGCGAACGGGCTGCCAGATGAAACCTTTTAGGTTCGGCTTGATCACCGCCGCCCCATAAGGCTCGAACAGTGGTAAAACCGTGACGCGTTCGGTAAAGAATTGATGCACTTTGTGAACCTGCTCGACTCGGTCTGCTTGATGGATCGCTGCGCGGGCCTGATAGTAAAGCGCGGCCATGTCGTCGCCAGCATAAAGGCCTTTGAAGACTCGACGGAAATTAGGGTCTCCCATAAAAGAGATTTGATCCATGGGGTCATCAACATCCACTGGCCACGTGATGAGGGTCATGTCCGAGGTTCCTGCGCGCCACTTTTCAACCATCCGCTGCGTGGTTTGGGGATCAATTAAAAGCTCGATGTTCAGGTGGCTGCTCAGGCGGGCCTGAAGGTACTCGGCGACCCGGCGATAGAGCGTGCTGTCGTTAATGGTCAGGGTCAAGCGTGGTCTATCGGGCAAGTTCATCTCGGCTCGCGCTCGTGCGAGATGCTCTTTTGCGGCTTTGACATCTGGTCGATGACGGTTCGGCGGACGCGCGGTTAGATAGGGCGTATCACCGATGGTCAACCAGTCGTGAAACATCGAGTCAGCGACGCGGGTGCCCGGGCTTGCGACTACTTTATTGACCAGTTCATCCTTGTCGATCACCAAACTAATGGCCGAGCGAAGCGATTGATTGGCGCTGAGCATGCCGTTGACATGACTGAATTGAATATGAAACAGATGGCCAGTTGGAAAGGTCTTTACGCGCAACCGATCATTCATGGCAGCTTTCAGAGTATCGCGGTCGAGGCGCGCAATAGCCAGCTCACCGGCGCGGAAGAGGTTCAGCTGCGTTCTGGGATCCGCACTGATATGGTCAAAGGTAATGGCCGTAAGGGCGACCGCGTCGTGCCGCCAGTAGTGAGTGTTTTGAGTCAGTTCAAGGCGCTTGCCTCGTTGCCAGTCCTTGATTTTAAACGCGCCGTTGGCGAGGTGAGTCTTGGGGCGGGTACCAAACTGGTCGCCAGCGGCCTCATAAAAGGCTTGGTTGATCGGGTAGAAGATCGGGTTGGTCATGAGCTTCAGGCACCAAGCGCAGGGGTGTGCTAGGTCAACCCGCAGGATGGCGGCGCTCAGCGCGCTGACGCCTAGTGCCTTCGGGTCGGCGTTGCCGGCAAGTATCGCTGAGGCGTGCTTGATGGGTGCCGCAAGATTCGCTGAAGGAGCGGCGGTATTGGGGTCAACTAGTTTTTGCCAAGCAAATACAAAATCCTGCGCGGTCACGGGCGTGCCGTCTTCCCAAGCAGCATCTTCTCGGAGCCAGAATGTGAGGTGATCGGCCGCAACTTCCCAGCGCTGCGCGACGCCGCCAGTGAGCCGTCGTTTGCCATCATAGCGCAGGAGCCCTTCGTTGGTATGGGCTAACACTTGGGCGGTATAGCTTACGCTCTCTGCGGTCAGGGTATTCAGCGTTCGCGGTTCCTGAGCAATACTCGCGACCAGGGTTTTGGCGTTGGCCTCGGGTTCTGCGTTCGCAAAGCTCATTACCGGCAAAATAATGCAGAGTCCGAAGGTTGCCAGGGTGGTTTTAACACCGGGCAACTTAGATGCCTCTGGTTGTGCGCCCTGCCTCAATGTTGAGCCGGGACGACCTTTACCGATGAAGGATCTTATTTGACGTGCAGTCCCGCGCGAATAGTTTTTATCCGCGCACCGAGATGAATGAGGCAAGTAAGGCGCTGATTGTTGTTCATGGTCAGGCTGTGCTCGTCGCATTAAAAGACTTTGAAACCAAACTGTTCATACAGCAGTTTGAAGCCATAAATCAGCAGCGTGGTCAGTGCAATTGAGGCCAAGGTCGCGATTGGGAAGCCAAATTTATGAATAAGAAACGGAAAAAAGAGAAACATCGGCAAGGTTGGCAAGACGAAGTACAGCGTCAGTTGTAGATGATTGCTAATCTTCGAATCTGTTGCGCCCTCAAAGTACATCCAAAAAATAATGAGAAATGTCGTCAAGGGCAGTGCGGCTAGCAGGCCGCCGTACTGATCGCTTTTTTTGGCGACCTCGCTGACGACCACAATAATGATCGCGGTAAAAAATACTTTTGCAACGAGGTACAGCAAGATGCACTCCTTAACTTACAGCCCAAAGCGGGCGGGATGCCTTTGAATATCCTGGCTGATTTTTTCACCAATCATAATGGTGGATAAGTTGGTGTTCGCGCGGGGGACATGGGGCATGATTGATGCGTCAGCGACCACCAAACCCTCACAGCGATGCATCTGACCTGAGGCGTTCACGATACTGCCAGCAGCCTCCCGCGGCCCCATTTTAATGGTGCCGCAAGGATGATAGCCGCTCCCCGAAAATCGCCGGATCAAATCCTTTAAATCTTCATCGCGTGTGCCCCGCTTTGGATTTGGGAAGGCAATGGCGTCAATCATGGCCCGTAGCCCCGGTTGCTCGGTCAATCGCAGGGCATCTTTTAGTCCTGCCAGCAGCGGCAATAAATCCCGATCGTCCTCACAAAACTGATTATGGATGCTGGGCCGGTCCTGGCTTTTGACGCCAGTGAGCGCGAGATGACCTCGGCCATATTGATATTCAAGACACGCGGCGATAGCGAACATCGGCGGCCCGTTGGGTTTCCCGGCGTAACTCAATTGCTCGAGTTGCATATTGTTACGATCGGTTGCGCCGTCGGTTGTATAGCGCAGGATGGTTTGAATGATCGGTGCGTCATGATCAATGACAACCCCCGGTTTGACCTGACAGACCACGGCTAGAGCAGGATGATCGCAAAGGTTTTGACCGATATTTGGTTCGTCCTCGACCACCTCAATCCCGAATTGCGTAAGCATTGGCGCTGGGCCTAGTCCTGATCGCATTAAAAGCGTGGGGGACAACAGCGCGCCGGCGGCGACAATTGTGAGTGCGCCGTAAACGGTCTGGCGTTCGCCCGTAGGCGTTTGGATATCAGCACCCGTGCATCGATGCCCTTTAATTAGGAGTCGCTGGACTTGAGTGTCGGCCAGAATCGTTAAGTTTGGTCTGAATCGAGCGGTGGCGAGGTAGCCGATGGCACAACTGACTCGAAGACGTCCCAGCTTGTTCATCGGTTGTGGTCCAGCGCCAACTGATTGTGGGTCATTGGCATCCTCGCAAGAAGGGTGGCCAAGACGTTCGGCATCGTCCAAAAAGGCTTGGTGTTGGGGTAACAGCTCATCCTTTGGATAGCGCCGAATCGTGATCGGCCCGGCATCGCCATGATAAGGAGCATCGCCATAATCGAGGTCTCGCTCCAAGCGGTTGAACAGGGGCAAGACCGATGCCCAATCCCAACCGGGATTACCCGCGTCATGCCAGGCGTCATAATCTTCAGGCAAGCCCCGCAGCGCGATGGCGGTATTGACGGCGCTGGAGCCGCCAGTAACCCGTCCTCGAGGCAGTCGAGTAGTTTGGGTTTCGGTGGGTTGATAATCGAGGCCCCAATCGTGGTCCGATAGCGCATTGCGATGGCTGTTGACCAATTCAAACGGCAGATTTGAGGCCAAGGCATAATCCGGGCCAGCTTCTATCAGTAGAATTGAGCGGTTTGGATCTTCGCTGAGTCGGTTGGCCAGAACGCTGCCAGCACTGCCCGCGCCGATAATGATGACGTCATACATAGTAAGCCTCTGCTTGCATTGTGCCCCAGGGGGGGGCTTTGCGAAAGCGAGAACTTTAAAGCGGGCCCACTTTTGGAAGACAAAAAAAACGCCCCAATTGAGGCGTTAAAAAGAAGGTGCGGCGCCGTAGTGACGACGCCTTTGCTCGCTTGTAGAAGTTTAGAACTGGTTCATGGTGTTGTCTTTGCCGCCTGCTAAGAGGGCATTGTCACCGGAAAAATATTCCTTATGGTCATCGCCAATATTTGAGCCAGCAAGATCTTGGTGTTTAACCGAGGCCATATCGCGTCTGATTTCTTGACGTTGAACGTCCCGGACATACGCTAGCATGCCAAGATCACCGAAGTACCCTTCAGACAAAATGTCGGTCCCCAGCGCCGTCTCATGATATGTGGGCAAGGTGATCAGGTGATGGAAGATGCCGGCTTCGCGCGAAGAATCTTTTTGGAACTGCTGAACCAATCGATCGGCTTCCATCGCAAGATCGGATTGATCAAAATCGACAGACATGAGGCCTTTTGGCACCTCAGCAGGGTCTGGGTAGGCGCTTACATCCTGCCCACTGGCGTGCCACTCAGCATACACCTGTTCACGGAATGCAAGGGTCCAGTTGAAGCTAGGGGAATTGTTGTAGACCAATTTTGCATCGGGCACATGCTTCTTGATTTCGTTAACCATCTCAGCAATTTGGGCCACGTTAGGCTTTTCAGTCTCGATCCACAGTAAATCGGCGCCATGTGTCAAAGACGTGACGCAGTCGAGGACGACGCGATCAAAGCCGGTGTCGTCACGGAAGGCATACAAACCGTTATCTAAGCGCACAGGCTTCACAAGATTGCCATTTTGGTGAATGGCAATGTCGTTGTCTTTGAGTTGACTAAGGTCATTGACCGGCGTGGTTTCAAGGAAATCATTGTATTGGCTGGCCAAGTCGCCGGCTTCTTTAGAAACTGGAATTTTTTGGGTCAGACTTGCGCCCAGAGAGTCGGTGCGGGCTACGATGATTCCGTTATCGACACCGAGCTCTAAGAAGGCATATCGAATCGCATTGATCTTCGAGAGGAAATCCTCATGGGGCACGGTTACCTTACCGGCTTGGTGCCCGCATTGTTTGGCGTCAGAGACTTGGTTTTCCACCTGTATGGCGCAAGCGCCGGCCTCGATCATTTTTTTGGCTAGGAGATAGGTTGCTTCTTCATTGCCAAAACCTGCATCGATGTCGGCTATGATCGGTACCACGTGGGTTTCAAAATTGTCGATACGATCTAGGATGCCGTCAACGCTTGCGCCGCTGGCTCGTGCTTCATCGAGTTCGATAAAAATATGCCGCAGTTCCCGGGCATCGGCCTGCTTCAGGAAGGTATAAATTTCGTGAACCAGTTCAGGAACAGTGGTTTTTTCATGCATGCTCTGGTCAGGCAATGGGCCAAATTTGGACCGCAAGGCGGCAACCATCCAACCGCTTAAGTAGATGTAGGACTTGTCCATCGTCCCGCGATGCTTTTTGACCGACATGGCCAGTTGCTGGGCGGTGAAACCGTGCCAGCATCCGAGAGACTGAGTATATCTTGCTGTATCGGCATCATAGTCTGCCATGTCTCGGCGCATGATGTCGGCGGTGTACTGTGCAATATCAATACCGGTTTTAAACCTATTTTGCAGTTGCATTCGGGTTGCATACTCGGCGCTGATGCCTTTCCAAGTATCAGAGTTTTTTGCTTTGAGTGATTCAAGTACCGCGATTTGGTCAAGATAAGCTGACATGTTAGATCCTTTAAACGGTTTGGTTGGCGTGATCAGTGATTGAAGCTGCACGAGGCAGGAAGGTTGTCATTTAGGAAGCGCAATGTAGCAAGCAAGAACGGTGGATTAAAAAGAATTAATGGACAGTAATATATTCTATTTCTTCAGTTATGAGTTTCGAGCACGCCACAAGGGTTTTGGTTTAGCACGGGATAAAGTAACTTGATGCCGAGGTAAAAAAGGAGAGTACGTTGATTACGGTTGTGAGTGTTCATGTGGGCGTCCGGCAAATCCTTTCGGTTGGACAGCGCAGTGTCCCAACCGGTATTTTTAAAGCGCGAGTCGATGATCGAGTCGCGATCAATCGGTTGGGGTTGGCAGGGGATGCGGTGTGTGATCATCGACACCACGGTGGCGTGGACCAGGCTGTGTACGTTTATACCGAGGAAGATTACGCCTTTTGGGCGCGTCAGTATCGACGACCCTTTGAGGCAGGCGGCTTCGGAGAAAATGTGGTGGTTCGGGGGCTGGATGCGGCTGAATTGGCCATTGGCGACCGGGTGCGCTTGCCGAATGTAACGCTTGAAGTCTCCGCGCCTAGAATACCGTGTGGGGTCTTAGCCGCTGCGGTTCCGGAGACAGGGTTTGCAAAAGCGTTCCAAAAAGCGGCTCGCCCTGGGTTTTACTGTCGCGTGATCCGAACAGGCACCATTGCAGCAGGCGATGAAGGAACCTTTGAGGCGTATTCCGGGCCGGCTAAGACGCTACTTTCGGTTTACCACGCCAACTACCAAACGCCACCGCTCGACCAGCTACGAGAATTGTTAGCGCTGCCGATTGATCAGCGGACTCGCAAAAAATTCGAAAAAGAGGCCGCAAAGCGAGAAAAATTGGCGCTCAGCTTGCATCCTCAATAATAAATTGTGCGCCTTTTTCTGCGATCATCACCGTTGGGGCATTCGTATTGCCGGAGGTAATGAGGGGCATAATCGAGGCATCAATCACTCTCAGGCCTTTGCAGCCATGAACCATGAGCCGGTCATCGACCACGGCCCCTGAGTCGGCGCCCATTTTGCAGGTGCCGACAGGGTGAAAAATAGTCGTTCCAAGGTCGCGCGCGGCGTCGAGCAGCTCGGCATCACTTTGCCGCTCGGGTCCGGGTTTCCACTCTTCCGGTAAAAACCGAGCCAGCGCCTTGGCCTTCATGATTCGCCGGGTCATCCTCAGGCCCGCAAGCGCGACCGCTTCATCCTCTGGGCTGGATAAATAGTTCAGATTAATTTTGGGCGCTATGAGCGGATCAAGACTTTGCGCTGTGATGGCCCCGCGACTGGCCGGACGAAGATTACAGACTGAAGGCGTAATGGCGTTAAAACGGTGCAGGGGTGAGCCGAATTGGTCCAGTGATAGGGGCTGAACATGCCATTCCATATTGGGCGTTGGTTGCGCCTCATCACTTTTCGCAAAGGCGCCGAGTTGTGAGGGCGGCATCGTAAGTGGGCCGGTTTTGAACAACAGGTATTCAAGCCCCATCATCGCCTTACCGACGAGTGAGTTCACTCGAGGGTTAAGAGTAGTGGTGTTCGAAACTTTATAAATGGTTCTAATTTGCAGATGGTCCTGCAGATTTCGCCCGACGCCGGGTAAATCAATGATGGGGGTCGCGGCCAGTTGTTGCATCAAAGCGGGGTCGCCGATACCGGACATTTGCAGAATTTGAGGGGACGCCACCGCACCGGCAGCCAGAATCACCTCACGAGTTGCGGTCACAAGGCTTGGTGCATCTTGGCCTTTCGTAATCCAGACGCCCGTTGCGCGCGGCCCATGCTCATTGGTCTGGAAGGCTAGTTTGTGCACATGGGTGTTGGTCATGACCGTTAAATTTGGACGGTGCTGAATGGGTCGCAAAAAGGCTTTACTGGCGCTCCAACGAACGCCTTTCCGCTGGTTCATTTGAAAGTAGGCGCAACCGAAATTATCGCCCGTGTTGAACTCTTTGATTCGGGGAATACCCATTTCTTCGGCGGCATCCTGCCAGGCATCTAATATCTCCCAATTGACGCGCCGCTCTTCGACCCGGAGTTCACCTTGATCACCATGAAATTCATCGGCGCCGTGCTGATAGTTCTCCGAGGCTTTGAATACCGGTAGCACATCATCCCAACCCCAGCCTCGATTGCCGAGTGCAGCCCACTGATCGAAATCAGAGCGCTGGCCGCGCATATAAATCATGGCATTAATTGAGGATGAGCCGCCCAAACCCTTGCCGCGGGCATAGCCAATTTGACGATTGTTAAGACCTGGCTCGGCATCGGTCTTAAAACACCAGTCGCAACGGGGATTGTTGATGGTGTAGAGGTAACCGACCGGGATATCGATCCAGAAATAGTCGTCCTTACCGCCAGACTCAATTAAAAGCACTCGATGCGCCGGGTTGGCGCTGAGTCGGTTGGCGAGTACGCAGCCGGCGGTACCGGCCCCTACAATGACGTAATCAAATTTTTCCATGCGTGCAAGCATAGACGCCTTGTCAGCCCTTGGGAATTGCATTAGCGTGCGGAAAGACCAAAAAGTGACGCACAGCGATGATTCAAAACTTCAGTGGCCTCGCCTTCAATCAGGCGCCCGACTCTCAAAATCAGATTCACAGCGATGAGATGGCCAAGCGCTATGGGTTTAAAGGGGGGCTGGTCCCCGGCGTGACGCTATCGGCTTACCTAACCCAACCCGCCGTGAGCCACTGGGGTCAGGCATTTTTAGATCGGGGGTGGGCAGAAATTAAGATTCTGCACCCGGTTTACCATGGCGAACCGTTTGATGTGATGGTGAGGGCGCTGGAGGAAGAACAGTTTGAGGCGGAATTGGTTGATGCAACCGGTAAGGTTTGTGCGAAAGCGCGGGTTGGCCTGGATCAGGGCGAGGCCGCAGGGAAGCCGAAATGGTTGGATCAAACGTTGATGCCTGAGGGGTATGTGCCGCCAAAGGCGACGCCTGAAACCTTTGCTAAACTGAAACAAACGGGCGGCCTTGAAACCCGCTACCGTTGGTCCCGTCAGCACCCGATGGCAGCGTATTTCGCCGATGCCGCCGCCATGCCCGCATTGCTGCGCTTTGACGCGGCAGAGACTGGATCATCTGGGTGGGCCAATACCTCTTTTGTCTTGAGCTGTGGCAATTGGGTGTTTGCGGCGAATGCGCTTATGAACCCGTGGGTGCACCTTGAGACTCAGCACCAAAACTTTTCCGCCATTGAAGAAGGCGCGGAGGTTGCCGTTCAGATGGTGGTTGAGGATTTTTTTGAAAAGAAAGGCCATCAGTTTGCGGATGTTCGCGTCAATCTCTTCAGTGCAGCCAGCCGTGCGCCATTGGCGACGATCTGGCAGCGCGCCATCTATCACTTAAGATCTTAAGCCGCTGTGGGCGGCTTAGCTCAGCGCGGCCATAAGGTCTGATACGAGGGTTAAGCGTTCGGTGATCCGGTCTGGTTTTTGGCTTCCAAGATGAAGAATTAAACGATCGACGCCTAAGTCCTCATAGGCTTTAACGAGATCTGGGGTGATTTGGTAGGGCGGCGTAATGATCAGTTCAAAATCGTCCCAAGAACGGCCTGCATGATTCAGAGCCATGGTTAAGGCGCCTTTCATGTCCTCGGTTTGCGCAAGATTCAGCTGAAAGCCATACCAGCCAGCGCCATACTTGGCGGC
>Ga0233426_10001090_pt1 | contig 26205 bp, 24 predicted proteins | sample SI_118_April2016_6_FD_179875 | JGI IMG/M metagenome (GOLD analysis project Ga0233426, IMG submission 179875) | Seawater microbial communities from Saanich Inlet, British Columbia, Canada - SI_118_April2016_10_MG | ecosystem: Environmental > Aquatic > Marine > Inlet | place: Canada: British...
TTTGTAAAAAATATTCAAATGAAAAAACTCTTAATCTTTCTTATAGTTCCTCAATTTTTATTTGCACAAAGTTGGATAGATAGGATGCAAGATCCTACTGAAAATTTCTATGAAGTACAGGAGGAATTTAATTCCTATTGGGAAAATAAAACAATTGAAAAAGGAAAAGGTTGGAAACAATTTAAAAGATGGGAAAACTTTGTAGAGCAAAGGGTTTTTCCTGATGGAATACAGCATCCTGAATTGTTAATGGAAGAATATAATAATTTACAGGAAGCAAATAATCAGTTTAATATGCTGCCTCCTAATGTTTGGACACAAGTAGGGCCAAGTAATGTTCCATTGCAATCGGATGGTTCAAAAAGAGGAATAGGAAGGGTAAATACAATTGCTTTTCACCCAACTGATGCTAATACTATTTATGTAGGTGCTCCTGCAGGAGGTTTTTGGAAATCAGTTAATGGAGGGCAAACTTGGCAAACTTCAACTGACTTTTTAACTAACCTTGGTGTATCAGATATTGCAATACACCCCTTAAATCCTGATACTATCTATATTATTACTGGTGATAGAGATGGTGGGGATACATATGCATATGGCTTATTAAAATCCTATGATGGAGGAACAACTTGGCAAACCACAGGTTTATCATTTAATGTAACTCAGTATTATAAAGGAAATAGAGTATTGATTGACCCAAATAATCCTAATATTTTGATAGTATCAACAAGTAATGGTATTTATCGTTCAATTGATGGAGGAAATACTTTTGCCAATACTTTTTCTGTTAGCATAACAAGTATGGAGTTTCACCCAACTAATTCTAATATAATTTATGGTGGTTCTAATGGATCTACTTCTATTTACAAATCCTCTGACAATGGAATTTCATGGAGTCAAGCAGGAACGGGTTTACCCCCACAATCTGATGTTGTTAGGGCTTGTGTTGGAGTTACTTTAGATAACCCTTCAGTAGTATATGCTTTATTTGGTGGGAATAATAATGGTTTTTATGGCGTTTATAAATCCACTAATGAAGGGCTAACATGGACACAGCAAGCAAATAGTCCTAACTTATTAGGTTGGTCAACTACTGGATCTGACTCTGATGGGCAAGCTTGGTATGATTTAGCTTTTGAAATTTCTCCTCAAGATGAAAACACATTATTTGTTGGAGGGGTAAATTGTTGGAAGTCGACTAATGGTGGTCAGAGCTGGAACATAAACACACACTGGTATGGTGGAGGTGGAGCAACTTATATGCATGCTGACGAACACATGTTAAAATATAATCCTTTAAATAATTATATCTATTCTGGAAATGATGGAGGGCTTTATTATTCTACTGATAATGGTAATAATTGGACTGATATTTCAGATGGATTACAAATCACACAATTTTATAGTTTAGGGGTATCACAAACAGTGCAAGATAAAGTAATTACTGGTGCTCAAGATAATGGTACATTCCTAAAAACAACTAATAACTGGGATGCCGTAATAGGTGGTGATGGTATGGAATGTATTATTGATTATACTAATGCAAACATAATGTATGGAGCATTATACTATGGAGATATTCGTAAATCAACTAATGGAGGGAATAGCTTTTCAAGTATTGGTCCTTCTAACAATGGAGCATGGGAAACACCTTATGAATTGGATAGAAATGATCCTAACACTATTTACATAGGCTATGATGAGTTATATAAAACAACTGATGGAGGGAATAATTGGAGCATTATAACTAACAATGAAACTAATGGAGGTAAGATTGATGAAATAGGAGTTTCTAAATCAAATAGTAATGTTATTTATTTTTCTGATGGACCAAATATATTTGCTACTACAAATGGAGGTAATTCTTGGTCAAATAAAAGTAATAACTTGCCTTACAAAACAATTAGTTATATTATTGTTCATCCTACAGATGCTAATAAAGTTTGGCTTACATTTTCAGGTTACACTTCTTCAGAAAAAGTATATAAAACAATTGATGGAGGAAATTCATGGGTAAACATTTCAGGAACTTTACCAAATATACCTGTTAATTGTATTGTTTTAGATGAAAGTAGTAATAATGAGAATTTATATATTGGTACTGATTTAGGCGTTTTTACTACTGACTCAACAATAACAGACTGGAATGTGTTTAATAATAGTAGTTTGCCTAATGTAATAGTTAGTGAATTAGAAATTCAATATCAATCTAATAAATTAATTGCAGCCACTTATGGGAGAGGTTTGTGGAATATTGATTTACAAATAACTTCACCACCAATAGCTAATTTTTCTTATAGTGATTCTATGTTTTGTAATGTTCCTGCTGATGTAAGTTTTTACAATAATTCTTATTATGCTAATACTTATGTTTGGGATTTTGGTGATGGAAATTCAAGTACAGCAACTAATCCAAATCATACCTATACTAGTTATGGTACATTTACTGTTACTTTAACTGCTAGTGGTCCCTTAGGAATTGATAGTATTATCCAGCAGTCAATCATAAGTATTGATCCTAATAACCCATGTATTACTACTTTACCTCCTTCAGGAGTAGGAGTAGTACAAACTGCTTGTAGCGGAACATTATATGATGCTGGGGGGCCTATTGGAAATTATTATGACAATAACAATAGTTGGATAACAATTGCTCCTCAAGGTAGTAGTCAGATTACTTTAAGCTTTACAAGTTTTGATATTGAAGCTCCTTCCTCATCAATAAATTGTAATTATGATTATGTAGAAATATTTGATGGTGCTGATACTACAGCTAACTCATTGGGTCAGTATTGCAATACTTTAACAGGAAGTCCTGGAGTTTTAACTTCAAGTGGTGGGGCTATTACTATCTATTTACATGCAGACCAGGCTGTAAATGGCACAGGATTTGAAGCAAGTTGGAGTTGTCTGTTTCCAACTACACCTCCTGTAGTTAATTTTTCATTAAGTGATACTATAAGTTGTAGTACAAGTATTAATTTTTCTGATCTATCTTCAAACGGACCTACTGCATGGTTATGGGATTTTGGAGATGGTAATACTTCAACTCTACAAAATCCAACACATAATTACTTAAATAGTGGAGATTATACTATAAAACTAGTTGCAAGTAATCAATATGGTACAGATTCATTAATATTGACAAATCACTTAACAATTATTGATGTAAATTTACAAACTATTGGATCAGAGTCTTGTGGAGCTAGTTCACTAACTTTAAATGCTCTATCAACTAATGGAACAGTAAATTGGTATTCTGATACAAGTGCAACTAATTTATTATATACAGGAAATTCTTTTACTACCCCTGTACTGAGCGCTTCTACTTCTTACTATGCACAGTTAACTTATAATTTCCCTATACTTAATGGAGGGCCTGTTGATAATAATTTTGGTGCAGGAAGTTACTTTCAAGGAGATAGGTTTTTAATTTTTGATAATTATAAAGCATCAACTTTAAAATCAGTACTTGTTTATGCTGGTTCTGATGGATATAGAACAATAGAATTAAGAAATAGTAGTAATGCTGTTATAAGTGATACTACAGTTTATATTCCATTTTCTACTAACGGATTTAGAGTAAACTTGAATTTTGTTTTACCAATTCAAAATAATATGCAATTAGGTGTTAGTGCTCCAAATTCTGATTTATACAGAACAAGTTCAGGGGCGGTATTTCCGTATAATATAAGTAATATTATAGCAATAACAGGCACTGATGCTTCAGCAGGGTATTATTATTTCTTTTATGATTGGGAAGTTCAGGCTGATCCTTGTGTCTCAGCAATTTCTAATGTTGATGCTATAATTAATAATGACTTTACAAATACAGATAATATTGGAATTTGTATTAGTGACAGTGTGCTTATTGGTAATAATTATTATTCAGTATCTGGTACTTATATTGATACATTTACTACTAGCTTTGGTTGTGATAGTATTATTATTACACAGCTTTCTGTAGGACAAAATGCTACTTATAGTCAACAAATAAATATTTGTGGTGGTGGAACTTTCCAAGTTGGTAATAATGTATATAATAGTACAGGGACTTATATTGATACAATTATTTTTGGTAGTTGTGATAGTGTTATAACAACTAACTTAATGGTATATGAAAGTTATCAGGATACCATAAAATATTCTATTTGTAATGGAGATAATCTATTTGTTAATAATACTAATTATTCGCAAACAGGATTTTATACTACAACCTTCACTACTTCTCAAGGTTGTGATAGTATTGTTGTTCTTGATATTGAAGTTGTTGGAGGAGGAAACTATACTGTACAAGCAACTATTTGTCAAGGAGATTCATATATTATAGGAAATAATGTTTACTACTATCCTGGTATTTACTCAGACATACTTACTACAGCAGATAATTGTGATAGTATTATAACTACTCATCTTTCGGTAACACCTTATGTTTATAGCACACAGCAAGTATTTTTATGTGAAGGTGATAGTTTCCTAGTAGATGATAACCTGTACACGACATCAGGAATATATGATGATACTTTGCAATTAATAAACTCGTGTGATAGTATTGTTACTTCTCATCTTTCTTTTTCTGATGTAAATATTCAAATCTACTCACAAAATGGTAGTCTTTATGCTAATGTTATTAATGGAATGATGCCATACTCATATTTGTGGAATACAGGAGAAACAACAGCATTTATTACACCTTCAACTTCAGGTTCATTTTGGTTATTAGTTACTGATGCTTATAATTGTATAAGTGATACTGCTTATTTTATAATTGATGATGTTAGTGTAATTGATGATAGTGAGATCTTATCTGACATTAGTATTTATCCTAACCCATCTGATGGTTTGGTGACAATTAGTTTTGAAAGTGCTATAAATGATGACTTTATAGTTACTATTTATAATGTTTTAACTGAAGTTATATTTGAAGAGGAGTTAATTCAGTTTTCAGGCATATATGAAAAACAAATCAACCTAAAGAATTATGCTAAATCGGTTTATTTAGTTAAGATAAAATCATCCTTTACTGAAATGAATAAAAAGCTTATTTTAAGGTAATTTTATTTTTAAACAGGGTGATTTTTTTGCTGAAAGAAAAAATACACAATACTAATCAGTGAGAGAATCTAAATAAAAAAGAGCAACTATAGTTGCTCTTTTTTTTATTTAAATTTTAGGTGATTAACTTCTTATTGTAGACTTTGGTGCAGCATCTAAAATTTCAGCATTTGCATTATCAGCAAATTGTGCAAAGTTTTTGTTGAAAGCATCAGCTAATTCATTAGCTTTAGCATCATATGCATCTTTATTTTCCCATGTGTTTTTAGGACTTAATATTTCAGAAGGAACATTAGGACAAGCAGTCGGCATATTTAATCCAAATACTTCATGTTTAGTATAGTCAGCATCCTTCAATTCTCCATTAAGGATAGCTGTAATCATAGCTCTTGTGTATTTTAAAGAGATACGCTCACCGACACCATATACACCACCTGACCAGCCTGTATTTATCAGCCAAACATTCACATTATGTTCTTGCATTTTATCTCCTAACATTTCAGCATATTTTGTTGGATGCAAAGGCATAAATGGTGCGCCAAAACAAGCTGAGAATGTAGTTTGTGGTTCAGTAACTCCAGCTTCAGTTCCTGCAACTTTAGCAGTATATCCTGAAATGAAATGATACATTGCCTGTCCAGTAGTTAGCTTAGAGACAGGGGGTAAAACCCCAAAAGCATCAGCTGTAAGGAAGAAAATATTTTTTGGATTTTTGCCTAATGATGGTTTTGCAATATTGTTAATATGTTCAATTGGATAACTAACTCTTGTATTTTGAGTAATAGTAGTATCCTCATAGTTTACTTCATTCGTTCCCTCAAAAAAGGAAATGTTTTCCAATAAAGCTCCTGGCTTAACAGCAGCAAAAATGTCTGGTTCTTTTTCAGCAGATAGGTCGATACATTTAGCATAACAACCTCCTTCAAAGTTGAATACTGTATCGCCACTCCAGCCATGTTCATCATCACCAATTAAGTTTCTGTTTGGGTCAGCTGAAAGAGTTGTTTTCCCTGTTCCTGATAATCCAAAGAATACAGCAGTATCACCCTCTTTACCAGTGTTGGCACTACAGTGCATTGAAAGTACATTCTTTTGGAAAGGCAATATAAAGTTAAGAGCTGAAAAAATTCCTTTTTTGATTTCACCAGTATAACCAGTACCGCCAATAAGGATAATCTTTTTTGTAAAATTAAGGATAGCAAAGTTATGCTGACGAGTACCATCTACTTCAGCTTTTGCCATAAACCCTGGAGCATTTAGAATAGTCCATTCTGCATCAAAATTCTCAATTTCACTATCAGTAGGGCGTAAGAACATGTTGTGAGCAAACATATTACTCCAAGCATATTCGTTTACCACACGAATATTCATTCTGTATTTTTCATCAGCACATGCATATGCATCTCTTACATAAAGCTCTTTTTCGCTTAAGTAGTTCAATACTTTTTGGTGTAGCACCTCAAATTTATTTTCGTCAAAGGATAAATTAACATCTCCCCACCATACTGATTCTTCAGTAATAGCATCTCTCACAATAAAACGATCCATTGGCGAACGGCCAGTGAACTCGCCAGTATTGATGTTGATTGCTCCTGTGGAAGTTAGAGTTGCTTGTCCTTTTTCAATTGAAATGCTTGCTAATTCTTCTGGAGATAAGTTCCAGTGTGCAGTAGCATTTTTTATTCCTAAATCAGAGATGGTAGCATTGTTAGCTCGCTTGCCTGTTTCGGTCATAATCGTTTTTCGTTTTGGTTTTATGGGAGGCAAAGTTAAAGATTAATCCTTTACACAATTAAATTAAGCCTGTTTTTTAATGCTAAAGAATAACATAATCCAGGCACTTATTAATAATAGTCCTCCTATGGGAGTGATTGGTCCTAGAAAAGATAAAGAAACCCCAAAAGTATTTTGGAGGCTTAGTAAATAGATTGAGAATGAAAAACAACATATTCCTGCACTCATTAAGTATAGGCTTCTTTTTAATTGATGATTAAATTTTTCATCATTTAATGCTAAAAGTAAAATTGCCAAAGCATGAAGAAATTGATATCTTACGCCTGTTTCAAAAGATTGTAATTGGCTTGATGCAAGAATCTCTTTTAAGGCATGAGCACCTAAAGCTCCTAATGCAACTGCTGTTACTGCAAGAAAGATTGCAACTTAAATTTATCTGTTGTCATTTTGTTTTATTTAGTCAAGCAAAAATAATACTTTAGCCATTCAATTTTACAAAGCAAATGAAAAAAATATTAGTAATAGGAGCAGGAAGGTCGGCAGTAACATTAATCAAGTATTTATTGGATAATTCAGCTGCCAATAACTGGCAAGTTACAGTAGCAGATTTCTCATTAGAGTTGGCTGAAGAGGCAGTTGGAAGTAATGAAAATGGGAAAGCTATCTTCTTTAATGTTACAGATGAGCAGCAAAGAGAAGGTGAAATAGAAAAAGCTGATATTGTTATCTCAATGCTTCCGGCAAGTTTGCATATTACAGTTGCAAAGGATTGTGTAAGGTTAAAGAAAAACTTAGTTACAGCATCTTATGTTTCTGCAGAAATTGCTGAGCTTGATGAAGCTGCAAAACAAGCTGGGATTTTATTATTAAATGAAATTGGTTTGGATCCAGGAATTGATCATATGTCAGCTATGCAAGTGATAGATGAAATTAAGGAAAATGGAGGAGAACTTACTTCATTTAAGTCCTTTTGTGGAGGTTTAGTACATCCTGATTATGATAATAATCCTTGGAATTATAAATTTACTTGGAATCCAAGAAATGTAGTGTTAGCTGGGCAAGGCACTGCACAATATATTGAGAATGGAGATTATAAATACATTCCTTATACAAGTTTGTTTGAGCGCACTGAACAGATGGAAGTATTAGATGCTGGAGAGTTTGAAGGCTATGCTAATAGAGATTCTCTTTCTTATAGAAAGTCTTACGGGTTGAAAAATATCCCAACATTGTTTAGGGGAACATTAAGACGAAAAGGGTATTCAGAAGCTTGGAATGTTTTTGTGCAATTGGGTATGACTGATGATACTTATAAACTAGAGAATTCTGCAAGCATAACTAATAGAGAGTTTATTAATATGTTCTTGCCTTTTGATGATGCTTTAACGGTTGAAAAAAAATTATGCAAGCAATTTAACTTAACTCCTGATTCAGTTATTTTTCAAAAAATAGCTTGGTTAGGAATTTTTTCAGAAAACAAATCTGGTATAAAAGATGCTAGTCCTGCTCAAATATTACAGGAAATTTGCGAAAGTAAATGGACACTCGGAGCTGAGGATAAAGATATGATTGTAATGCAACATCAGTTTGAGTATTTTCAAAATGGAGAGCAAAAGAAATTAAACTCTTCATTACTTGTTTTTGGTGATGATCCAAGATATACTTCAATGGCAAAAACGGTAGGATTGCCAGTAGCTATTGCTACTAAGTTAATTTTAAATGGTGAAATTAATTCAACTGGTATAAAAATACCTACTACAAAAGATATTTATGTTCCTGTATTAAAGGAGTTGGAAGAAAACGGGATTAATTTTGTAGAGGAGTTAGTTTAAGTCTAACAATTCTTCAGGAATTTCTACTTGCATAATTCCTTCTTTTGGATCAATTCCTTTTACAAATTTTTCGTGCATTGGGAAGCAAAATTCTGTGCCATCTTTTTCAACATATATTAATTGTTGTGATGTCTGTGAATTTATATAGGTGATTTCTCCTAATTCTCCAAAATGAATATCAACAACAGAATAGCCAATTAGCGTTTTCTCTGTGATTTCAGTTGCATCTGTTTTAGGGAGCCATTCTTTGGGTAAATATACTTTTTGTTTGAGTATTTTCTTGGCTGTTGTCTCATTGTTTGTGTCTTCAAACTTTACTAATACAACATTGGCTTTTGTTTTTCGTGCATGTTCAATAAAGTGAGGGACTAATTCATTATTAAGTTCAATAAGAAAATAGTCAAGTGTAGAAAAATCAAAAGGGATGTCATCATCATTATAGATATTGACATCCCCTTTATAGCCATGCAATTTAAAAACTGTTCCGAATAAGAAGCAATCTTTTTTTTGCATTATATGAGTATTAAGCTTCTTCTGTTTTTTCTTCAGCTGAAGGAGCTTCTTCTGCTTTTGACTCTTCAACAACTTCTTCAGTTGCTGGAGTTTCCTCAGCTACAACTTCTTCAGTAGTTTCCTCTGAAGTTTCTTCAACTGCAACTTCTTCTTCAGTAGTTTCTTCTATCATTGGAGAATTTTTAAGTGCTAATGCAGCAGCTCTTTCATCACTCTTAGCTTTTTCAGCAGCTAAAGCAGCTTTTTCAGCAGCAATTGCAGCATTTTCTAATCCTGATTTTTTATCAGCTACTTTGTTTTCTTTTGCTTTCATCCAAGTAGCAAATCTTTTTTCAGCTTCTTCTTGAGTAAAAGCACCTTTAGCTACACCAGCCATTAAGTGTTTTTTCATCATTACTCCTTTGTAAGAAAGCATTGCTCTTACCGTGTCAGAAGGTTGTGCGCCTTTTAATAACCAGTTTACAGCACCATCAAAATCTAATTCGATTGTTGCAGGGTTAGTGTTAGGATTATAGATTCCTAATTTTTCAATGTATCTTCCGTTTCTTGGAGCTTTTTGGTCAGCTACTACAATGTGGTAAAATGCTTGTTTTCTTCTACCGTGTCTTGCTAGTCTAATTCTTGTTGCCATTTTTTTCTTTTAATTTGGTTAAACCATCTCTGTGATTAGTCCTCATTATTGAGGGGCTGCAAAATTAGAAATATTTTCTAAATCACAACCAATTGTTATAGTATTTATTTTAGTGTAATTTTTCATGATGGAGAAAACAGCATTTTATCATTATTTATGACTATTTTTGCCGTCCGAAAATTAAAATTTGAAAAAGATGAGTACAAAAGTGAAAACAGCAAGCAAGAAGATATCAAAGGACGATTTTAAAGCAACTATTTTAGCTGATTACAGATTAGCTTCTGAAGTTAGAGAATCTGGAGCACAAGGAAGGAGAGATGTGCTTTCAGGAAAAGGTAGTTTTGGTATTTTTGGTGATGGAAAAGAATTAGCACAAATTGCATTGGCTAAAGTTTTTAGACATGGTGATTTCCGTGCAGGATACTACAGAGATCAAGCATTAATGACTGCTTTGGGGCAATATTCTCCAAAACATATGTTTTCAGCATTGTATGGTGATCCAGAATTAGAAAGAGAGCCATCTTCAGGTTCTCGTCAAATGATGAATCATTTTGGAACTCGTTTTTTAAATGAGGATGGAAGTTGGAAAAACCTAATGGAGCAAAATAATTCAACTTCTGATATGGCTTGTTTGGCTTCTCAATTTCCAAGATTGGTTGGTTTGGCACAAGCATCACAAGTATATAGAGATAACCCAGAATTAGCAAAATCAAAACCAGGATTTACGAATGGTGGTTCTGAAATTGCATGGGCTACAATTGGTAATTCATCTTGTGCTGAAGGGCATTTTTGGGAAGCAGTAAATGCAATTGGGGTATTACAAGTTCCTGCAGTTATCTCTGTTTGGGATGATGGTTACGGAATTTCAGTTGCGAATGATGTACAGATGACAAAATCGGATGTTTCAGAAGTGTTGAAAGGCTTCCAGATGGATGAAAAAGGAGCTGGTTATGATATCGTAAAAGTAAAAGCTTGGGACTATCCTGCATTAATTGCAGCTTATGAAAAAGCAGAAAAATTAGCAAGAGAAAAGCATATTCCTTCTATTATTCATGTTGTAGAAATGACACAGCCAACAGGACATTCTACTTCTGGTTCGCACGCAAGATATAAGAGTAAAGAAAGATTACAATGGGAAATTGATTTTGATTGTAATAAGAAATTTAAGGAATGGATTGTTGAAAGTAGTATAGCTACTTTGGAAGAATTAGATGCAATTGACAAAGAATCAGTTGATTCAGTAAAAAAACAAAAGAAAGAAGCTTGGACAGAATATCAAGCGCCTATAAAAGCAGAATGGAAAGAGTTGTTAGGGATTTTTAATTCTATTTCAGCACAGGTAAATATTCCTGAAATTGCAGAGTGGATTAAAGATATTAATCAATCAGCAATGTTTGGTTTATTCAGAAGAGATTTTATGAGTAAAGCAAGAATTCTTTTAGGAATGATTGTAAGCGAAAAAATTGCTGAAAAAGCAACTTTGCGTAATTTCATTAACAGAATCAATTCTGAAAATTACCAGAGATATAATACAAAATTATACAATGAGACTTCTACTTCAGTACTTAAGGTAGAAGAGGTAAAGCCTACTTATGATGCAAATGCTGAAGAGGTAGATGCAAGAATTATTTTAAGAGATAACTTCCATCATATGTTTGATGCTATACCAGAGGCTATGATTTTTGGTGAAGATGTTGGTAAAATTGGTGGTGTAAATCAAGGAGTAGAAGGATTACAGGAAAAGTTTGGTGAAAGTAGAGTTGCAGATACTGGAATTAGAGAGGCAACTATTATTGGACAAGGAATCGGACTTTCATTAAGAGGATTAAAACCAATTGCAGAAATGCAATATTTGGATTATGTGATTTATGGTTTCCAACCTATGGTGGATGATATTGCATCATTACATTATAGAACACATGGTGGACAAATTACGCCATTAATTATTCGTACTAGAGGGCACAGACTAGAAGGAATCTGGCATTCTGGTTCTCCTATGGGAATGTTGTTGAATGGTACAAGAGGAATGTATTTGTGTGTACCAAGAGATATGACAAGAGCTGCAGGGTTCTACAATACTTTAATGCAGTCGAATGATCCTGCAATGGTTATTGAGTGTTTGAATGGATATAGGATTAAAGAAAAATTACCAAATAATATTGGTGAGTTCAGAGTTCCTTTAGGAAAAGTAGAAATTACAAGAGAAGGAAGTGATATTACTTTAGTGACTTATGGTAGTACTTGGAGGGTGGTAATGGATGCTGCTGACCAATTAGAAAGAGCAGGTATTTCTTGTGAGGTAATTGATACACAAACATTAGAGCCTTTTGATTTAACATATGATATTGTAGAGTCTGTTAAGAAAACTAATCGTTTGTTAGTTATTGATGAAGATGTTCCAGGTGGTGCTTCTGCATATATTTTACAAAAGATTGTAGAAGAACAAGATGCTTATAATTTCTTAGATTCGGAACCACAAACTTTAGCTGCTAAAGCTCACCGTCCTCCATATGGTAAGGATGGTGATTATTTTACAAAACCATCTGCAGAAGATATTTTTGAAAAAGTTTATGGAATGATGAGTGAAGTAAATCCAACTAAATTTCCATCATTATACTAAATGAAAAAAACTACTGAATCGGATTCTAATTATGATGCTTTAGAGTTAATGAGTACTGCTGATTTACTCACAAACATTAATAGAGAAGATAAAACAGTAGCGCTTTCGGTTGAGGAACAAATCCCTCTGATAGAACAACTAATTAATGCAATCGTTCCCAAAATGAAAAAAGGGGGACGATTGTTATATTTAGGAGCAGGTACTTCTGGTAGATTAGGAATTGTTGATGCTTCAGAATGCCCCCCAACCTTTGGAGTTGATCATGGTTTAGTTGTTGGGATTATGGCAGGTGGAGATAAGGCAATGCGTAAAGCAGTAGAATTTGCAGAGGATAGTACTACTCTTGGTTGGGAAGATTTGTTAGAGCAAAATATAAATACAAATGATGTAGTTGTTGGTATTGCAGCATCTGGTACTACTCCTTATGTTATTGCTGCACTTAAAAAATGTCAAGAGGAAAATATTACTACTGGCTGTATAGTTTGCAATGGGAATTCTCCTCTTTCAAAAGTTGCTGATTATCCTGTTGAGGTAGTAGTTGGTCCTGAGTTTGTTACTGGAAGTACAAGAATGAAATCAGGGACTGCTCAAAAGTTGGTGCTGAATATGATTTCCACTTCTGTGATGATACAATTAGGTAAAGTGAAAGGGAATAAGATGGTAGATATGCAACTTTCAAATAATAAATTAGTGGATAGAGGAACTAAAATGATAATGCAAGAAATTGAAGTAGATTATGAAACTGCTAATGCTCTATTAAAACAATTTGGTTCTGTCCGTAATGCTGTAGATAAATATAATGAATAAAGAAAAGTTAGCAAAGGGAATGATGTGGCTTTCAGGATTTTCTATGTCTGTATTTTTTTCAGCAATTACTTTGTATGCAGGTTTTAATAATGTGCGTAAGGCAGACGATTATACTTTTTTGATAATTGGATTATTGTTAATCCCTGCTATTTTCTTTTTTGCTTATAAAGGGTTTAAAATTATTTTGGACGCTATTTTTCAAAAGTAAATTTATTTGCTCTCGTCATTTGTCTTTTCCCTGGAGGTCCATCTAAAACTACAATTTCAAAGCCAACCGCTTTCATAGTTCGTTTTACCACTCCTTTTGCGCAATAGGTAACCAAGAATCCATCTTTTTTTAGTAGGTTGTACATATTCTGGAAAACTTCTTCATTCCATAAGTGTGGTTGTTTTTCAGGGGAAAAAGCATCAAAATAAATGATATCGAATTGTGTATCACTTTTATAATTTTCTAGAGAAATTTTGTTTTTTGTAAGCTTAAAAAAATCATTGATTTTATTTCCTTTTTCCCAGCTGCATTCGTGTAGTTTTAGTAATTCGGATTTGTCTTCTCCTATTAGATCAGTAAAGTTTAGCTCGATATAACTTTCTTTAGGAACAGGATAGAGCTCAATTCCATGATAATTAATAGTAATGTTTTTTTGCTTTGCTTTTTGTGCAGTCAGCAAAGCGTTTAGTCCTGTTCCAAAGCCAACTTCTAATATATTAAACTGACTTTTATTTTCTGCTAAAAGCCCGTTTTTAATAAAAACATGTTCAGCCTCAACAATTGCTCCATGTTTTGAGTGATATGTTTCATTTATCTCAGGATTAAAAATAGAGTGAGAGCCATCATTAGTTGTTACAAGTTTGTTCTTCATTATTTATATTTGCCTGCAAATGTAGATTATTTAATAGAAAATAGTTTGTGAAAATATATTCTTATATTGGTGTTAAAATTAGTTTTTTTTGTTTTGAACGCATAAGATTATTTTGATAAATTAATTTATTTCTTGACTTCAGTATTTTTTTAACTTATATTTGTGACGTTAAAATCATTAATAATTAAACATTTACAGATATGAAAAAATTTTTTACACTTTGTTTAGGAATTGCGATAGCAGTTTCTTCTTATGCATCTCACCTTATGGGAGGGCAAATTTCAGCAACTCATTTGAGTTCTGATACAGCTGGTTCACATTATTATTTAGAATTGGATGTTTATAGAGATACTTTAGGTATTCCAATGTCTTTGAATCAGTCTGTTGATGTTTTTGTATTAGACACTTCAGGTAATTATAGTTTATTATTTTCTCAAAGTTTAACTTTTGGAGTTGGAGGGCCTGTTTCATCTATGTCATCTGTATATGGTATAGAAGTGTATCATTTTGTAGATACTATTACATTTCCGGCAAATGGATATTATATGGTTAAATGGAATAATTGTTGTAGAAATGGTGCAATTATTAATATGTCATCTCCATTATCAGAAAGCATGAGTTTTTTAACCTATATTAATGTTGATAGTTCAAGTCCAAATTCATCTCCAACGTTTTTAGCGCCTCCAGTTTCCTATTTGCCTACAAATACAGCTTGGCAATATAATCCTCTTCCTTTTGATCCTGATGGCGATTCTTTAGTATGGCATCTTTCAATTCCTTTGTCCTCTGGAGCAACAGTACCTTCAGTTGTTATGGGGTATGAAAACTTATCAGATACTACTTATTCTAATGCAAATGGACTCTTTTCTATTGATTCAATAACAGGTGAAATTTCTTGGGATGCAAAAATGGTTGGTAATTTTGTTGCTTCATTTGCAATAGAAGAATACAGAAATGGTGTGCTAGTAGGTGCTATGAGTAGGGATATGCAATTTGTTGTTGTTCCTGATACTTCAAATGCTATGCCAATTATTTCTAATATGAATAGTGTGCCAACAAACTCATTAGGATATCCTTATGTTAAAATTGCTCCTGGGCAAAATTATCAAGTACATTTATTAGCTTCAGATGCTGATGTTAATGATGTGGTAAGTATGAGTGCTTTTGGTGAGTCATTTGGTTTATCTACTTCACCATCTACTTTTAGCTATGTATCAACAGGTAATGGAAATGAAATTGAGGGAACTTTTGCTTGGACTCCTGATGTGAGTCAAGTACGTGCTAATCCTTATTTGACAGTATTCCGTATTTCTGATAATTTCTTTTATTATGATGAAACAGTTCAGATTGAAGTAACGAATAATACTACTGATATTGAAGAAATTAATGGGGTTATCGTAAATGATATTTACCCTAACCCTGCTAGTAATAGCTTTACACTTCCTTTAAGTATAGATAATGGACAAGATATAGCAGTTGATATCTATAATGTACTTGGGGTTAAGGTATCTTCTGAGCAATTAAAATTATCATCAGGAAATCATATTTTGATTAAGAATTTTGATTTAAAAAGTGGACAGTACTTTGTGAATATTACTGGTGCTAATGGCTCAGTAATAACAACTAAAAAATTACTTGTGGTTAAGTAAACTTGTTTTTTATGGTTTTTTAGGTTGGAAAAGAGGGGTTTAGTCCCCTCTTTTTTTATATTTTTGCAACTCTTTAAAAATAAGGAATTAACGCTTATGAAAATTACAAAAACTAGCATTTCACGATTAAACTCAACTGACTTTTCTAATCTGCCTTTTGGTACAGTTTTCTCTGATCATATGCTTGTTTGTAATTATAAAAACGGAAAGTGGAGTGAAGCAGAGATTTTGCCTTATGGACCTATAGCTATGGCGCCAGGCGCACAAGTTTTACACTATGGTCAGTCAGTTTTTGAGGGAATGAAAGCCTTTAAAAATAATTCAGATGAAATTTTATTATTCCGTAAGGATGAAAATTTTAAACGTTTAAACCAATCAGCTGAACGATTATCAATTCCATTAATTGATAAAAATATTTTTATGAATGGTTTGGATGAATTACTAAAGTTAGATTCTGCTTGGTGTAAAAAAGAAGAAGGGTATTCTTTATATATCCGTCCTTTTATTTTTGCCTCAGGCGAGTGTGTTAAAGCTTCAGCATCAGATGAATACACCTTCATTATTATTACCTCTCCAACCACAAAATACTATGCAGGAGAAATGAATGTAGTAGTAGAAGAGCATTATACTAGAGCGCCACAAGGTGGTGTAGGTTATGCAAAGGCAGCAGGAAATTATGCAGCTTCATTCTATCCTACAAAACAGGCAAATGCAAAAGGTTTTCAGCAACTAATTTGGACAGATGCAAAAGAGCATAAGTATATTGAAGAGTCAGGAACTATGAATATTTGGTTCAGAATAGGGGATACTTTAATTACGCCTTCACTTTCGGATAGTATTTTAGGAGGAATTACTCGTGATAGTGTTGTTACCTTAGCTAAAGATAATGGAATAAAAGTTGAGGAGAGGAAGATACTGATTTCAGAAGTAGTGGAAGCCTTTAAAAATGGAACACTAAAAGAAGCCTTTGGTACTGGTACAGCTGTTACAGTAAACCCAATTAATACAATTACTTTTCGTGAAGATAGAATGGTGATTGAAGCACAAGAAGATTCTTTTGCTTTAAGGTTAAAAACTCAGTTACAGGGAATTCAAAAAGGTAAAATTGAAGATACTTATAATTGGACTTCAAAAGTATTAAATGCAGTAAAGAGCTAAGCGTTATACACCATTTTGTAGTGCATAATTCCGGCCTCTTCAAATAGATTTCCTTCTTTTACAAACCCTACTTTTTCATAAAAAGGAATTACTTGTTGTTGGGCATGCATATATTTTATCTCTTTTTCATCTTTTAAGTCATGTAATATAGATTGTAGTACTTGCATTCCAAAACCTTTTCCTCTAGCAGATTCTAGTACTGCAAAGCGTTCTAGTTTAAATCCTTTTTCTGTTTTCCTGTGGCGGGCAGTAGCTAAAGGAATATTGTTTTCTAATAATAAAAAGTGAGTAGATTCTTCTTCAAACTCATATTCTAAATCTTCAGGACAGTTTTGACCAATTACAAAAACTTGGTGGCGAATGGCAAAAGCCTGTTCCCTTAAGGCTTTATTTTTGAAAGTAAATTTTTTAATGACTATCATAACATTTGTTTGTGCCGTAAATTTATGTATTTTTGAGCAATAAATTAAAAAATAAAATCATGAAAAGAACAATTTTAACTGTACTACTAGCAGTAATAACAACATTTAGTTTTGCAACTAAACCTCACACCGATAATGTAAGGGTAGATACTAAAAGTTCAACTGTAAAGTGGATAGGTTCCAAAGTAGCATCATCACATGAAGGAACAATTAACATTAAAAAAGGAATGTTAATGATTAATCATGGTACTTTAGTGGGAGGTCAGTTTAGTATTGATATGAGCTCAATTAAGAATACTGATATAGAATCAGAAGAATACAGTGCAAAATTAGAGGGGCATTTAAAGAATGAAGATTTTTTTGATGTTGAACAATTCCCTACAGCTACAATAACAATTGTAAAGGCAGTTAAAGGAACAGAGAATAACTATTCTATTGTTGCTAATTTAACGATTAAAGGGATTACTCATCCTATTGCTTTTGACGCAAATGTTAATGTAAATGGAATTAATTTTTTAGCAACTGCAAACATTAAGATTGACCGTACTAAATGGAATGTAACTTATAACTCAGGAAACTTTTTTGAAGACCTAGGAGATTACCTTATAAAAGATGAAATTGAATTTGATGTATTTTTGCTTTCAGCAAAATAGATGACATTCTACATATTGCTGATAATTACAGTTGTTGTAGCTTATGTAATTGCAGTTTATCAAAAGATAAGAGGACTAAAATTTTGGTCCTCTTTTTTTAAATCCCTTATTGCTGTAGCAGGAGTATTGGGTACTATTTGGAAGGTGTTGGGCTAGTTATTTACCTGGGTCATTATCACCAAAGCTAATAGCTTTGTGGTCACATTCTCCAAAATAATATGTTCCTTCATCAATATTTGGCCAAAGGATATAATTAATTTCTTCAAATTTTAATGTGTGAGTTCCAGCACTAACCTCATAATCATTTAAGTAAGAATCGCCATTTATTATTTGTTTAAATACTCCGTCAATAGACATGTAATAGCCCTCATTATCATTATTGACTATATCTATGTAGCTGATGTTTTGTAATTCACATTCCCTTTGTTCAGCCTTTTCTTTTGAGCAAGATATAATGAGGGTAGAAACTGTAAGAATTAAGATTATTTGCTTTTTCATAATTAAGTATTTTCCACAAATGTATAATAAATTTACAAAACTGACAAATTCGTCATTGTGAGGTTTTTTAGTATTTTGGAATTTGCCAAACGAAATGGCACAATTATCAGATAAAGAATTATTAAAGCAAATTGCTAATCGTATTAAAGGATTACGCAAGGAAAAGGGCATTACCCAAGAAGCATTCTATAACGATACAAATATTCATATTGCTAGAATTGAAGTGGGGAAAACAAATGTTAGTGTTAGTACACTTAATGCTATTTGTAATTATTTTGATATTTCCTTAAAGGATTTTTTTATTTAATATTTGTCATGTTGAACTTGCCGAACAAAGAGCGTTTCTTCATTTTATTCAGAATGACAATTTATTTATCTCCTCCGCTAGTTTTTCAGCAGCCTCTGGAAAAAATCTAAACCATAACTCTGGCTCAATCAATTCTAATTCACTTAAAGAAGGTTTATCATTATTATCATAAACAATATCTACACGGGCATACATTGGTTTATAAGGACTTGCTGTTAAGCAGTTTTCAGCAAATACAATTTCTTCTTTAGTTGGGGTGTATTTTTCCACCCTTCCACCATGGTCGTCTTGCACTCTAAAATCACCTTTTTTAGCAATTTTTTTAACAGCATGAGTATATTTACCGCCAATTAGTATTAGTGATATTTCTCCTTTTTTAGTTATGTTGTTAAGGAACTCTTGAAAAAGCATACTCTCACTTTCTATTAACTCTTGAAATACGGCTTCAACTTCTGAACAGTTGCTAGGGGTAATTCGGTAAGTGTGTCGTGCTGCTCCAGAAATAGCTGGTTTCAGTACAGCTTCATTCCATTTTGCTTTTGTAAAAAGTGCTAATAAAGTTATTTTATCTCCTTTTTCAATAAATAAAGTAGGAGCAATATTAATCTTGTTTTTTGCTAAATCTTGCAAGTAATGCTTATCAATATTCCAATTGATTATTTCAGAAGAATTAATAAATGTTGTTTTCTTTTTGGTATTTTCTAGCCAAATGAAGAATTCATCAAAGCGCTCAAAATAATCCCATGTAGTTCGGAAGATAGCGTACTTAGTAGTTGTCCAGTCAAAACCTTTATCTGCCCAATCCTTCTTACAAACTTTTAGTCCTTTATTTTCTAGTGCAGTTTGTAATAGACTGTCTTCATCTAAAACTTGCTGAGTATACCAATCTGCTTTTTTAGGATTTACATAGCGGTGATCGGTAAGAATTACAATATCAAACATAGCTTTACCTGTAAGCATATCTTATCAAATCAGTTAATTGAATTACCTCAAGTGTTTTTTCATGAGTTGCTTCTAGTACAACTTTTGGTGCACAATTGTGTTGTAGGGCTTCTTTCCAACGCAAAGCGCATAAACACCATTTATCTCCTGGTTTTATTCCAGGAAAACCATATTGAGGAAGGGGAGTGGACAAATCATTTCCTACACTATAAGAAAATTGTAAAAAATCTTCAGTAGCTACAATGCAAACTGTATGTAATCCTGAATCGGTTTCGTCAGTATTGCAGCAACCATCACGAAAGTATCCTGTTAAAGGGGTTTGACTACAACTGATTAAAGGTTCTCCAAATACATTACTTCCCATTGCAACATTGTTTGTTATTTGTTAATTTAAGTCTTCTTTTTGCTATAAAATCATAAGCAAAGTCAAGCAGAAAAGTAGGTAAAATTTTGGCAAATACTAAGCAATTATAAGGGAATTGTAATTGACTACAAATTTTTAATACTGCTTTGGATTTAAACAAGGCAACATTATTTTGAATATAAACTACAGATTCCTGATTTTCGATTAGAAATTCTTCTTCAATTTTTATTCCTTCAACAGAGTTGAAAGGAAAAAATGATATTGTTTTATCTTGCAATTTACTTTGTGCAAACTTTGTCCATTTCTTACAAAATTGACAATCGCCATCATATATTACAATAGTAGTAATCATTTACTTAATACTTAACTTTTGTTCTACTGTTCCATTTTCATAAATATAAAACAAAATGCCTTTTTGTTTTGGTGTTGCTTCTCTTCCTAAAACATCAATAATTTTAATTAATTCTGGTGATTTTTCAGTGCTTATATTACTTGTGTTGGTTGAGTTAATTAATCCGTTAATATCGTATTTATTAAAAAATTCCCAAATTTTTTCTGAGGCATTAATATCTTGATTAGTAACTCCAGCAATTGCAAGTGCACCTGGCCAAGTGTGTTCTCCATCAATTATTTTATAATGCTCTACTGTAGCTCCATTGTCTCCGTTTTCCCAGATTTGATGTTCAGCAGTGCATCCGTCTGTAGTACTTGTATTTGGCACATTAGTTATTATTGAAGAGCTGTTACAATTGTTAAAGTTAGCCCAGAAATCCATAATACTTGGTATAGTAGCGTAAGGCACATTTCCGTCTGCTGTTCCGTGTATTTCCATAATGGGCATTGGGTGGTTTGGATTACATGAATTGAACCATCCCATATTCATACTTCCTGTTACAGAAGCAATGGCAGCAATTCTATCACTTAATTCACAAGCTAACTGATAGCTCATAAACCCACCATTTGACATTCCTGTACTGTACACTCTATCTTGGTTTATGCTGTAATCTGCAGAGATAGAATCAATAAGAGCAGAAGTGAATCCTATGTCATCAACCGTACTACCTCCCCAACCTACATTCCAGTGGCTGGTTCCTGTATTGTCAAGTGTTCCTTCAGGGTATACAATAATAAATCCATCATCATCAGCAACAGTATTAAAGTTGCTGTAAAACGCTTGTTGCCAAGCATTGGAAGTGTACCCATGAAAATTAAACAATAATGGTGCTTCATTTCCAGCAGAATAGGATGCAGGAACATATAAAATATAATCTCTTTGCAAGCTGCCATGGGTAATGCTCGCGTTTATTGTTTGTTGACCAAAAGTGAATAGTGGTAAACAGATTAAAAAGGCAAGTAATTTGTTCATTTATTGTATTTTAATTTGTTTAGTGATCGCCCCTTTTTTAGTTTTGATAAGTTGAATCTTGCTTTTTTTGTTACTTGTTCTTCCTAGTAAATCAAATGTTGTATTTGTGTTTTTTGAAGGGTTTATTTCTTCAACTTGCGTAGTGCTAAAAGGAACTAATTTAACATCCTTAATATTAGTGTTGTTGTTTAAAACACTTGCATTTATTGTTTTAGGGTAATATCCATTTTTACTAAAGGTGATGTTGTAATTCCCTTGATATAAATGTCTGTGATAATTCCCTATTGGTAGATTAGAATATACATGAGAGCTATCTATATCATGATTTAAAATTTCAACTTTTGCTTTTAATGCAAGTCCTGTGATGCTATCTGTTACAATACCTCTTAGTCCAAATAAAGATTGTTCTATATAGTTTAATAGAGAAGGGTAATTTGCATCCCAAAGCTCTGGTAAATCGTTAGGGTCTGGAGTTTTATCATCTGAAAGTTCTAAAGTAAACTCACGACAATACTTAAAGTAATTCATATAATCTTGCCTTCCTCCATTTACTGTGTACCAATCATAACCATTAACTACACCATTTGCAAATGGATTATTCCAATTATTCCATTCAAAATAGCCATTTCCACTATTGGCTTGACAACTATCTGCATATTCTTGTGATACATGTTGCCACCAATTGTCATCTGCAGCTAAGTTACTCCAAGTGTCCCAAGGGTAGTTGCAGACTTCTGCTCCTCCGTGCATATTTGCTGAAATTGTAAAATTGACAGTGTCAGCAAGGCCTAAAAATATGTTTGTTTCTTCTTGATAGGGATTTCCATCAGGGTGCGCTCCATCTTCTGGGTCTGGATAATTTCTGTTTAAATCAACCGAATTTGAGTTATATCTAATTGCCGACCAAACATCTTGATTTCCTCCATAATAAGCTCCATCTGGATTTGCAAGTGGATTTATCCATATATCAATTTCATTTACTAATTCTGTTAATCTAGTATTGTTATTATATCCATTTAGGATGTAATCAATTAATCTCAAACTTAAAATATAACCAGCAAGTTCGTCTCCATGCATTGATGATGTATATAAAAAGGATGGTTCGTCTTCCTTTTGACCTACATTGTCAGAAATTTGGACTATTAATATTTCTTTTCCTGAATTCAGTGTGCCTAAATGATGAAGTTTACAGATATCAGGAAAAGAATCTGCAAAAGCAATCATCATATCTACATATTCTTCATAAGTAGGGTAGTAGTCCCAATTATTTTTACTACCATTATTATATGAAATAATTTTCTTTGGAATAATTTTGTAATCAATTCCAAGCTTTAGAAATTCAGAAAACTCTTTTTTATTTGCATATGCATATGCAAGTTTAGCATTTGTTTTGTGGTCAATAGAAACAATATCTGAAATATCATTTAACTGATTTTTATTTTTGTATTCAAAAGAGAAATTAACCTCACCTCTTTCTAAAAAAAGTTTGTCAATATTCTGAGTAAATCCTACGAAAGGGATAAGTAAAAGGAAAAGCAGTTTTTTCATTATTTATTAAACTTATCTAAAGTTTCTTTCACAGCATCCTTATGAATAGTAAAAGTCATCATTTTAAGTTTTACATAATCTTCATGGTAAAAATAGTATCCAGGGAAATTTCCATTTCTGGCTCCTGATCCACTATCTTTTATTAAAAACCACCAGTCATCATTACTATCAATTTTATAACCAATTAAATGTATAGCATGATCATCAGTTGTAGTTCCGTTAGAAAAACGGAATTGCCTTGCATTCTCATCAATAAATTTAGATGGAATATCGTAAGAAGGAACCATTGCAACATCATTAGTTGATGAATATCCACTTTCTGAAACATCTCCACCTATTGAGATTGAATAACCATTTTCAATTGCATTCTTAATAGCAAACATAAACTCATCTAACGGTATATTATAGTATGCATCACTTCTCCACCAGTTGTCAGGAACTTTATATTCTTCTTGGCTCCAATATGGTTTTTGCATCAAACTCATAAAGTCAACATAGTCATTTGGCTTAAGTTTGGTTACATTTTTCAAAAATGATTTTGGCGTATAAGTTTTTCCATTGTATTTAAATGAAGCGGGAGGAGCTCCCATATAATGGTCTAAAATAGATTTGATATTGGATAGAATTGCTTCTTCATCCCAAAAATTGATTTGCTTACAGTTTTTTAAGTAAGCCTCAAATTCACCAAACATTTTTGCATGATTATAGTAAGGTTGATCGCTTGGTTTTCCTTCATAAGCTTCAGCAGGTACAATGCCGTACAAATCCATCATTCTTTGTACAGCATTGGTTTCTGACCCTTCTCCTAAATGTGTTTTCCCTCTTGTAGTTATGAATCCTCTCGCTTTTTCAATGTATTCAAAATAGACTGGGTATAGTTCCGAAAGGTTTATTGTCTTACCTGTTATTCTGTGAATTTCACTTTCGTAAAATGAGGTAGTTGAAAAACACCAACATGTTCCTGTATTACCTTGTGAAATAGGATCTTCCGCCTTAACAATTGAGAATTCTTCAAGGCTTTGTGGAATTTGTTTGCCATCAAAATTCATTTTAAAGGATTTGTGTTCTTCTTTTTCTCCTTTATCGTATTTATTGGATTCACTTACAATGGTTCCGTAAAATGGGTTTGTGTAGGATTCAAACTGTCCTTTGTCTTGTGCATTAGCTCCTAAGCTAGCTAGTAATAAGATGCCTATTTTTTTTATCATGAATGTAGGTTTTTATTTTGAAAGCCCAAATTTAAAGTATTTTTGTAAATTGCAATATTTTAGGTAAAACTTTATAATTATGAATGCTTTAAAACAAATTTTAAAATGGACATTGATTTGTTTACTTGCTTTTTGTACCTTCAATCTTTTTATATCAGCAAATTATAAAATACAAAGAACTATAACAATAAATGTACCTGCCTATGTGGTATTTGAAGAAGTAACCGATTTACAAACATGGCCTACTTGAGCTACTTGGTGGCAGAAGGATACTACTATTACTATAGAATATACAGGTGCAAGATATGGAGTTAACTCTAAAATTTCATGGACTGGTATAGATGGTTTTGGGTCATTAAAAATAACTGCCGTCAGCTTTACAGATTCTGTTAATACTGAACTTAATTTTGAAGGAATGCCTCCTGTTTATGGTATTTGGAATTTTAAAGAAACAGATGAGGGAACATACATTACTTGGAGAATGAAAGGGGAGATGCCTTTCTTTATGCGCTTTATGACTATGTTTTTTAATGATATGTTAGGACCTGATATTGAAGCTGGATTACAAGCTTTAAAGGCAAAATGTGAAAGTATGCCTAGCCGTTAATCAGAATTTGTAATAGTTGATGTACTGAAAAACATTACTTGTTTATTTAAGCAACTTGTACTATTAATTAAGTTAGCGAGACAATTGGCGCTATTTATGCAGAATTCTTTGCATATTTTGGTAAGAATGAAATGTATTCTATTGATATGCCTTTTAATTGGTGGATATCTTCCCCATTTTTAACATTTGTAAGGCTTAGTTTAAAAGATTCTGGGTGTTGTGTCGTTGTAAACACTTCACCAAATACTACTCCTTTAGCATCTTCTAATACTATAAATTACCTATATTTTCAGTTTCAGTTAATAGATTAGCATCCACTAGATAGAAAAATTAAGATTTACATAATTATTATCCAATTATAAGATATTTTCATTTAGTAATAAATTTGTAATAATTGCAAGATATTAAAAATAGCATATTAGTTTATATAAATTTTATTTAGGTTGTAAACAAAAAAAGCCCACCATTTGGTGGGCTTAAAATTTTATTTTATCATAACTATCCTCCAAACGTGTATCCAAAAGTCAGGAAGATACCTGAATTTTTAATAGAAGGTAAATCCTCATCCATTGCATCATAAGCATCTTTCATATCGTCATCAATATACATTAAATTTGTTAATCCTAAAGCATAGCCAGCACTTACAATCATTGCATCATTAATGGAATACGAAGCTCCAATATTTAATCCGAAATCCATAGCTTTTATACCATCATCATCATCACCATCTCCAAAGTCAATTGCTTCTGAGTCAGATTCTGACTCATCTACACCATTACCTTCAGCTGAATATTCCCATTTCAGATTACCACTTAATGCAAAAGCAACATATGGTCCAACTGAAAGTGACATTGCATCAGAAACATTAAAAGATAAACTTGGTGAAACATCTAAATAGTTAAGTGCTATTGTTTGTGTCGATTTCATAGTTACACCACCACTTGTTTCCTCATCTGATTCCTTTGTACCTGATTGCTTAAATGTTAAAGAAACATCAAGACTCATTGCATCTGAAAGTTCCATTGCATAATTTCCACCAATAATCATTCCTAATTTCATTCCATTTTCAGAATCATTATCATTTGAGACAATATTTTACTTACAATTTAATTTTTAAGCCCATATTAAAGAAGTAACCATCTAATGGTGCCCAAACTTCATTAAATTGAGGACTACCATTAGTAAGTACATTACCTTTATTGGATTGTCTAACATCTGTAAAATTCTCTGCATTTAGGAAGATAACAAAATTATCAATCGTGCGTTCTACAATTAATCCTGTTGTAAACAAGCTTTCAGTAATAGATCTATTGTTTAAGAACTGTCCTGATTTATAATCGTAATCCCAGCCTATACGCCATTTGTTATCTACTACATATAGTAAATCTCCTTTTATGCTATGTTTTGGAGTAAGAGTAAGCGGGTTTTTAT
>Ga0233426_10001091_pt1 | contig 26177 bp, 43 predicted proteins | sample SI_118_April2016_6_FD_179875 | JGI IMG/M metagenome (GOLD analysis project Ga0233426, IMG submission 179875) | Seawater microbial communities from Saanich Inlet, British Columbia, Canada - SI_118_April2016_10_MG | ecosystem: Environmental > Aquatic > Marine > Inlet | place: Canada: British...
TCTTGTATTTGAGTATTGACACCAGCGATAGAGCTTATATTTTCAGCGTCTAAAAATGAGTTTGCAAAATCAATAATTGTTTGTGTTGCGTCAGGCACGATATTGATAACATCATTGAAAAAGTCATCCATAACAGGCGCAAGAGTTGCGCTGATTGAAGTTGAAGCGTTGCCGATTTGAGTTGTCATTAACTCAAAGGACGTGCTTACCTCTTTTAGTTTCTTAGCTTGAACACCCGTGATTTGCAAAGATTCATTAACATCATTAAATCTAGATTTTAACTTAAGTAACTCTTTAGAATTATTGGCGAATGCTGGTTGAAGTTTAGACAAGTCGTTACCAATAGACTCAAGGGCAAAAGTCATATCGTAAGCGCTAACACCAGCGCTTTCCATCTCAGAAACCATCTTGCCAATGACTTCCTGTGAGGACATAGTGGTAAATTCCTTCGCTGCTTCTCTCGCTTCTTCCTTTGTCAGCTTTAAAGTGTCAGCGTAATCTTGAAAAGCACCTGTTCCGGCAATGCTGAATTCAGATACCTTATCAGAAATATCTTTCGATATGTCAGCTATCTGCTCGGCATTAACGCCATACTGACTAGTGGCAAATGATAACGCTTGAAAATCTTCTGCTGAAGTTTTTGCTTGGTTAGATAGTAATTCTAATGACTTTCTATTTTTAGCTGATATTAGAACCATAGCGCTAATTGCTGCATTAACAGCTAGAGCACCTTTGGCTAAGTTAAGAAGTCCACCAGCAACATTTTTGCCAGTTTCTGACATTTTAAATAGTGATTTGTCGGCTTTTTCTGTTTTGCCTTCAAACTCATCCATTCTTTTTTCTGATGCTCTTAACTTTGCATCTAACTTCTGAGTCTGAGCGTCAAGCAATACAATTAATTCTTCAGTAGCCATTCTTTAGATGCTCCGTTTAACTGTCTTTGGTAATTAAGCATTATGCTTGTATCGATGGCTTCGTTATCTTCGTTATTCAATAAATGAACTATATCAATAAAGTCTAACTTCCAAGCTTCCGAAGGCGAAATATTAAGCTGACGAACGCAAAGCCTGAACAAACCCCAATAATCATGAGGAGCTTGTTCGCCTTTTTCTATCCCGCCTAAATATCCGCTTTTTTTTTAGGTAGGTTTTTATTCATGTACTCGTTAATTTCTAACGCTGTATTATACATGACTACCGACCAAGGCTCAGATAAATCATCAGGGCGATCGCTTAATTGCCAGCTTACCCTATACGTTGCATCTTCAATTTCTTTAAGTTCAACGTCAGGATTTACGGCAGATATTATTGAATGTAAAGCATAGTTAACTATTTCTCTCGTATACAAATGGCTATATATTTGCATTCGAGTAATTAGATTAACACCTTCAGTCTCAAAGGATGCTTTTATATAATCACCAAAGACAGTCAGCAAATCCAAACCTGTTTTATCAGCAAAGTATTTGTGAGCGCCCTCAGTGATTTTCCATTCATACTTTTTATAGCATAAGTGGATCATTAAACATCACTGGCTGGGGTAATAGTTACAGGACCGCTAGAGCTAAATGACAATGATGTCTTGCCAGCTTCGCCATGACCAAGACTGTCACTTAATGCATTTGGAGTAAACAACCCAACAAATGATTCATCATTAACCGCTCCTGATCCGACATAAGTTAGCGTGTACGTATCTTGTATTCCGGTAAAGGTGTCAGCGCGAGTATTACGGAACTCCGCATCATTATTATAAACGAATTCACCAGCAAAAACGTGCTGCTTTCCTGCTAACTCGCCATCAAGATTTGTTACGTAGTCTTGATATGATTTGTTACTAATAGGAATTAATGCGCCAGCGTAAGTATGCGTGAAAGCACCTTGACCAACGATTACACCCGAACTATTTTGTACTACTGTATTAGTAGTGTTAATTTCACCAGCCATTTTATTCCTACCTTGTGCTAAATGTTAAATAATTAATTGATATGTCACGTTTTACCCATGACTCTACTTCTATTTCATCGCCCACAGTGGACTCTAAAATACTTACCGTCTGCCCATTATACACATTACTGCTATTATAATAAAACAGAGCTTTTACGCTGTCGATTGCTGTTAGTTGAGATACGCCATAATCACCGACATCCTTAGGGGTGAAAACACTGATTTGATATATACCCCTTTGTTCATTTGATGATGCGTAAGTCTTGCCCATGCTCACCTCTGTTGCTGGTATTGTGTACTCAGCGATCCAAAGTGATTTATTAGCAGGATCGAACAACTCAGGCGCATCTTGAAATGATATGTCATCATTAGGAGCTACAGCCCCAGCAGTTAACATTCCTGATAATGCCATTTTTGTTTTTAATAAACTCATAGTGACCTTATTTTATTAGCCATAGCTATTAATGTCTTTCTAACCCACCCGCTTGGTGCTTGCTTACTAAACCCACCAGACGAAAGCTTTTGATAAGTATTGCCTTTTACTCTCGTTCCTTTTTTAACTGGGTTAGGAAAGCGACCATATTCAAGCGAATTTATATTTGGCTTGTTGTTCGTGTAAAATATCTTTTTATTCATTACGAGCTTAGGCATTTTACGCAATTGTCTGATTGAAGATAAACCGTTAGATTTACTGGTCGTTGTTTGTGAAGACGGAATACCTACAGATAAAAACCAGTTGTTTTTCGTTAACCCTGAAGTTGACGTTGTACCCTTAGGTAATTCGCTTTGGGCTAATCCAACTGGCGTACCTTCCATTATATTAAACAAGCCGCCAACAAAAACACCTCTAACATTATCGTTAACTCTAAGATAAGCATCTTCTGTCATTTTGGTGACTTTCTCACGACCTAGTAACGGCATTATTTCAACCTTACCTGTGGAAGATAAGCCAATGTATCAGATGTTGGAGCTATAACGTCAATTGATACTACATAGTACGTTAAAGCGCCTTGTGTGATTGTATCGCCTTGCTTAACTGTATTTACATTGTCACAAATAAGCCTTCTATCGCCAGCAAGTATATTGATATCAAAATACTTGGCATCGTAATCGATGAATATAGCATTAACTAACTCTACTGTTGAAGTGGTTGTTGTGCCTGGGTTTATCGGAGTGCCCGACGTAGTCGATTTTTTAACAAGATACACTTTATCACTAGTAGGTGAACCAGTTTTAATCTGCGCCCTTTTCAGCCCAGCTTTAATCCTTTTTTGTATCTGTGCAGCGCTCACCCTAAAAACCCCATGCTTTCTTTATATAATCCACCACCACTTAAACCAGCGTTAGTATATGGCTTTAATACTCTCGATACTGCTGGCATTTGTGCAAGTGTCGGAGTGCTTGAGCCTGATTGATAAGTTTCAGAGTATGCGCCACTACCAACACTAAACCCTGCTAGGTTTGCACTATCTTTTACAGCGTTAGTATCAACACCATCGTTAATAGAGAAAGCCGCTAACATTTGTGCGTTTTTAAAGTCTTGTGGTATTGAGTCGTTAGCAACTAAAGCATCGTAAGCATAAATATAATTACGAGGCATAATACCTGTTTGTGTTTGGGGTGCAACTCTGGAGCCTTGTAGTTGCTGCTCATAAGTAAAGTTAAGGAAGTCATAAGCATTAGCTAAATTAGCTTCTCTATCTGGCTGTGTAGCTGGTATAGAATAACCTTTAAGTTTTGCGTAAGCTTTGTATTCTTCGTCAGTTACAAATGAGTTAGCATTAGCTACACCTGAACCATCTTCAATGATTAACTGCGTGCCGATAGCAACGATTATTTGATCTAAGTTACCTAACTCTCTAGATGTTATGTCAGAGCCTTTGACACTTAATGCGTCAAATCTTTTTATTGTTACAAATATTTTTCCGACTTCTAAAGTGTCAGAGAGGTTTAATGATAACTGAGTATCAGAATCAACGATAACAATAGTAGGGTTTAGTAATTTAGTGTAAACCTCATCGCCAAAATAAACCTTGATATCTGTAGCTGTAGATAAAAAAGCCCCGTTAAAGTTCAATACAACTAAGTTGTCAGCGCTTGCTATTGCTAAATTTTGAGACATAAAAAAAGCCTTATTAAATATATAAGGCTAGTTTAACACAAATTTTTATTAATGTAATTTATGGCACGTCATTAACAATGTCAGCACTTGTCATGCTATACATTACAAAAGTACAGCTCCCCTCCGTTCCACTATCTTGTAGATTGGGGTAAGTATCACCGTCACCCATACGCCACCAGTGCTTAGGCTCAGTAGATAATGTAGATAAATCGAAAGGCGTTCCACCGTTATAGATGGCAGCAATGCTAGCGCTTTGATCGCTACCCCATATAGCCAATTCATCTATCTTCTCTCCATTCAAAGTATTACCGCTTACAAGTTTGGCTACCCTCAAGTTTTGCCCAGTTATAGCGCCACTCCATCCGTAGTTTGAATTGCTATTATTGGTTGTTTGACTAACCCCATCAACGTAAAGGCTAAACCTTGAATAGTAGTCGTTTATATCTGCGCTTGAAGCCCCTGTAGTGCCTCCGTCATAAGTTACTGTTATGTACTGCCATGTATCAACAGCCAAGGATGTAGGTGCTAGTATTTTAACGTGATTATTATCACTTCCATACTGCAAGCGCAGCTTGTTTGCGCTTGTTAATCTTAGCTCGATGTATCCGCCGTTAGTCGTATCATTTGAGCCGTAATAAAACAAAACTCTACCTGTGATTGAGTTTGTAGGCTTTACCCAAAAGCCAATAGTCCAAGCGTCACCTGCTCCGCTACCGTTTCCAGCCCTACCTAATGTGCTGTCTAGCAATGAAGCATTTGCGCCTAGATAGTCAGAGTTATTAAACTGTATGCTCTTTGTGTTCGCAAACGGCGGATTACTAACCGTTAACACTATTGTTTCGCTGTCTTCACCATTGTAATTAATAGCTTTTACGGGGATGTTGTACGTACCACTAGCCAAGCCAGAGCCGCCTATTAATTTTCTAGGATTGCCCTCAACTGTTGTAATACCCGTTACGGATGATAAGTCCCACTCATAACCAACACCATAGCTAGAAGTTAGCTCATAGTTTATTACTGCACCCTGAACACTGCTAATAGTTAACGGACTGGTTATTGACGGTAGGTTGGTTGTCGGGGTTCCTGAGCTAGAAAAAATAGCATTTAAGGCATCACAAGTTTCTACCGCGCTTTCCCCGTAAGCATTGCCTGACTCGTCAACATATTCAGAAAATGATATACCTGTAGTCACTTCTATACTTCTAGCTGTGTCCGTTATAGAGCACGAACCATTGTCAACCGATGCCTGCAAGCTATTTAAAAACTGCGCTCCGTTTGCATCCTCGATAAATATAGCGTTAGCTGAACTGTCTTTATATATTGTAATGCTCATTGTTTTATCACCTGTATAGCTGAACCCGCATTGACTAAAGTACCGCCAGCACTAAGCCTTACTTCTAGCCCTATGTGGTTATCTCTAGTGTTAGTGTCACCCATGTATATCATATCAGGGACCAATGATCGCCTGTAGCCAATACCAGAACCGCTATCAAGCCGACCTATTATTTTTTCTAGTGTGTAAGCGCCACCACCACCACCTAAAGTATATCTAAACTCCAATAATGTATTATTAGTGTTTGGCGTGACAGTAAAGTCATTTCTTATGAGTATTGTAGATCCCAAAGGTAATTCTGTGGGATCTATTTTACCCGTTGAAACATCCATTAACTCAGTAACCCCACTAGGTGTATAGGTTTTGTTAGTAAAAGCACCTAGCCCGTCATTTGGCAATGCTGTCCATGTATTCGCAGAAAGTGTTACAGGTGATGCTGTTGTTGATGTATCGTTATAATCAATAAAACCATTTGCACCACCACCTGATATAGTTACAGCTAGTATGTCTTGAAGTAATCTATTGACGCCAGGCATGTTAACCCCCTATAGCTGTTAACCAGCTTTGTAATAGTGATATTTTGTCGCTGCTGTTAATAGTTCCACCTTTCGATTTAACTATCTCAGCTAATAAGCTGTTTAGCATCTCTTGCGAATCCGTACGTGTTTTGTTAGTACTCATGTAAACCCCTTGTTTTGTTTGTATTGTAACACTAAAAAGAAGGCAATAAAAAACCCCGACTAGCGAGGCTTAATGGTAATAAGACAAAACTACTTGCCTTTTTCTTCTGAAACCCTTTTAGGGTCTACTTTTGTTGGTGTAATATTAGCTTTTCTTGCAAGTCTATTGCAATCATTTAAGCTAGCTTGCTTTGGTAGCTCAGCTGGATAAAGGGTTGATTTAACCTCTTCTATCTTATCTTCAAGTTTTTTTACTTCAGCCCATACAGCGTTATTATGCTCTAGTTTTGTCAATTCTTTCTTAGCCATGGTATTCTCCTTATAAAATAAAAGTGGGCAATTAAGCCCACTATAATTGGTTACTTATTATCCATTGGTTTGTAAAAAGCAAATAGGAATATTTTTACGATCCCACACTCGGTTCCAGTTTGCCGCTGTTGCAAGCTCTGCTAATGTAGCTGACTGACCAGCAACCGAAGCCGATGTAAATTCAAAACCTAACGGATGAATAATGTCAGCGCGTCGAGAGTATAAATCAGACTGACCGCCGCCGTTGCCCTTCTCAGGGTTTCTATCTAGCTCGCTAGGTGTAGTTGTTCGACCCATGCCAGAGATTACAGAGCCAGCACCGAAAATAACAGTAGTATATGTTACGCGGTTTGTACCAGCTACAGCGCTCAGAGAGTCATCAACAATTACACGTAAGTTTCCATACATTTGGAATAAAGTGTTGTTGTCTGCATCACGGATGAAGTCAATCAGTTGTTGCTTGCGTAAACGGTTGTATACAACTGAGTGCATAGCAATTGCGCTAAATCCCGACTGATGATCGCCAGCAGTTTGTTGTGCATCTAAGATCGCATCATTAGAAACCAATTCAGCAGCAGTAGGAGCGCCAGCAGCATCAGTTGCAATATTTACAACCATGTCACTTGAGTCGTTAGCAACGTTATCATTCAACAAACCCATAGTTGATTGAATTAATCGGCGCTCAAGAGCAGTAGCCCAGTATTGACCAATACGGCCAGTAATTGCCGCAACTGGATCTTCTAAAGCTAAATCAGCAGCTAAATCCATTGTAGACCAAGACTGATTTTGACTAGCAAGTCGATACTTCATGATCGCGCTGGTTACTTTATTAGGCGTTGAAGTGTCACCTGTAACATCGTTTGAGTAGTTTGGTTCTTCAGTTCCTAATGGTTTGAAGAATGGTAGCTCGCCAATGTTACCGCCTACTGATGCCATAGCAGTTAAGCGAGGATCTACAGTCATTACACCTGAAGATAAAAATGCGTTAAGTTCAATTTGTGCTTCTTGCTCTGCACCCATAAAAACTAAAGGGTTGTAGATATCTGAGATTCGTACGTTAGCCATGTTATGTATACCTTTTATAAATTAATAGTTAGAGTTTGATTTGTTGGCTTGAATAGCCTGCTCTGTTAATGTCATTTTTTTACCTACAGCCCCGCCGCTTGGTATGGTATCGGCTCCACTGGAATCTACACCTTTTAAAATTCTTTTGAATGCGTCCTGTCCATTAGCCCAGCTTTTGAACTCTTCTACATTATTTGCTACAACTTCACCATTGCTTTTAAACTGTGTGATTAGTTGCTGTTGGTCATTATAACCAATTTCTAGCATATTTGACAACATAGCGCTTGATACGTCTTTGAAGTCATCATGAATAAGGTTAGAAACCTTACTTAGCACATCATTCTTATCACGAGACATTAGCGCGTCTTTAGCTGTCTTGGCTGTTGCTGTTAACTCTGCCGTGGTTGTTGCCAATTGCTCTTCATAGAATGATTTTAGTTCTTCGGTTTTTCCGGCTGCAATAAGATTTTCCTCATGCGCCTTTGCCGCTGCCTTGCGTGCATCTTCGATAACTTGATCCTTCTCTTGTGACGATTGCTGGACATTGCGTTTTTCTCCAATCAATTCTTCAACTTTGTTTTTTAATCCACCAATCTCTGAATCAAATAAAGCTGACAACTTAGCCGTTTGCTCTTCGTTAAGTCCGTCAATACCTGTTAAATCTACCATTTTTGTAATCCCCCAAGGATCGTAGTTGTGGCACTCAGTGCCGTTTATGTATTCGGTTTGTTTTGTGCTCGTAATATGCGACCAAGCTCATTATTTTTTTGCTTTAGTTGCTTTATTGTTAAAGGGTTAAACTGCTCATCAAGTGTAGCCTTAGCAAATTGTGCGGGGTTATCCATTTTCCTGAATGCCTTGCCAAGTGTAGGGCCAAGTATATTATCTTGGTCTGTATCATCTAGGTTAGCCATATTAGCATAATAAATGGAATCACTATCTATAGGTTTAGGGTCACGCTTACCATCTACATTAAATGATGATGCCTTCTTGGTTTCATCGCTATCTAATTTGTATTTGTCAGCAACCTCAAATGTTAAAGCAGACCTACAATTAGGGTGCAAAGGCGGGGTGGCTTTTTTTAAATCCGAACTGCCAGCCTTGAAAACTCGCTGGTCTAAGCTTCTGCACCTGCTTGATGTTTTTGAGTCGTTAACAGCTAAGAACCTATAGCCTTCTAATAGCTCATCATTAGTATCAACAAAAGCTATCCTAGCGGTATTAGCGTAATGATTTGTACCAGTAACAGCCAGGCTTCTCGCTGACCTTCTCGCTCTATCAAAAACCGACTTAGTAGTGCCTGACTTTGAAACCTCTATTTGTGACAATATAGAATTAGTTACTTCACGAATCGTAGCGCCTTCTTGAAAGCCATTTAATACAATGCCGTCAACTTCATTAGACCATTTCTTCCAATAGCTAGAAATCATAGAAGAATAAGAAGTGTAACTATTATCGCCAAGCTTAATAGGTGTAATAGTGGCAACGCTATTAATAGCCGCTGCGCTAGGTGATACCGCGTTAAAATCTTCATCATCAATTAAGCCGTTTAATGTGCTTGCTGCAAGCTCTCCCTCGTAAGCGCCTAAAGCCCTGTTTTCAACTTTAAGTTGTGAAGTGTAATCTTGTAAGTGCTTACGCGATGAATCGTTTATCTCCTTTTGTATAGCCGTCTGCAATGCCGCAGTTATTTTACGCTTACGATACTTATTAAGAATAAAAACAACATCATTTTCAATAAGCTCAAGATAAGGCGTAACTTTGAAGCCTTCAGTAGCGCCTAACCTCTGCAAGAAAACTGTGTGTTGAGAATATATCGTTGTAAGTTGCTCACTTGGCATTTATGCGCTCACTTGCAATTTTAAAATAACCTTCGTCCATTTCAATACCTATAAATTTACGGTTTAGGTTTTTAGCTGCTACGCCTGTGCTGCCGCTGCCCATTGCAAAGTCTAAAACTGTTTCGTCTTCGTTAGTGTAGGTTTTAATTAGGTATTCCATTAAGGCTACAGGTTTTTGTGTACTGTGAAGTCGGCTCTGAGCTGAGAAATCTCTAGGGTAAGTGTGTATTGTTTTTGGGAACCTAACACCATTGTTCACCTGTTTAATAGGTTTTAGACCTAAAGCGTGGTTATTAGTTGCAGAACCTCGGTTATCTCTTGTGTAAGGTGTACCTTCTTCCATCTGAGGATTATATGTCAATCTTCCACTGCCGAAAATAACAATATCCTCATGAGATTGCATAGGTTTTATCTTTGCCAGTGCAGGTTGTGTGCCTTTATTCTTGTCCCATACCATACAATATTTAAACATTTTGATGTTAGAACTAATCAACGTAGTTGTAAAGGGTTGGCTTGCTGTCATTACAATAGCGCCATTAGGTTTAATAATGCGTTTTAGCTGCTCCCACATTGGCTCTAGTGGAATAATCGAGTCCCATTTACAAGCAGTTGTTCCATAAGGCGGGTCAGTCAATATCATATCAACACTACCACTTTTAATTTCTTTCATTCGCTCAAGGCAATCCCCAAGCATTAGGTTAGGGTTATACAATTCAGTCTCCCTTTGTTCGTCATAATGAGCCATTATTCACTAGCCCTTGTTGCTAATTTCTCATTAGCATCATCTAACTGAGCTTGTAACGCTGCCATTTCCTCACTAGTTCCACCAGTTAACATTTGTTGGTCATTCAGAGCTTGTGCAATCTCATCATCATCCAAGTCTGTTAACTCAGCTTTTCTAGCTACTTGATTCAATGTTACAGCAGGTAAAATACCACCTTGAACTAATGCCATGTGAGCGTTAATCATCTCAGGCGTTAAATCATCAGTAATAAAATCAGAGTTTAGTTTATAAACTGAAGTACTTTCTTCGCCTAAAAATAACGAGGTCCATGTAAACAACTGCTTAAAGCCATCACTGATATTATATGAAATTCTTTTAAGTGCTGACATAGAAGCGTTTGCATCAATACGTTTAGCACCTAAGGTTTCATTGGCTGAGTTATCAGTAACTAATTGAGCGCCTGACATTACCATGCGATCTTCATCACGAAGCATCTCTGAAGGTATTGCGCCAGTGGCTTCAATCTGAATAACATTAACTGAACCTGCCGCGTCAAGCATATTCATACCGCGAGCGCCAACATCTAAGCCGTTAGGGTTCATATCGTCAAATTCATCTTTGCTCATATCAGTAGATACTACCGTCATACCTTGACCGTGAAAATGCAAGTTATCGCGGTTATCGCAATCTAAAACAAAGTGACCTAAGTTAGAATTGGCTAAATCGTATAAAGGTAATTTAGAGTATTCAGGACTATTATCATCAGCACCAAAGAACTGAAAAGGTATTTCATTCAACAAAGAGCCGTTAGCCACTGGTGTTACGTCAGATAACAGTTTGTTTGTGTCATCCCATAGCTGATTATGATAAACACCATCTATAATAATTAACCTGCGTATATACTCTTTATCTTCCCAATCAAATTCGTTTTTCTGAACGCTTTTTATTTCTATCAATCTTATTTCGTCAACAGAGCAAGAATCACCTGAAGATCTAAAATATATAATCTTGTCAGCTTCGTACTGAATCCACTTAGGAAGAAAATTTGGGCTTTCGTTTTGTGCTGGGGTTAGCTGAACTCTTTCGCCTGATTCATTAACTGGAGCTGCTGGCATATCAACTAAAACTCCGTACCTTCCGTCACTAATTACAGCGGCAGTAGTTTTTTGAGCTACTTCACGCAAGCCACAACCTGTTCCATCTGCATTATCTTCTAGGTATTCAAGCTTAGGCTGTATATCTTGCTCTGGTTCTTTACTCCAAATCATGCCGCCAAGTGTTTCATAGGTTCGACCAGTAGCAGGAAACCAACGACCACGCGACCAATAAGACTTAACGCGTAATGAATTTTGAATATTACAACGCTCACCTTGCGCTATGGCTTCTTTACTCATCCAGTCATATGAAGTAAACAATTTATATTGCGGACCTGGTAAGCATCTAATAATCTTTAATACTTCATATTTACCAGCAATAGCCGCGCGAGTTTGCTCACGAAGTTCGTATTGCTCAGTATATTTGTAATCTCTTTCGTCTAATGCCATCGTCACAGCCTTGTATAATTTTCTTTATTATATCACTAATAACTAAATAATTTAAACTTACCTTGTAATAATGCAAATGATGCACTATATTAATGCAAATAATGCAAATAACAGGGGTTTATAATGGAAATATCTAATCTTTACTTTGATGGATGTAAAGTGTGCTGCACTAGCATTTTGTTAGACAGTAAAAACAGGTGGGTTAATGTAGTGGGTTGCGACCTAACTGGAATCATTGACTTTTTAATTGGCAACATAAAAAACGAATCAGCCTTTAGTGTCGGTATTGATACGGATAACGGTTACTACGATTCACTTTGTTTTGTTGGTATGGTTAGCGAAGAAGAAAAGTCTTTTACTCTTTGCTTGAGTGGTAAGATAAATAAGGGCTATAAATGAATACACTAACAAAAAAGATTAAAAATAAAGGTTACTCGCTGACTGAGTTTTGCGATAACCATAGGATATCACTAAGAAGCTACCGAACTTATGAGAAAGAAGATCATAAGCTGCATAATATGCTTTGCATGTGGATTGATAATTTAAAGGAGAATAAATAATGAAAACAACATACGATGCAGTGAATGAGCTTAAGCCGCTAGCTACACCTATAGAGTTAATAGATGGCAAGGCTTATCAGTTTGAGTGCCATAGTCACGATACTGTTATCGGTATATATTCAGAATCTCAGCAATCTTTTGATAACTACGGCCGAAAGTTTTACCCTTGGCATTGCGCCAACATTCAACCATTAACAGTAGAGGGTAAGTAGATGAACTTAGAAGCAATAGTAGTATTTATAATAATGGTACTGGCAATAATTTTACTTATACGTGAGGTTATATGTTGGTACTTTAAGATCAATAAGCGGGTAGAGTTGCAAGAGAAAATACTTGCTGAGTTGGTTAAGATTAATAAGGTAGATCATTAGCCATCAATATTTAACCTTCCGCCACTGCGTTTAACTAAGTGTGGACATGCGCCCATGATGAAGCTATCAGCCAAATCATGGGACTTTTCAATTCTATTTTTAACTTCCTTCTTAGACTCTACCATATCAAGACCGCGCTTAGAATAGTCGGCTCTTGGTGCTGATAACTCGCTTTTTAATTCTTCCAGCCCTTTCAAGTCAGGTGATATACTAATCAACTCGTTTAACTCGTACTTCATACCTTTTGTAACTGCGTTAAATGTATTTCTCATTCTGTCAGCAACATCACGCCATGCTTGAGCTTTTAGGTTCTCAAACTTCTTCTTGTTCGTTATCTTAGGTGAGTATTCTCTTGTAGGGTTAAACACTTCAGCGGCAGCATTAAATTTACAATAGTTTTTGTAGCCTTTGCCTTTTAGTATTGAGCCAACACCAGCACCAACGCCAATAGAATCATAAGATAATATCCCCCCTGATTCACCAAGGTGTTTATAGGCTCTTACTGATGAGCGCTCTAATTCATCCTCTCCTGCTTTCCACGCATCCATTGCCACAGCTACTGCGCCATTAAATACAGTTACACAATTTCTATCTGCGCCACTATCAGCAACATCGTAGCCAGCACAAATAGCACCAAATAAATCTACTTCTAATTTAGTGTGAGCGTCAATACAGGCATTCACCCATGAGCGCTTTATGATTGACTGATCATCATCAGCGTAAGGGACGCCATTGTATACATGGTCAGCTAACTCGTAATCCTCTTCAAATTCTTCTGCGATATCTCTTAACGCTGATTCAGTTAAAAACATATTCTCATCATAATTAATCTTACGAACCAGCGCACCTTTAGGCGGTGATTCTACTAATCTCTGCCAAGAGTAATCAGAAACAATCTGCCCGTTCATTGTGAACCACATCTCAGCACCATCATTACGCATAATGGTAGGACGTATAGTAGTAAACATCTTTTTAGTTAAGCTTTGTGATTCTTCATTCCACCAAACAGTAGCACCCTCGAATGATTTAATCTCTTCGATGTTTCTCGCAATACCGTAAAACTTAAACATTGAGCCGTTAGTTTTGTGCTCGATAGAGTTAGCGAAGATATTAAAATTATCATCTAGCCCAAAGTATGAAATTTTATCTTTAAGCAGTGTATATACAGAATCCTCTATTTTGTTCTGATACATACGAGTACATAAAAACAATTCCTTATGGTGGTTAGCTCTAGCAATTGCCATGCCTGCCGCATCATGAGACTTAGACGACATTCTACCGCCGTGAAGAACACGCATACTAACGGGAGTTCCGTCATCTAATGTGCGAGTTTTCCAAAATGGTTTTAATGCGGGGTTTAGTGTTGCTCTAGTAGAAGTCATCTAATGAGCTTCTTACATTTACACTAATATTTGTTTCTGTATACTTATCAAGACCAACTAACTTGGCTTTACTCATTGTTGCTGTAATGGCTGCTGATGATTGCGGGGTGTCTGCTGATAGTGCTGCTTCCCTTGCTTCGTTTAACTCAAGTATAAGGCTCTCAATCGTCACACCGTGAGCTTTAACGGTATCTTCTTGCAATTGTTCGTACCTAGCCAAAACCTGTGCCTGTCTTGATAATGCACTAGCTTTATTGTGAACGGTATCGTCTTTCCATTTTAAGCTGCTTGGGTGTGATACTCGATAGGCTTCTGATTTATTACCTGTCTCTAGCCATACTTGACAGAATTGTTCGTGCTTGCTGTTTTCTAATGCCATCTCAACCCCCAAGGTTTAAATGTTATCTCTCAGAGATAAGCGGCTTTTACACCGCGTTTATGTTTATGCTGTTACTGTGATATTAACCGTCCCGGCTGCATCGAACGTAACTGTTAAATCGTTATTAACTAAATCAATCGCATCGCCATCGGCAGCACCTAATTGAATAGCATGATAACAATCATTTGTAGCAGTTGAGTTGATGATCAATAACGTCTTAGCTGTTGTCGGGCTTGATGCTAATTTAGTTAAGCTGATATCAGTAAAATCTAACTTACTTACACCTGCTGCAATAGTCCAAGCATTACCAGGCAAAGCATTACCACCAGCCGTATAGTTACCACCTGCTGCTACTTCCGTGAAGCTTGAAAGTGTAGGGTCAACAGTTGCCACATTAACAGTAGAATAAGCATCTGTAATAAATGCGTACTTAAATGTATCGTTAACGTTATCATAAAGCTTTTTTCCTGCTTTAAACGGGTAGTATTGAAATGTTTTTAATGAACCTTGCGCCATTGTCTTAACCTCTTAAAATTTTATGTATTGTATCATGTTTTAAAGTTAACTGTAATTTCGCTAGGTTTGAACCCTGCCGAATACAAGTTATCTGCAAATCCTGCTGTAACATTACCTATTACCTGTCCTGTGCCAACTTGAACTATTACGCTATTACTGTCGTATGAGATTGCACCTAGTGTGGTTGTTAACGCTGTTTGACCTTGTAGTGTTATTGCTGTGTTATTTGATGTGTAATCAATAGCACCTAAAGTAGCATTTACATTTATTCCACCAAGTAAGCTGATGTTTGCATCGTTAGAATTATAATCTATCGTGCCTAACGTAGCTGTCACGTCAATATTACCAAACAGACTTATCGCTGTATCATTTGACGCGTAGCTTATAGTTCCTAATGTAGCAATTACATTAACATCACCTGAAACTTGTATTGATGTGTCGTTAGATGAATAATTGATTGAGCCTAGTGTTGCTGCTATATCAACATTGCCAGTCAATCCGATTACAGTATCATTTGAATTGTATTCGATTGCACCAAGTGTCGCTGCTATAGATATACCGCCGCCACCTACTGCCGGCCTTAATGCAAATGATACCGCTGTAATTTCATCGGTATTTTGAGCGAAAGTCCATGTTTTATCGCCAGTAGCACCAGCTGTAGCTATTAACTCGTAAGCTGACGCTGTGGTCATGCTGTTGAATTCTAGGTTGTCAACGAGCGTCATCCCTGATGGCTGAGTAAATGCATCGTCATCATCTGCCGTGGCAACATTAACCAGCATTGCACCATCTAAGGTGGTTGTAACAGATGGGGCGATTACTGTGGTATCACCTGGATCTTCAGTCGTCCACAAAGATGGCCCGACATCAATTTGCACGGTAGCATCAACACCTGAATATGAAGAGGCTAGACAAGCCATTATTTGAGATGAAGCACTATAGGTTGCTGTAGGATTTACTTCAGATGCTCCAGCCTTTTTGTACCATATCGATGCTTGATGTCCTAATCCTGAGATTGCTAAGCTGGCTAGCTCTGTGTAACCATCACTAACAGCGGTAAGCGCTTGTACTGCTGAATTATAGTTATGCACAAAAGATAGTATTATAACATCGCCCTCTGAATGAGAAGGCAAAGTTACCACCATAGTTGCTGCTGGGGTACTTGTTGTATTTGCTGAAGCAACAAAGTTTATCAATTGCTTACCCTTGTTTATTTAAAGTTGAAACCAAGAAGGACTAGTAGCCCTATAACCAGCGCACCGACAACTTTAGAAAATGCACTATCCCAAATAGTGTGAAACCTTTTCGATCTTACTATTGTGTCGTGTGCCTCATCCCATTTTGCATTGTTGCCGATATTATACATTTCTTGTTTTATATTTATTTCTTGTTGCTGCTTATCTTTTAAAACCCTTTCACGCTCAGTAGTTACAAGCTCTCTAACGCTTACAGTTAATTCTTTTACTGTTTCATTAGTTGCTTTTACTGTCTCGCTATTTGCACGAACTGAATCACTGATTGACTCATTACTAGTTACTAATGCTTTATTACTATCTAGCAATGCGTCTAGCATTTGCTGGTTCATATCGTTCATAGTTTAGATTTGTTTGATTGTCTTTCCGCTATTATACCAATAAAACAACATATAATCACTATTGAGCGCGATACGACTAAGAGAATTAACAAAACCCCGTAAACCGTCCCGAATTCTTTCGATAGGCACAAGTGAGCCAATAAAGATAAGATGAGCGCAGGCAGCAATATATTCGATATTTTCCCAAAGAATTGTTTGGCGTATTCCATAATAACCATTAGTTCCATATAAGAAAGCATCTATTGCCAATGATAGCGAAAGTAAACAGATTGTAACACAGGCGTATTTACTTTGTTTTTTATCGCAACTGTTAAATGTATAAGAGTATATTACCATAACCAGCATATACATATTAAACTCGTTTACTACTAGCAACTGTTCGTTTCCAACAAGTAAAACGCAGAATAAAAAGGCCACCAACGGAGCGACCTTTTTTGCAAGTGTAGCAACTATAACGTAACCAACAAATATAATGTTATTTACGTTTTTTGCCACTTCCAGTTGTTTTTCTAGGTCGTTTAGTAGCTGCAACCATTCTAATAACTCCATCATGATAAGGTTCCTTGATTATATCAAATCCTTTAGTTTTTTCTTATAAATTAGTTCAATTTTTTTTAATTCAGCACAAGTGTACTTTTTAGGTTCGTGCGGCCCTTCTAACCACTCAACTTTTCCTAGCCCAATCTTCTTTATTAGGTTAATGCGGTAATCAGCGATATTGCCAGAAAGATGGTTGTTGCAAGGAGCGCATTGTTTGTTGTTGTTGTATTCTTCAAACCTAAGTTCAGGGTGCGCCCCAACGCTTCTATAATGCCCAGCATGATATTGACCAGTATGGTGGCGCTGACAGCTAATACAAGGATCGTCATTATCACGAAACCTAATATAAGCATTAAAGGATTGTTGAGCCATTTTAGCTCTGTACGATTTATCATTATCTTTTAGTTCCTTCTTTTTTTTACTGTGTGCTTTATCAGCCTTTAATTCTCGCTCTATCCTCTGCCATTCAGCTAAACATTTAGGCTCTATGCAAGTTTTCTGCAAAAAGAATCTAGACTCAAACTTAACTTTGCATACCTTGCACTTCGCCATTACTGACCCTTACACTTATCACAAATAAATACAGGTCGATTAAATTCATCGTATCTCGCTCTGTATGCTGTTTGGCCTGACATAAATATATACCCGCATTTACAGGATTTGTTACCATCTTTAGAAACTTTCTGAATATTCATTAATCATTCCTCTTGCTTATCTAATTACCGTAATTACCAAACTCTTTTCGCTTACTTGCTTCATGAGTCCTATAAATCCCTATTCTTTCCTCTGCTATTTTCATCCTCCATTGAAACTTGGCATTTGTTTCTGTGGCAACCCTTAGCGCATCTAGCAACTCTAAATATTCATGGTTAGCATAGGCATAACTTTCACGTTCTTGCCCTGTCTTATGCCCCTTATCCTTGCCTTCTTGCATTAACATTGCTTTCTTTGACTTTCTGAACTCCCTCAAATAGACCTCATCAGCTTTAGCCTTTGCAGCTTCATCTATTGATGATCGCCACTCTTGAAACAGGCTTTCCACATTCACCTTCTCGAACGCTTAATTAGTGAGATAGCGTTTTTAATATTAGACTCGGTCATAAAAAATTTATCAGCCAAGTCTTTAATTGATATATTCAAGCAATTATCTACATGCAATTCAGCAAGCATTAGAGTAGACCGCTTATGCTTAGCTTTTAGGTTGTCTCTATTTTTAGTAATCCATGCTGCTTTAGCTCTAAATTCTTCGCATTTCTTAGATAGTTCAGTATTCTTTTTTGTTAGAGATGCTATTTTATCCTGTAGACCATGATATTCCTTTATAGAATCCATTACACTCTAGCTCCTTCTGACAAATGATAAACAGAGCCGCTTGGTATGTTGTTATCTCTACCCGCTTTAGCTTTTGATTTTCCGCTTTTAATATCTGATAAAAATTTACTAACATCATCAGCGCTGTACTTACCCGTAGATTGTGTTTTTCTATGCCTTTGGTTGTATGGGCTGGTTGGCTCTCTTTTCCAATCTGCTAAAAGTGTTGATATATTCATTTTGCCTCTCTATGAACTAAAGTGCTTAAGTTTTTAATGTGAAGGTAACTAGTACAATAACGCTCTGCTATCTCTTTGTGTGTTAACTTTAAATGGCCGTCTATTTTTAATTTTAATACAGTTCTTAATTTGTTTTCATGCTTTAAATTTAGGTTGTCTCTGTTAGCAGTTAATGACCTGATAGTCGAGCGCTGCTTCTTATCTCTTTCTCTCAACCTTATAATTTCAGCCTTGTATTCTTTTGATGAATAATTTTTGGTTAATCTCACAATATAAACCTTATTGCTTCAGGGTAGTAAGTTGTTATCGCGGCTAGTGATAAAGCCGCAATTGTTAGATAGATATGTAGTTTTGTTATAAAACGATCAGTAGACTTAGACATAAACCAAGTGCTCCAATTAATATTGTAATAACACCTTTCGTTATAAAGTGATTAAGCCTGTCGTGCTTTAGTTTTACATCGTGTTTATTTAACATTGTTACATATCCTTATTGTTTGCCTTCCTTGGCGTGTTTGGTTAATTAAAAAGGCAAATCATCGTCGAAGTCTACACTTCCATTGGTGTTAACGTTTTGCTGTACAGCCTGGTTAGTTTGCTGTCTAGCTTGACTTTGTTGTGGTGCTTGCTGAAATCCACCTTGATGCGCTTGCTGCTGTTGTTGCTGCTGCTGTTGCGCTTGTTGCTGGAATCCTTGCCCTTGTGGTTGTGGTGCTTGACCATTTTCAACCCAGAATATTTTACCATTACCAAGAATATTGCCTTTAATGCCTTGTTGTTTTTCTTCTTTGGTAACGTCTTGCGTGATCATCCCACTGTTGCCGTACTGGTCCAGCTCGGATAAATCAACAAAGATTGTTGCATCTAAATACGCGCCTTTCTGCCCTACAAATAATCGTGCTTTATCGATTTGTGATACGTTGATTTTTAAGCTTAATGCTACTTTACTCATGTTATTTACTCTCTTTATTGGTTATTTAGTTAATCGTGCGTGAATTTCTTTTACTAGTGTCACATCATCGTGACAATATTCTATTACTTTGTGCGGATCTGTTTGCCATGTGTCATAAACTAAAGAACCGTCCATTCCTTCCGTTTTTCCTTTTATACCTAAAATCTTACATAGGTTGTCAGCGCTTATTCTATTGCCAAACCCAGCCCATGCGATCATAGTGTCATAGCAACTATAGCCATGTTTAGCATCATTCCACTTAACGCCAGCACAGCAAGGTACATCATTAATCACTGAGCGTTTCCATATAAATGGTAAATCAAACTTAGCTAGGTTGTGACCGACAAAATTAACCTTTCTAACCTCTGTTCCGTTAGATGTGCATAAACTAGTTATGTAAGAGTGAAATTCCTCTAGCATTTCTTTCTCATTATTTATTGCAGAAGACTCAAACACAGCTTGCCGATATCCATGATCATCAAACCACCCTATACAAATACAAGCTATATGAGCGACATCAGGATTAAATGAAGTCTTTTCCCATTGCCCCTGTGCAACATCTTCGCTTTTAGTTGATGCTAATTCTTTTTCCCAGCGTGCGATCATATCGTCTTTGCTGGTGAATTTAATTTCTTTAGCATCAGTCAAGCCTAAATCAATAGCAGCTTGGGCTTTTGTTAGTGTAGATGGAGCTTTAAAGTTTTCCTTGATATCGCTAAGTATTTGCAAGCGATGCTCTTCGGGTGATCTAAGTGTCTCTATATCTATAAAAATATTCATTACTGGCTATTCCCGTTAAATGTATTGTTTAATTTTTCCGTTAATTGAGATGGTAAAGTGCTCCACTTATTAGCTATTAATCCGGACCAGTTTTCTACAACCCACTTAACATTATCTTGATTTAAGATTATCAACTCTAACTCTGGATCTTCTTCTTTAAATTTTTCCTGCATTTCCAAAACGTATTTTGTATCGTCAAACCTACCCATAAATACATCAGCATTAAATCCAAGCTTACTAAGTGCCTTAGTTAATGCATCAGTCTCTATTTTTTTAGCGAAATCAGCGTCAACCATGTTTTCCGCTCTATCCATGTACATTTTACTTGAGTTTATAATCTGAAATTCACCACCTGGATGAAAAAACACACCCTTAAACACAATAATCTTAAATACAGGGATTAAATTATAATCAAGCTCTATTGATTTAAAGCCCCATGTGACACCGTAAGGACCAAACTGCTCAGTTGCTAACATGATTTGATACTGTGGTGCTATGGCCGTTATTGTCATTCCACCAATTTTAGCTGGCTTGGTGTATTTAGGGTCAGTCTCCTTCACCTTATTCCACAAATCTAAATTACTCATCATTACCACCACTTAACATTTCACCTAACTGGTAATCAAACCCTTCAAGTGCCTTGGTTACTTTGCTAATATCGTCAGTGTCTAAATCAATAACAAGAACGCCATCATGATTAACCTGTAATTTAAAATTACTCACTATACCTCTCCTTTAATATTTCTAACGACTCAACACTTGAATGAATCGAACCTTTAACCTGTGCGATAGTTTCATAACCTTCTGCGTTAATCTCTGCCAGTAAGTCATTTAACACTTGAAGCTTTGCGTTTATATGTGTTGATGCAATCAAAATAATTCTCCTAAATTAGTTGCCAGTATTAGCTTAGTCCTTTTGATAAGAAGTGGGACGGGATGCGACTGGCTTCGCTGCTTAACTTCTAGAATTAAATATACGCGCTTTTTGAATCATTGCAACTATTAATTGCAATATATCGTAAATAGTTTGCATTATCTTATTAAAGGCGTATTATTCAATCATCAACTATTATTAAGGAATAACATGAAAGTATCAGAGTTACTACGAACGGCAATGGCAAAGAAAGGCATTAAAAACGCAACTGAGTTATCAAAGCTTACTGGCGTTAAATATGGGACAGTAGCAAGAGCAATCAATAACCAGAATGTCGGTGTTGTTGTTGTTGTTGAGTTGTTAGATTTTATGGGCTATCAATTAAAAGCAGAGGCTAAATAAAATGAAATTAATCGACTTAATAAACAAATCCGCTGAATTTTTTAATGAACTGTTTGGGTGCTGATATGAATACTAAATTTACAAAAGGTGATTGGAATATTTCGTTTGTTGGCGATGCCACTTATATCGACTCTGACACAGGGCTTACGATAGCCCGTGTATTTGATATGGAAGGCAGTCCACACGATGCAAGTTTAATATCCTCTGCTCCTGATATGTACGCAATGTTAGAGATGTTAGTTAATGGCGATAGTATTAATGATAATTCTATAGAAAAAGAAGTTTTAACTCTTTTAGCTAAAGCGCGTGGAGAATAACATGAAAGGGATTAGCGATGAACTTAACAACCAAGTAAAGCGCGAATGCTTGCTTAAATCCGCCATCACAAGTGTAAAAAAGCAAAAGGAAGATGAGCGCCCTATTAACCGTAGACGTATAGAAGATATATTAGAGGCTAAACGAATTGAAAAAAGTATGCAGCTTGATTATTGATGCTATTTACGAATTATTAAAGAGAGCTTAGGTTCTCTTTTTTATTGCCTTTGATTTACAGATAAAAAAATACCTCACGCTAATGAGGTAAAAATGAAAGATGTATCTTGTCGGGCACTTTCTTTCCGTGTTCAGTGTATCACGCTTTATGCGCCATTAAATAATTAAACTCTGTCTGCTGAATACTCTTTACTACATCACCATAAAGCCCGTTAGATGTTGCCTTTATAACGCTCCTGCAAGCATTAAACAATATTTTATCTTTGGTTCTGTCGCGTATAACTTTACAGCACTTTGATATCTTAATTGCTCTCGCCTTTTCTGGTAAAAACTTGTGAACCTGGTTACACAATAAAATTGATAGTGTGTCGGTTTGAATTGTTTTTGCTGAGTCACTCATTGTTACTGCCTCCTGTTAAAATCATAAGTAAAACCCCAAAGTGCAATAAAAGTTGATTACCTATACTCATATCGAGAGTAAACGAAATTGACATTACACAAAGAAAAGCGCCTAACATTTTTAAATAAATCATTCTTCTATCCCTTCTTGGTGTTTGTTAAAAATTATTACTTGCTGTCTTTTTGTATGACTGATGATTCTCGTCTATTTCATACTCGCAAGGAAATACACTTTCACTTTCAATCTGCTTTGATAATTTACCAATCGTTAGGGTTTTCATTTGAGGTCGGCCGTAAGATTCGCCATTTGGTAAAATATAATGATACTTGACGATAACTCTATTCATGTATTTACCGGGCATTTCTGCAATAGACATAACCTCATAGCGTATTTTACCCATGAAATTAGCAGTCCAATAAACACACTCTCGACAACCCCACCCTTGGTCTTCTTGCTCAGTATCACGATGACAGCCAGGAGTTAACATTGTTTCGATAACTCCATTATAAAATCCACAACCTTGATTATGAAAAGGGTATTCAATATCAAAAGTGTCTCCTTGCTTGAATTCAATCATCATTCATTCCCCTGTTTTGTTTGATGTGGTTAGTTACTCGTCATTAGCCGCAACTAGGCTTAATCCGCTTTTATAAGTGTACTCTGGCTTTTCTGGCATAGCCATCCAGAAATCAACTAGGAACGGCGAAAGGTAAAGTGGCTCTCCATCCATCCTGAACTCATCACAACCTTCAGAAATAAACCATATACCACTATCCGCATCATAGTAGCCGACACAAGTTTCCTCTATTTCTCCAAGGTAAATTATAACCGTATCAAATGGAGTGGGAAGTTCGTCGGCTGTCTTTATCCATAACTTGCTATTACTTACTTTGCTACACAATGCTTTATCCAGCTCTATATAAACCACTTCAGGCGCTCTATTTCCTTTATGGTCAGTCAACCAGTAAGCTGTGTTATCATCTTTATCATCTCCGTGGCTTACACTCTCGCTTACATTAAAATAAGCGCCATCCCTGTGCCCGACTGTTAAATCTCTTTCGTAGTAAGTTACTTTCATTAGTTATTCCTTTTTGTTTGATTAGTTATTAACTGAGATAAACAATAGCTAAAATAATTCTTGACGTCAAGCGCAAATGCAATTATATTTGTAATCACATTAACGAAAGAGGTTTATTGAATGAAGGTATTAAATGTTAGGTTTAGCGATACGCAGCAACTAAAGATAAAAGATGTATCTAGTGTTGTTGATATGGATTATAGCAAAGTAGCAAGGGCAGCAATGAAGCTTGGTTTAGCTCAGATACAAGCGTTAGCAGCTAGAGATTTAGATAAGGCTATTGATTTAGTCTTGATTAATGACGCTAGAGCGAAGTAGAAATAAAAAAGCGCCCTCTGAAAAGCGCTAATTGATTCGACCGAGGATATTATAACATGCACTACTATCAATTCAATATAGGTGATTACGTCAGCTCAACTCAACACCTAGATGAAACAGAAGATCTTATATATAGAAGAATGATGGATATTTATTATTCAAAAGAGCTTCCTTTACCAGTTGATCAAAAAGACATAGCTAGATTAATAAGAATGCGAACGCATAGCGACAGCATTGCGACCGTACTGCACGAATTCTTCACGTTAAAAAAGGATGGTTACCATTGCCAAAGGGCAGACAAAGAAATTTTAGCGTTTCAGTCTAAATCTGACAAGGCTAGGAAGTCAGCCGAAGCAAGATGGAATAAAAACAAGGACTTACCGTTAAAAGAAGGTGATGCGAACGCATTGCGAACGGAATGCGGAGGCAATGCTAAACATAAAACACTAAACACTAAACAAGAAACAGTTAAAGACAATACATCATTTATCAATGATGGCTTCGATCACTTTTGGAAGAGTTATCCTAAAAAGGTTGATAAAAAGAATTCTTTTACTAAGTTTAAACTCGTTACTAAAAAACTTAATGATGATGAATTCACTGATTTTGTAAATCTAATAACTACCGATTGCAAAAAAAGATTCATTGATACTGAGGTTAACTTTATACCAAGCGCAGCAAAGTATTTAAATGGTGAGCGATGGAATGATGAAATGATAGGAAGCAATCAAGATGGGAGTTGAACATGAGCAATCATTGATCGGTGGATTGATGAAGATAGCCAGTAGTGAATCTGAAATAGCGAGCTTTATATTATCAACTTTAAAGCCAGCTTCTTTTTCTATTCGTATAAATAAAGAAATATACAAGGCGATATTATTATTGAATGCTAATAAAATGTATTTTGATAATTTATCTGTGATGAAGCAGTTAGAAAAAAATGACTGGGTTGAAATTAGAGATATAGATTTATGTTACCAGTACGCTGCTGACGGTTCTTTATTGAGACAATATTCAACAGCAATTAAAGAAGAATCAATGGAAAGATTTTCTGTTGCAAAAATAGCCGACATTCAAGACATGATAACCAACCCTGAAAATGGAAATATTGGCCAGCGTTTAGGTTTAGCTGAATCGGTAATTTCTGGATTAATTGAGCAGATGCAAAACCGTGAAGAGAAAGGGTTGCGTGATGCTGGTTACTGGGCTGGCCAATGGATTGATGACAAAGAAGCTTATCACTCAGGTAAACAGATAAGTTATACGCTTGGCATTCAAGGCATTGATGATGCTTTCAAGCCAAAAGGTGTGCTTCCTGGCTCTTTGGTTGTCGTTGGCGCAAGACCTAAAATGGGTAAAACATTTACTGCCGTTAAAATTATTGATCACTTCTTGAAGGAAACAGGTAAATCAGTTTGTGCTTTTTCGATGGAGATGCGAGGTGTTGATATTTGGGAAAGAGCAATGTCTAGTCGTGGGCGTGTTGACTCAGATAGTTTTTATTCTGTATCGATGGAAAATACAGGGTTTTGGGATCATGCTGGTGGAATTAATAACGAACTGGCAAACTCTGAGTTTTATCTGGATGATAGTCCTTGTGTGAGTATGTCTAAGATTAAAAAAGAAGTACGCGAAGTTCATCGTAAAAACCCTGTTGGATTGGTTATGGTTGATTACTTAACTTTAATGGGTACAGAAGAGGCAGAAAGAAACGATCTTAAATATGCCGCAATCACAAAAGAGTTGAAGGTACTGGCTAAAGAGCTTGGTTGTGTGATCTTATTGTTGATTCAGTTAAACCGCGGATTAGAAAACAGACCTGATAAACGACCTGTCCCAAGTGATGGTCGTGATACTGGCCAAATAGAGCAAGATTGTGATGTGTGGATTGGGCTGTATCGTGAAAGCGTCTATAACGCAGATTGCGGGCATACTTTAACCGAGGCTATAGTTAGGCTTAATCGTGCAGGAAGTAACGCGACAGCTTATCTAGAGCTGAATAATGGCTACTTTGAAGATGTAAATCAGCTGGATGCACACAGGCAAGTTGAAACAGTCAAAGCTGAAAAACGTAAACAGGAGCAAGAAGAAGATGAGCAATCAACATTTAAAGGTCGAGGAAAGCGAGCTAGACTTTAGGATTAGATTTAAAAATGAATATGGAATTGATTATTATGAAGCTATCGACAACATAAAACGAAAGCAAGAAGTTAGAAATCAGTGGTGGCATAACATGTGCGTTTTATATAAATGGAACGTTTAAAGCATAAAACATAAGGGTTATAAGATGAGTATATTGATCGTGAAGATTTATTTTAAGGAGTGTAAGAGATGAATGTATTAAGTTTATTTAACGGAATGAGTTTCTGCTCAATGGCTTTAGAGTCATTAGGCGTTAACGTCAATAAAATGTATTCAAGTGAAATTGATAA
>Ga0233426_10001093_pt1 | contig 26062 bp, 19 predicted proteins | sample SI_118_April2016_6_FD_179875 | JGI IMG/M metagenome (GOLD analysis project Ga0233426, IMG submission 179875) | Seawater microbial communities from Saanich Inlet, British Columbia, Canada - SI_118_April2016_10_MG | ecosystem: Environmental > Aquatic > Marine > Inlet | place: Canada: British...
TCATTAGTTTACTTGTTCCAATATAAAAAGCCGCAACAAATCCAATCATAAACATTAAAGTACCCAAGAGACCAAATAGATGCATTGGTCGTTTCCCAAATTTACTAACAAACCAAATGGTTAACAAATCTAAAAAACCATTCACAAAACGTTCCATTCCAAATTTGGTTTCACCATATTTTCTAGCTTGATGATTTACCACCTGTTCCCCAATTTTAATAAAACCAGCATTTTTAGCTAAAACAGGAATGTATCTGTGCATTTCACCCTGTACTTCAATCGATTTCACTACTTTTTTGTCGTATGCTTTGAGTCCGCAATTAAAATCATTTAAATTAATTCCTGATGTTTTTCTTGCTGCCCAATTGAATAATTTTGAAGGGAGATTTTTCTTTATTTTAGAATCGTATCTCTTTTTTTTCCAACCACTAACGAGATCAAAATTTTCGAAGGTTATTTTTTTATACAGGGCTGGTATCTCATCTGGAGCATCTTGTAAGTCTGCATCCATAGTGATAATGACATCACCCTCTACTTGTTTGAACCCTGCATTTAATGCTTGGGATTTTCCAAAGTTTTTTGAAAAACGCAATCCTTTCACATGGGCATTTTCTTTTTGAAGTGCTTTAATAAGATTCCAAGAATCATCAGTACTTCCATCATCTATGAAAAGAATTTCATAGGTGTAAGAATTTTCGTTCATCACGCTTACAATCCAATCATGTAATTCTCTTAACGATTCTTCTTCATTTAGAAGCGGGATAACTAAGGATATCTGCATTTATGCTACTTGTTTAGATTCGTTAATTTTTATAAAAACCACTGTAGTGATTGCAGAAAACACAAATCCAAGAAATGCAGTAAATACAATTCCTATGGCAGGAGTAATAAAAGAGTTTGCTCCTTCTTCAAGTTTATCAATTCTAGCATCAATTTGTTCGGTTGTTAAGTCACTAGAGTTTTCCATTGCTGTCCTTTGAACTTCTCCTAGTTGACGAATAAAGTCGGGTTCTATATAGGTGGTGAAGACATAATTATATCCAGTAATCATCAATGCTCCTACTACTGCAATTCCTATCCCAATTTTAAGCCCTTCTCCAAAGCTCATGCTATGGTTTTTAGCGAAGGTTCTAATTCCTAAAATGATAGCAATTAAAATAAATAGAATACTGATAATTCCAACAGCTTGGTTTTGTTCTAAATGTTTGTTTTGTGAGTAAAGAACTACACTCATTGTAATGGAAACTAACCCAAGTAAAAAACCATTTTTTAGGATGATACTTTTACTTATTTCTTTTGAAGTCATATTCTGTTTTTTGATAATGACAAATATAATTATTTCCTTCGAAGTGGGTTTTGATTATCTGTTTTTGTTTAGAGGTTTGGATAGTTTTTTCTATTTGATTTCGGTTTTAGCATTGTATTTCTTTGATGTATATTTGCTACATTAAAATTAAATAGAAAATTATGGCCGTAGTACATAAATCAAAAATTGAATTTGAAATAGGACTTGACGAAAATAAAGTGCCTGAAAAAATAAACTGGAATGCAGAAGATGGGGGAGTAACAGCTGAAGAGTCGAAAGCCATTATGATGTCTATTTGGGATCCAATTAAAAAGGATACTTTGCGAATTGATCTATGGACAAAAGATATGCCTGTTGATGAAATGAAACAATTTTTTCATCAAACGTTGGTTTCGATGAGCCATACTTTTGAAAGAGCTACCAATGATGAGAAAATGGGAGCAACTATGCGTGACTTTTGTGATTACTTTGAAGAAAAGTTAGAGCTGAAAAAGAAGTAAGTATTCAAATTATTATATAAAAAAAGGGTCGATGTAAATCGACCCTTTTTTGTAATATCACTTAATTTATTCGAGGAAATTAAATTCAATTCTGTTATTCAACTCACTTGTAGCGAGGTCTAAAGTGTTTGAGTATTTTGGTTTTGTGTCTCCATACCCTTCAGAAGTTAGTCTGTCCTCATTTATGCCCCCATCAATCAAATATTTCATAATTGCATTCGCTCTTCTTTTAGATAAAAACAAGCTATATTTTTCATTATGCTTATTGTCTGTATGGGAGGCAATCTCAAACTTAGTAGCTGGGTATTCTTCCATTATTTTTAAGATATTGTCCAAAATATCCATAGTTTGATTGGTTAAGGTGTTTTTTGTTTTTTGAAATTTAATTTTTTGCGACAAAGATTCAATTTTGATATAGGCACTTTTGTCAAAGTTTTTCTCAGGGCATCCTTGTTTGGCTGCTATTCCTGGTACTTCCGGACATAAATCTTCTGTATCAGTAACTCCATCTCCGTCAAGATCTTTTAGTGCAGGACACCCTTCATTTTCTAACAAACCTTTTGTTCTAGGGCATTTGTCTTTGTAGTCAGGTACTTTGTCCTTGTCTGAATCTATAGCCACACCATTCGAATATACCTTAACACCATAGGGAGTATTTGGTTCCTCGTCGTATAAGTCTAAGACGCCATCCTTATCAGTATCTTGTACGTTAGCATCTATAGCTCCCTCTATTTTTGTACATCCTTTATTTTCGACAGACCCAGCCTCAAAAGGACATTCGTCAATATGATCTGGCACATTATCAAAATCAGAATCTACAGCAACACCATTACCATATACGCGAGCTTCGGCAGGTGTATTAGGTTCTTTATCAAATTCATTTACTACTCCATCATTATCGTCATCTGCCCAGTCAAATTCTTTTATGGCTTTGGGACATCCTTCATTTTCCACAGTTCCTGATTTCAATGGACATTTGTCTTTGTGGTCTGGTATTCCATCGTTATCAGAATCAACAGACACTCCATTACCGTATACTTTTGCTCCTTTTGGGGTGTTTTTTTCTTTGTCAAACTGATCCATGACCCCATCGTTATCAGAGTCTTTCATCTCAATTACAGGTTGCTTAGCAATTTGCCCTTCAGAAACAACTCCAAGATTTTTGTTTTTCCTTGGAGCACAACCGCTAAGTGCTTTGGTTCCTGATATGTTTGGACACTTGTCTTTGTGGTCCGGTATGCCATCGTTATCAGAATCAACAGACACTCCGTTGCCGTATACTTTTGCTCCTTTTGGAGTATTTTTCTCTTTGTCAAACTGATCCATGACCCCATCGTTATCAGAGTCTTTCATTTCAATTACAGCTTGTTTAGCAATTTGTCCTTCAGAAACAACTCCAAGATTTTTGTTTTTCTTAGGAGCACAACCATTAAGTGCTTTGGTTCCTGATATATTTGGACATTTGTCTTTGTGGTCTGGTATGCCATCGTTATCAGAATCAACAGACACTCCGTTACCGTATACTTTTGCTCCTTTTGGAGTGTTTTTTTCTTTGTCAAACTGATCCATGACCCCATCATTATCTGAATCTTTCATGTTTATAGCAGATTGCTTAGAAGTTGTTATGTTAGAGGCAACTCCTAAACCTAAATTGATGTTAGAATCTTTTTCTTTAGGAGCGCATCCGTTAAGCTCATTTGTTCCTGAAGTATTCGGACATTCGTCTTTGTAATCTGGTATACCATCGTTATCAGAATCAACAGACACTCCGTTACCATAGACTTTTGCTCCTTTAGGAGTGTTTGGCTCATCATCAAATTGGTCCATGACCCCATCATTATCAGAATCCGCTAGTGTTATTGGGCCAACTTCCGATTCTTCAGCGTTTTTTGGGCACCCCGCAGTTGAAGCTGATCCCGGTTTTAGTGGACAGGCATCCAGGTGATCAGGGGTTCCATCATTGTCAGTATCCATGGATACTCCGTTACCATATACCTTAACTCCAAACTGGGTGTTTGGTTCTTTGTCAAATTCATTAGGTACGCCATCACCATCGCTGTCGGGAGATATAGGGCACCCTTTGTTAGAAATAGCTCCATACTTCAATGAACATGTGTCACTGTGGTCAGGAATACCATCACCATCAGTATCCACAGAGACCCCATTCCCATAAACTCTTGCATCTACTGGAGTGTTAGGCTCTTTGTCTAGAGCGTCAATAACCCCATCCCCATCGGTGTCGTTGATGTTTGTTTGGTTATTATTAGTTTTTAAAACTATATCCTCAGAGCAACCCTCACTATTTTTGGGACCTGGTTTCAAAGGACACTTGTCATAAAAATCTATAACTCCATCGTTATCTGTGTCAATGGCAACACCATTCCCATAAACTTTTGCTCCAATTGGAGTATTGTTGTCTGTGTCTAATAAATCCATAACTCCGTCTTTGTCTGAATCTTTGATTTTAAATTCAGGAGTTGTCATAATACCAGTTTGGTTTGGCGTTTCTGAACACCCATTGTTTTCCAAAGTACCATATATTAACGGGCATCCATCTAAATGGTCACTAATACCATCTTTATCTGTATCAATAGCTACACCATTTCCATAAACTAGTGCTCCTTGAGGAGTATTTGGCTCCTTATCTAAAATATCAGCAACTCCATCACCATCAGAATCTTTTAGGTTTATTGGGATGTTTGGTTGAATTACGTTTATAGATTCAGTAGGGTTGATTCCTTCTTCATAAATTTCTATGCCTCTTTTAGAATCAGGCTGGATATAATTTATTTCAACTCTACGATTTCTTTTTCTGCCATCTAAAGATTTGTTACTATACGCAGGCTGTGTTATTCCGAATCCTTCTGCGTATAAACGTGTTTCGTTTACACCTTTCTCTCCCAGGTATTTTTGAACACTTATAGCTCTTTTTTTGGATAGATAAAGGTTGTAGCTTGCTTCACCTGTGTTATCTGAATGACCATCAATTGCAAATTGCGTATTTGGGTATTGCAACATTATGTTTGCAATCTCGTTCAATATTGTATAAGAATCTCCAATAATTTGGTCGCTATTTGATTTAAAATAAATACTTTTCGCTAACAGGAATATTCTATTTGTAATTTCCTCTTCATGATTTTCTCTCGGACAACCAAGATTTTCTGCAACCCCTTTAATATCTGGACAAACATCATCAAAATCATAAACGCCGTCTCCATCTCTATCTTCAGGACATCCATCATTGATTTCGATTCCTCTTATGAATGGACATTTGTCTTTGTAGTCTGGGACTCCATCCATATCACTGTCAACAGAAATCCCACTTCCGTAAACCATCGCTTCGGATGGTGTTTCAGGTTCTTTATCGACCTCATCAATAACTCCGTCTTTATCAGTGTCGACTACTTGAAATTTTTCTTCTCCAATATCTTCATTATTGGCCCAAATAGCATGTCTTTTTTCTTTTCCAAATTTATAGACAATACCTAAATGTGTTGAAAAATAGCTCTCGTAACTATTTTTTGAAGAAATGGTAGCATCAAAATCGTCTGCGTAAACCGAATTGATACTTGGTCTAAGAGAGATGTCGATTCTGCGGTTTAGCCTGTATTTTACGTCTAACCCAGTGTCAAAATATAAAGCGCTAGAATTGTTGAATGATAGGATTTCAGATTTGTTTTCGTCATACAATTTTGTTGAATAATAACAGTTTCCTAAACCTGCGATTAAAGACCAACTCCAGTTTTTACTGTTTAATTTCCATAAATTGTTGAAGTTTAATATTCCATTTATCTCGAAACCAAATTTATTACCATTCATGCTAAGAACTTGATTCCCGTATAGATTTTCATCAATTCCTTTAATCGCATGATTTCCGGTGAATCCTTGCCCAGCTGCGCCAAGGGAATTGTAGTCAATTTTTACTTCCAATCCAACAATAGGATTGAACATTTTGTTTCCGTAAATATAGAATCCAAGATTCGTAGATCCTTCAATGTTCCCACTGCTATAAGAACTTAAATCACCCGATGTTTTTAGACTACTTAAACCCATACCAAGTGACCAAGTGTTATAGGTGTCTTTTACTTCTTTAATCGGTTGTTTTTTTATACCGCCTTTTTTCCTTTTTTGTGCAAAACTCACCTGGGATAGGCAAGATAAAAGTAATACAAGTAAGACTTTGTTTTTTAAGGGCATGCTTTGAATTTATTAGATTAAATATTAGAAACTACAAACAAAAGTATATATTATATTGTTTAAAACGATTGTAATATGTGAAAATAAAACGACAGAATTCGTTGTTTAGTATTGATTTGTGTTTCCTTCGAAAAAATCAAGGTTTCTGGATGTGTTTTTCGATTGTTGTAATTTTACTTTTGTCATTGCATTGAGATAGGTTTTCCTTTAAAGATAAATGGTTGAAAGGAGTAACTTTTTCATTGTATATATCGAATAATGGTGACAGAACAAATTTACGATCTAAGGCTCTTGGGTGAGGAATTGTAAGATATTTGGTTTGAATTATCAGCTGTTCATACAGTATAATATCGATATCAATACAGCGATTTTCGTAGGAACTAGTGAGTTTTTCCTTTCTTCCTAAAGCTTTTTCGATACCTAATAATGCTTTTAATAACGTTTCAGGTTCTAAAATAGTGCGGATTTTTATACAGATATTGTAAAATTCATTTCCGTCAAATCCCCACGCAGGTGTACTGTATATTTTGGAAATACTAATAACATTTCCAATGTTATTGTGTATTGCATTAACTGCCCTCTGAAGGTTTTCTAACTTGTTATCTAAGTTGCTTCCTAAGGAGAGATAAGAAGTAAAGAGATGGTGCATGAATCATTTATATTTTAAACGTAGATGGTTTAAGCCTTTTTTCATGAAAGCTAAATTGTCATTTTGAACGCAAAGAAACAAAAGAATATTAGAATAGTTTATATTTGTTTTAAAATAGATACAAATGATTTTTTTAAAAAATATTATTTCCTCTGCATTGGGTTTAGTAGTTGGAGTTTTTTGGCTAATTATTTTAGGTTTAGTAATTGGTTTTTCAGTTGGTAGAAATAATAATACACAGGTTGAAAAGAACAGTTTTCTGAAATTAGAGTTGAACTCTGCTGTAAAAGATTATGCTCCGTTAGAAATGGATGCCTTAGCTCAATTATTTGGTTTTCCTCCAAAGAATGTTGGTCTGAACGAAATCCTAGCTGCTATTGGAAGTGCGAAATATGATGATAGAATACAAGGGATAAGTATAGAAGGATTAGGTCCTAATGCTGGAATATCACAATTAAGTGCCATTAGAAATGCGATAGTTGAATTTAAGAAATCTGGGAAACCGGTTTTTGCTTACTCAGATTCTTTTAGTCAAAAACAATATTATGTAAGTTCGGTGGCAGATTCTGTTTTTGTAAGTCCTGTGGGACAAGTTGAAGTAAAAGGTTTGTCCTCCGAATTACTTTTCTTTAAAGACTTTCAAGATAAGTATGGAGTAAAGATGGAAGTAATTCGTCATGGTAAATACAAGAGTGCTGTTGAACCTTTTATTGCCAATAAAATGAGTGAATCAAATAGGATTCAAATAAAAGAATTGTTGAGCTCATTATGGTCTGATATAGTATCTGAGATATCCCTATCGAGAGGGATATCAGTAACGGAAATAAATACTGTTGCAGATGGACTATTGGGACGAACGGCAAATATGTCTCTGCACAATTCTTTAATTGATGGAGTGGTGTATAAAGATGAGTATAAGAAAAAAATAGAAAGTATTTTAGGTGTTGACAATTATAAGACAACAAGCCTGATGAATTATATTATGTCTGAAAATAATTTCGATTTTGAAGAAGGAAATGAGGATTCTAAAATTGCAGTTATCTATGCACAAGGAGAGATTATTTATGGAGAAGGGAATGAGGATAAAATTGGACAAAGAATGATGGTGAAGGCAATTGAAAGGGCCATAAGGAATAAGGAAGTAAAAGCACTTGTTTTGCGAATAAATTCACCAGGAGGAAGTGCCTTAGCTTCTGATTTAATTTGGAGAGCTTTGGAGGTTGCCAAAAATAAAAAACCGTTAGTCGTTTCTATGGGAGATTATGCTGCATCTGGAGGCTATTATATCGCATGTAATGCGGATAAAATATATGCAGAATCAACTACAATTACTGGGTCAATAGGTGTTTTTGGTATGTTGCCTAATGCCAGTGTTCTTGCTAGTAGGCTTGGGGTTCATTCTGAGAGAGTTAGTACTAATAATAGTGCTAGCTACAGCCCTTTTATGAAATTAGATCCTGAATTTTATCAAGTAACAAAGGAAGGGGTGGACATGGTCTATAAGACTTTTGTTTCTCGCGTAGCTGAAGGAAGAGGTGTTAGCTATGAATCCGTTCATGCATTAGCGCAGGGTAGAGTATGGTCAGGGCGACAAGCTTTAAAAAATGGATTAATTGATGCTGTTGGTAGTTTAGAGGATGCGATTGATGCTGCAGCTGAAATGGCAGAATTGAAGCGTTATAAGATTGAGAATTACCCTAATTATGAAAAAGATATAAGAGATTCTTTCAGAGGAATGTCTTTTTTAAAGATAGAAGAAAATTTGATTCAAGAGTGGTTTGGTGACCGCAATTATATTTTATTTAAACAATTGAATTCGTTAAAAAATAAAGAAGGTATCCAAATGAGAATGCCTTATGTATTGGATATTAATTAGTTTATGGGATTTTCGATAGATTTGAATTGTGATCTTGGGGAGTCTTATTTTGATAAAAAAATAGGTAATGACTCTGAAATATTACCTTTGATAAGTTCTTGTAATATTGCTTGCGGAATGCATGGAGGAGATCCTCTGACAATTCAAAAAACAATTGATTTAGCACTTCAAAATAAGGTAAACATTGGAGCGCATCCTTCTTTTCCAGATTTACAAAATTTTGGAAGAAAGCATATGTCTTTGTCAGAGCAAGAGTTAAAGGCATGTTTAAGATTTCAGATAGGAGCTGTTCTTGAGATGACAAAATTAAGAGGTGGCATAGTAACACATATAAAACCTCATGGAGCCTTGTATAATTCTGCTGCGGTAGATTCTGAATTGGCCAAGATGATTGTTGATGTTGTGAAAGAATTTGATGGTAATTTGATTCTTTTAGGTATGGCAAATTCTGAAATGGAGTTTGTTGCAAAGGAGTATAATTTACCATTTGTCGCAGAGGTTTTTGCCGATAGGAATTATGCTGATAATGGAGTTCTTGTCTCAAGAGATTTTTCTAATGCTGTTATAATAGATGAAAAAAAAGTTCTGAAGAGATGTGTGAAGATGATAAAAGATAAAGTTGTTTTGTCAGAAAATGGAAAGAAGTTAAATATTAATGGGCAAAGTATTTGTGTCCATGGAGATACATTAAATGCTGTTAATCTTGTTAGGTGTCTAAATAAAGGACTTGGAGAAAACGGCGTATCGGTAAAAAGTTTTTGATGGGTTTTATTTCTAGAGAATTTGGAGATTCAGCAGTTTTATTGACCTTTAGTGAAGAGATAAATAAAAGAACTCATTTAGAAATTGTGAGTTTTGTAAAAGCGCTAAAAAAGAAACAAATAAATGGAATAAAAGGAATTGTTGCTGCCTATACAACGGTTACTGTTCAGTATGATTTTTTAGTATTGTCGTATTCTGATTTGCTCAATCATCTAGGCAATATAAATTTCAAGGCTGATGAGGAGCCCAATAAAAAGGTTATTGAGATTCCTGTTTGTTATGACGCCATGTTTGCTTTGGATATGGAGTATCTTTGTTCGTATTCAGGGCTCTCAAAAGAAGAGGTTATTAAGAGGCATACTTCACAAGAATATTTGGTTCATATGATCGGATTTACGCCTGGATTCTTTTATCTAAGTGGTTTAGATATTAAGTTATTTTGTCCGAGAAAAGAGACTCCTCGCATTAAAATCGAATCAGGTTCTATTGGTGTAGCCGGATATCAAACAGGAATGTATTCTATTGATAGTCCCGGTGGTTGGCAGTTGATAGGGAAATCACCAATGTTACTTTTTGATAAAAAAAATAAAGAGTCGTATTTTAAATTAAGGCAAGGAGATTTTGTCCGTTTTATTGCTATCTCTTTAGATGAATTTAAAGCCTATGAAAAGTGATTGAAGTTTTAAAATCTGGTTTGTTTTCAGTAATTCAAGATGTGGGTCGTTTTGAGTATCAAGAGTTTGGAATGCCAACTTCTGGAGTGTTAGATTTAGATTCATTTCGTTTAGCGAATTGGCTGGTTGGAAACATAACAGGACAAGAGGTTTTAGAGGTTGTTTTGATAGGTCCTAGTTTGAAATTTCATGGTGATGCTTTTGTTGGAATTGTAGGGGCAGATATGTCACCTATGGTTGATGGTGTGAGTGTTTCAATGAACAGTACGTTACATGTAACTAAAGGAGCTGTACTGAGTTTTGGAAAGCTCGTAAGTGGTTTTAGGACCTATATTTCTGTTTTTGGGGGGTTTGGGATCTTTGAAGAAATGGGAAGTAAGTCGACTTATGTTAATGCTAAAGTTGGTGGAGTTGATGGTAGAGCATTAAAAAAGGGAGATTTTTTTAAGTTGCAAAAGTTTAAAAATCTTCCTGTGAAATCTATTCCCAAAAGATTTCAGATTCAATATTTTTCGACAATGCCAATACGTATAACTGAAGGACCTGAATTCAATCTGTTTACTTCATTGGAGATTTCGGATTTTCTTAGTTCTGAGTTTACGTTAAGTTCAGATATCAATAGAATGGGGATTAGGTTGGAAGGTGCGTTACTAAGTTCTGAAAAAGAAGAAATGATTTCTTCGGGGATTGTTAATGGGGCTATTCAAGTTCCTTCAAACGGGAAGCCAATTATTCTTTTGTCAGAAGCTCAGACGACTGGCGGGTATCCTAGAATAGCAAATGTAATAAAATCTGACCTTCCGTTTTTGGGGCAATTAGCCCCCGGGAGTAAGATTCGGTTCAGAAAAGTTTCTTTGAGTGAAGCTCAATTGGATTATAAAAACAAAGAGCAGCAGTATGCTCGTTTGTTAAATGGCTAAATCTATGTTAAAAAAAAGAGATTGTCTCCAATCTCTTTTCTAAACCCGTAAATTTTATGTGTTAAAGCTCAAGGAGAGAATTCGTCTTTTTTACTGCAGCTGCACTGTTATGCAGTTTTTCTTTTTCTGCTGCGCTTAACTCAATCTGGACGATCTTTTCAATACCATTCTTACCCAAAACAACAGGTACACCGATGCATAAGTCGCTCAGTCCATATTCGCCATCTAATAATGTAGAGCATGGGAATATTTTTTTCGTATCACAAGCAATTGCTTGTACCATAGCAGATACAGCAGCACCTGGTGCATACCATGCAGAGGTGCCAAGCATTCCTGTTAATGTAGCTCCTCCAACCATAGTTGCTTTAGCTACCTCCTTAAGTTTTTCATTTGAGACGAATTCACTTACAGGAACCGAATTCCTAGTTGCTAATCTTGTTAACGGAATCATTCCGGTATCACTATGTCCACCAATTACCATTCCGTCAATGTCAGAGGCTGGTGCTCCTAAAGCTTCGCTTAATCTGTACTTGAAACGAGCACTGTCTAAAGCTCCACCCATTCCAATTATTTGGTTTTTTGGAAGTCCGGTAGCTTTATGGGTGAGATATGTCATCGTATCCATAGGATTACTAACAACAATGATGATTGCATTAGGAGAATGTTTGATGATATTCTCAGATACGGTTTTTACAATTCCTGCATTGATTCCGATTAGCTCCTCTCTTGTCATGCCTGGTTTACGAGGTATTCCACTAGTGATAACTGCAATCGAGCTTTCGACTGTTTTTTCATAATCATTAGTGCTACCTGTAATTTTTGTATCAAAACCATTTAAAGAAGCTGTTTGCATCAGGTCCATTGCCTTTCCTTCTGCGTAATTTTCTTTAATGTCCACAATAACAACTTCACTTGCAAAGTTTTTAATAGCAATGTACTCAGCGCAACTTGCGCCTACTGCACCTGCTCCAACAATAGTTACTTTCATCTTATAGTTTTTTGTGTTTATAATCGTTTTCCTTGAAGTAAATTTAGTGATTAATCGTTAATTAAATATCTTTTTATAGGTTGATTTTTATTTTTTTTATAGAGACCTAATGCTTCTTAATCCATTGATTTTACTAGGTTTTTGTTTCTGTAAACTATGACATGTGTCAGTGTTTTTATATTAATTTTAGACTATTTTTTAAGCCTTAGTTTTGTTTGATTTAATGAAAACTTGGTGCGCCATAAACAAAAAAACACAGTTAGAATATAACTGTGTTTTTTTTGATTATAAATTCTAAAAGTTTATGCGTCAATATTAGCGTATTTTGCGTTTCTTTCAATGAAATCTCTACGAGGAGGTACTTCATCACCCATTAACATGGAGAAGACTCTGTCGGCTTCTACATCACTATCAATAACGACTTGTCTAAGAGTTCTGTATTCAGGATTCATAGTAGTGTCCCAAAGTTGTTCAGCGTTCATTTCTCCTAGACCTTTGTATCTTTGGATTGCAGCACTTCCACCCATTTTTTGAACAATCAAATCTCGTTGATCATCATCCCATGCATATTCTTTCTTTTGACCTTTTTTAACAAGGTATAATGGTGGTGTTGCAATGTATACGTAACCTTGCTCAACCATTTCTCTCATAAATCGGAAAAAGAAAGTCAGAATTAATGTAGCAATATGACTACCATCAACGTCGGCATCACACATGATAACTACTTTATGGTATCTAAGCTTGCTTAAGTTTAATGCTTTACTATCTTCTTCTGTTCCGATAGTAACTCCCAATGCCGTAAACATGTTCTTGATTTCTTCGTTTTCAAAAACTTTATGAACCATTGCTTTTTCAACATTCAAGATCTTACCACGTAAGGGTAAAATTGCTTGGAAGTTTCTGTCACGTCCTTGCTTGGCTGTACCACCGGCAGAATCTCCCTCGACAAGGAATATTTCACATTGTTCTGGGTCTGTTTCTGAACAGTCAGATAATTTACCAGGCAATCCGCCTATAGACATTACTGTCTTACGCTGTACCATTTCTCTGGCTTTACGAGCGGCATGACGTGCTTGTGCGGCTAAGATTACTTTTTGTACAATCGTTTTAGCGTCGTTAGGGTTTTCTTCTAAGTAGTCGGTTAACATTTCAGAAACTGCTTGCGATACCGCAGCAGAAACCTCTCTGTTTCCTAATTTTGTTTTTGTTTGACCCTCAAATTGAGGTTCTGCAACTTTTACAGAAATAATAGCTGTTAATCCTTCACGGAAATCATCTCCAGCAATATCAAATTTTAAATTTTTAAGAAGTCCAGATCCTTCGGCGTATTTCTTTAGTGTTCCTGTTAGTCCTCTACGGAAACCAGATAAATGGGTACCACCTTCGTGTGTGTTGATATTGTTTACATATGAATGTAGGTTTTCAGCATAAGAAGTATTGTATACCATGGCAACTTCAACAGGGATACCGTTTTTCTCACCTTCCATTGAGATTACTCCAGCAGTAAGTTGTTCCCTAGTGCTGTCTAAATAACCAACAAATTCTTTTAGCCCTTCAGTACTATGGAATGTTTCTTTGGTGTCATTTCCTTCATCGTCTTGATTACGCTTGTCTGTTAAATGAATAACGATACCTTTATTAAGGTAAGATAATTCACGTAAACGAGCAGCCAAAGTATCGTAGTTGTACTCTGTAGTCTGTTGGAAAATAGATTTGTCTGGCGTAAAAGTTACCTCAGTACCTCTTTTGTCAGTATCTCCAATTTGTTTTACAGGGTATGAAGCTTTTCCTCTTTCGTATTCTTGTTCCCAAACTTTCCCTTCTCTAAAAACGGTTGCTTTTAAGTGGTCAGATAATGCGTTAACACAAGAAACCCCAACACCGTGAAGTCCACCAGATACTTTGTAAGAATCTTTATCAAACTTTCCTCCGGCACCAATTTTAGTCATTACAACCTCAAGTGCAGAAACTCCTTCTTTTTTGTGAATTCCTACAGGAATACCACGACCATCATCTTTTACAGTGATAGAATTGTCATGGTTGATATAGACATCAATATTATTACAATGCCCTGCTAATGCTTCATCAATCGAGTTGTCGATTACCTCGTACACCAAATGATGTAGTCCACGAACTCCAACATCTCCAATATACATTGAAGGACGCATTCTAACGTGCTCCATTCCCTCTAAGGCTTGGATGCTATCCGCTGAATACTGATTCGAATTTTCTTCGCTCATATTATATAAGTGTTTGTTTTGATTTTATGTAAGTTTGCTCAATTTTCCGAGAACCTAACAAATATAACTAAATAATGGTTTTTTATGGGAAAATATTTAAAAATATAAAAAATGTTCATAACTATAAAAACTCCTTAAATCTCTTAAAAACGGCCTTAAATCAAATAGTTTTTGATTTGTTGAGTTTTGTAGGGTTGTAAAAAGTAAAAAGACGTTAGGTTTGATGTTCTGAATGATTCCTTTCGATTAAAAAAGGAATATTTGTTAATTTTGTTAACGAAAACGATTGAAAAATAGGACTGCCAATTTAAAGTCTCACTTAATGATGTAAGTCATGTTTGCAATATTATATGTAATTTAATTTTGCGGTATGTTTAAGGAAATAAATTTAATTATGATAAATAAAATAAAGGGAATTAAAAGAATAGTTTTTGTGGTTTTTCTGTTGAGTTCGCTACTAGTGGAAGCTCAAGAGAAAGAGCCTTTTAAACCAGTTATAAAATGGAATCTTTCAGGTCAGTTTTGGTTGAGGTATGCCGATTTAAATGATGGGTCGCTTGTAAATGGTGAGCCAACATCCAGTTATACGGATGTTTCGATTAGAAGATTGAGGATTCCGATTTCTTCTCAGGTAACACCGAAATTGTTTTTGTATTCGATTTTAGGGGGGAACAATTATAATATGAAAAACACGGAACTGAAATTGGGGGTATTGGACTTGTATGTTGAGTATTCTTTTGGAAAGTTTTTAGAAGTGGGAATGGGTAAATCTGGATGGCAAGGATTGAATCGATGGAATATCCGTTCTAGTAGTACGCTAATGGGATTAGATTCTCCTTTGTTTACTTTAAATACCGTAGAGAAAAACGATGACTTAGGTCGTCAATATGGTGTTTGGTTCAAAGGTCAGTCAGGTAGGTTTGATTATCGTCTGTCTTTTGCAAAGCCAGATATGATTACTACTGTGCCATCAGGGGAGGTGGATTTTGCAAGTAATAGGCCTCGTTTAAAAACTTCTGCTTATGTTAAGTATCAGTTCTTTGAGCATGAGTCTAATAAGTCTGCCTATCAAGTAGGGACTTATATGCAAAATAAAAAGGTTTTTAGTATTGGAGCTGGTTTTCAATACCAAGAAGATGCTATGAGTGATGGAGCTTGGGATGATAACACAACTACTTTTTACGATATGAGTCATTGGGCAGTAGATTCTTTTTTAAATTTACCTTTAAATAACAAAGATGCCATTACTGCTTACTTAGGGTATTATTACTATGGCTTTGGTAAGGATTATCTAAGAAATGTAGGAGCAAATAATATTACAAGTGGTGGTGGAGACTTTAATGGGTCGGGAGTTGCTTTTCCTATGATTGGTACAGGACCTTCAATTTATATGCAATTTGGATACGCTTTTGAGATGACTAAAATTTTAGGTCAGAATACGATTATTCAACCAAATATAGCAATTCAGCATTCAGACTGGGATGCTTTGGAAGAAAGTATGACTGTTTATGATTTTACTGTTAACTTTATGTTGAATGGGAAACATTCTAATAAAATAAGTTTAGGGTATCAGTACCGACCTTTGTTTGATGCAGTTACCTTAAAACAAACTGATGCAAAAGGAATGGCGGTTTTGCAATATCAAATTGCTTTAAAGTAATATAAATACTTGTTTGTTGTGAAATTATTTGAGTGTTTTTCGAGGGCTTTTAAAGTTGTCGGAAAACACTTTTTTTATGTGATTTTCTTATTGGATTCTCTTGTGATATTAATGGTGCAATTTTCAAGAGGATAACCTTCCAACTCCGCTAAAACTTTCGTAATTTCGCATGCTTAAAAGTTTGAGTTATAAACTAAATAAAAAGACATGAGTAAAATAATGACAGTCGACATCTTGTCGAGTATTAAAGGAGCAAAGCCGTCTGAATCGGTGAATCAATTATTTGATGTGATTAGAAATGCACATCCAACAAATAATAAGGCTGCTAATAATGTCAATATTAATGCAGTGTCAGTAAGTGATTTGAGAGAGGATGTTGTTGTGAAAAGTAGCGAGATCGAAAGGGAAATCATCAAAGGAAATTTTCCGAATGAAAAGGATGGTTATTTAGTTGTTTCAAAAGTTATTGAAGATTAAGATGGAGTCGCAGATTAAAGAAATACACCAACAATTAGTGTCTAAACAGATAACTTGTACAGCTTTGGTGCAAGAAAAATTAGACTTATTAAAGCAGAACACACACAATACCGTAAACTCTTTGTTGGAAGAATCAGCATTGGAAGCAGCGACAAAAGTGGATGCGAAAATTGCCAATGGAGAAGAAATAGGTTTGTTGGAAGGGATTCCATTTGGAATTAAAGATGTGTATATGGTTCAAGGTACGTATACAACTGCCAGTTCGGACTTATTAAAAAAGTATAAATCAGCTTATACAGCAACTGCTATTCAGAAATTGTTAGATGCTGGAGCTATTCCTTTGGTGAAAGAAAATTGTGATAGCTTTGGGCATGGATCTTCTTCTGAAAACACCATTTTTGGAGCTGTGAAGAATGCTGTTGATCCCAATTTAGTTGGAGGCGGTTCAAGTGGAGGTTCTGCGGTGAACGTCGCTAAAGACTATACTGTGTTTTCTATTGGAGGAGATACGGGTGGGTCTATTCGTCAACCTGCTGGGTACAACAATATTTATGGATTGAAACCTACTTATGGGCGTATCTCTAGGTATGGAATTATGGCTTACGCTTCTTCTACAGATTGTGTGGGACCGTTAGCAAAATCGATAGAAGATATTAGAATTGTATTGAATGTAATGAGTGGTAAAGATGGAAAAGATCAAACTTCTTATGCATCTGATGAGATTTTAGAAAACGCGATAACTTCAGTTGGCGGAGTGAAAACGGTAGGGTATTTCAAAAACTTTATTGAAAGTGAAGCTATAGATCCAACTGTAAAATCTGATTTTTTAGCTGCGATTAAGAAAATCAAAGCAAAAGGAATTGAAGTAAAAGAATTGGATTTTTTTAAGTCTGAAACCTTGGTGTCTACGTATTATACGTTAGCGATGGCGGAAACAGCGTCCAACTTATCTAGGTTAGATGGTACCAATTTCGGAAATAGAATAGAAGATAAAAACTTAAAAGAAACTTACGCAGTGACGCGTTCAGAGAATTTTTCTGAAGAAACAAAACGTAGAGTTGTAGGAGGAAATCAAGTATTGTCTCAAGGGTTCTCAGATGCTATTTATTTGAAAGGATTGGCATTGAGAGATCAGATTTCTGAAAATTTTGAAAAAGATTTTGAGGAAGTTGATATTATTTTGTCACCGGTAACACCTGCTGCACCTCCAGTTATTGGGGATAGTTTAAAAGATCCTTTAGCGATGTATTTATCTGATGAGTATACGGTAGGATTTAGTTTAGGACAACTTCCAACGTTGACGGTGCCACAAGGTACCGTCACAGGTTTGCAAATTACTGCAGCAAAAAGAAATGAAGAACAAGTATTGAAGTTTGCTAACTTCTTAAAAGATACACTATAATGGAATTAGAGCAATTAAACTCGGCGATTGAAGCCCACGATTTAGAATTGGTAATCGGATTAGAAACACATGTTCGATTGAATACCAAAACGAAGTTGTTTTGTTCTTGTCCAAATCAAGAAATTGAAACACCAAATGAAAATATTTGTTCTGTATGTACAGGGCAAATGGGAGTGTTGCCAGCTGTAAATAAAGAAGCGATTTCAAAAGCTGTTTATTTTGGTAAGGCAGTAAACTCTACTTTTTCTAATGAGGTTATTTCATGGGATCGTAAACATTATGAATATCCTGATAATCCGAAAAATATTCAAATTACACAATTCCATAATCCGGTTATTCCTGATGGTCAAGTTTCTTGTTATAGAAACGATGGGTCTCAGTTTACTGTGGAATTGACACAAGTGCATATTGAAGAGGATGCTGCGAAATTAATGCATGAGAAAAAAGTCTCATTGGTTGATTTTAACAAAGCAGGGGTTCCTTTGATTGAGATTGTTACAGAACCTTGTGTTCGTAACATAGAAGATGCTTCTACCTATGCACAGTATATCCAGCGTATCGTTCAGAATTTAAAAATATCTGAAGCGAATCTTGAAAAAGGAGAATTTAAGTCAGATGTTTCTGTTTCTTTAAGAAAAAAGGGAAGCAATGACTTGAATCCTAGAACTGAAATCAAAAACTTGAATTCGTTTAAGTTTATGGTAGATTCTTTGAAAGAGGAAATTGAGAAGCAATTGAACTATTATACAGAGCATAAAGAATTTCGTCCAGAACAAACAACTGTTTTATGGGATGCTGAATTGAAGCAAACGAAAACAATGCGTAAAAAAGAATTTGAAGCGGATTACCGTTTTATTTCTGAGCCAGATTTGCCTTTTGTATCCATAAAAGATGTTGTAGATAGTATTTCAGTAGATGCCAATGTATTGCCATATGCTGTAGAATCTATTTTAATTGAAGGTGGTGTATTGCCTCAAGATGCAAAGTTTTTTACGGCTGATTCATTGCGTTCAGATGTGTTTGTTGCGATTAATACGGTTTTAAATGACCCTTCTTTTGTTGCAAAAACATTGTCAAATAATATAAAACCTGAAGAATATATCAAGATTGCAAATGTCGACGACTTGATTGAAATCTTTAGTGTGTTCAAAGAGAATAAAGTAACAGTGGTGTTGGTTCAAAATGGAATCAAATCGTTGTTGGCTGATTCGAGTTTTGACTACAAAAAGTATTTTTCGGACAATACGATTTCAGAGGATCAGATAAAAGATGCCATCGAAAAAGTTATTTCTGAAAACGAGGCTGTATCAAATGATATCAAAGGCGGGAATCAAGGAAAAGCAGGGATTCTGGTTGGAAAGGTGATTGCCATTATCGGAAAAGGAGCTTCAGGAAAAGTGATTCGTCAAGGGATTATAGATACACTTGCAGCTAAGAAGTTTAGTCAAGAGAATTCAGAAGTTAAGGAATCTGTTTCGCAAAATACAAATGATCCATTAGCAACTATCAAGGAAGAAGAAGTATTGCCAGAAATTCCTTTGGTGATTAAAGATGAATATAGAACACATAAAACTTCTGAGTTGTCAGAAGAAACGATTGGTGATGAGGTTACTTTAGCAGGTTGGGTCTCTAGTGTTCGTGATCATGGTGAATTGATGTTTATTGATTTACGTGATTCTAGTAATGAGATCATGCAAGTTCGTTTGAGTAGAGAAACTTTTGCGAATTTAGATGATTTGGTGAAATTGAAACCGGAATCTGTGATTACGGTTACAGGTAAAGTGGTATTGCGTAAAGAAGAAGATTTCAATGCAGGACTACGTTCTGGAAAAATTGAGTTGGAAACTTCTGAGTTAGAGATTTTAAATCTATCCAGAACACTTCCTTTTGAAATAAAAAGAGCAGCACGTTCTAACGAACAGGTTCGTTTTGAATACAAGTTTTTGGATCATAGAAATGATGATGTAAGAAGAGCGGTTGTAAATCGTCATAGAGTGATTAAATTGATGCGTGATATTTTAGATGAACAAGAGTTCTTAGAAATTGAAACACCAATTTTAACAGCAGGAACAGATGAAGGAGCAAGAGAGTTTATTGTTCCTACTAGAAAACAAGCAGGATCTTTTTATACCTTGCCACAAGCACCGCAACAGTTCAAACAAATGTTGATGGTTGGTGGGTTTGAAAAGTATTTCCAGATTGCACGTTGTTTTCGTGATGAAGATTCTCGTGGAGATCGTCAGCCTGAGTTTACACAATTAGATATTGAAATGGCCTATGCAAGTATGCAGCAGATCATTGATTTGAATACAAATATGTTCAATGACATCGTCAAAAAAATCTATGGTAAAAAATGGGTTTTAAAACCTTTTGAGGTCATTACTTACAAAGATGCTATGGATAAGTATGGTTGTGATCGACCAGATTTACGTTTTGGATTGCAAATGCAGGATATTACTGAGATTGTAAAAGATACTACTTTCCAGGTTTTTAGCAAGCCAATTGAAGATGGAGGGATTGTAAAATGCATCAAAGTTTCTGCTGAAGAGCAAGGAAGTAAACGTATGTCTAAAGGTCAAATTGAAAAACTGACTGCCATCGCTCAAAACCATGGTTTAGGAGGATTGGCTTATATCATCGTAAATGAAAATGATTTACAGTCTCCAATTATCAAATTCTTAGGTGAAGAAATTGCGTCAGGAATTATTGCAGAAACAGAAGCTAAAGTAGGAGATATTGTGTTCTTTTCAGCAGCGGATTACGATACAGCGAATAAGGCATTGGATGCAGTTCGTCAAGAATTAGGTGCTATGTTGCGTTTGATCAATTCAAAGGAATTGAGACCTGCATGGGTTGTAGACTTCCCTATGTTTGAAAAAACAGATGAAGGACGTTGGACCTTTACCCACAATCCATTCTCTATGCCTGCGATGTATGATTTAGACAAGCACATGGATGGTAAAGAAGAAGAAATAGGAAGTATTATTGCTCAACAATATGACTTGATTCTAAACGGTTATGAAATCGGTGGAGGATCTGTTCGTGCTCACAAGCCTGAAATTTTAGAAGCAACTTATAAAAATATGGGTTACGATAAAGAAGGGATGTTAAAGAGTGTTGGAACCATGTATGAGGCTTTCCATTATGGAGCACCACCTCATGGAGGTATTGCTTGGGGAGTAGACCGTTTGATGATGATTTTAGAGAAAAAAGCATCGATACGTGAGGTAATGGCTTTCCCTAAAACTGGATCGAGTGAAGATTTATTATTCGGAAGTCCTTCTCCTTTATCTGATAAAAAGGTGGAAGAGATGAATGTGAAGATTATGAGGAAATAATTCTCAACATATTAAAAAGGCGGTTTTAAAACCGCCTTTTTTGTGAAATAGATTTTTATCTCTGTAATTTAATAAATCAAAAAAAAATGTTATATTTGTAATTCAATAAAAAAATGATACATAATACAAATAATACGTGGTGGTGGAACTCTCTTAATCAATAAGTGAGAAGAAACCTACGTTTTGTATTTTATACAATAAATTATAAAGGCTTATCTCACGATAAGTTTTTTTTTGTTTTAAATAGAACTAAAACAAAAAAGCAAAAAGAAAATATTTATAGAATACAACAATTTTAAAATTGTTGTTTATAAAAGATAAAAATGAAGAAAATTAAATTTAAATCCATCACAAAAACGCTCATAGCAGATACGGTAACTCCCGTAGGTTTGTATTTGAAATTTAGAGATAAATTTGCAAATACTTTGTTGTTGGAAAGTTCGGATTATCATAGTAAAGAGGAAAGTTTTTCTTTTTTATGTGTCGACCCTGTTCTTACAATAAAAGCGGAAGAACATCATTTGTCATTGTCTTATAAAGGCGATGAATTGGAAAATCAAAAATTAGAGAATACTAATTTTTATGATATCTTTCAGAATTACACAGATCGTATTGACTTGGAATGTGACTCTGAAATAAAAGGGTTTAACGGTTTGTATGGGTATACAACGTATGACGGAGTTCAATATTTTGAAAATATTGAATTGAAATCAAAAGACGCTCCTTCGGCAATTCCATTAATGCAGTATAGTTTTTTCAGATTTGTAATCGCAATCAACCATTTTAATGATGAGATGATTCTGATTGAGAATTTAGAAGAAAATGAAACAACTCGCTTACCAGATATAGAAGCTATTCTAAGATCTAAAGCATACAATACGCAAGATTTTTCTTTTAAAGGGAAAGAAACTTCTAATTGTACAGATGAAGATTTTAAAGAATATGTTCGAAAAGGAAAAGCACATTGCAAACGAGGAGACGTTTTCCAGATCGTTTTATCACGTCAATTCCAACAGTCATTTAAAGGGGATGAATTTAATGTATATAGAGCGTTGCGTTCGATAAATCCATCTCCCTATTTGTTTTATTTCGATTATGGAAATTTCAAATTAATGGGGTCTTCTCCAGAAGCTCAAATAAAGGTTGGAAAAGGAAAAGCTATTATAAACCCTATTGCCGGTACGTTTAGAAGAACTGGAGATATGGCTGAAGACATTAAATTGGGTAAAAAATTATCCGAAGACACCAAGGAGACTGCAGAACATGTGATGCTTGTGGATTTGGCACGTAACGATTTGAGTAAGCATGCGGATCATGTATCGGTTGAGGTTTTTAAAGAAGTACAATATTTCAGTCATGTAATTCATCTAGTATCTACAGTACAAGGGGATATTAAAGGTAACCCAATTGAAATAGTTGGAGATACGTTTCCTGCAGGTACCTTAAGTGGTGCTCCAAAATACAAAGCAATGGAGTTAATTGATACTTACGAAAATCAGACGCGCGGATTTTACGGAGGAGCTGTAGGGGTTATTGGATTGGACGGCTCAGTAAACTTAGCAATTGCAATTCGTTCGTTTGTCAGTAAAAACAACGTATTGTATTCTCAAGCTGGTGCGGGTATTGTTATCAATTCCGATGAAGAGAGTGAATTGCAAGAGGTGAATAATAAGTTGGCAGCACTAAAAAAAGCTTTGGTGTTGGCTGAGAAAATATAAATTAGATTTTAGTTGTAAGTGAATATTTTTAACAAAGAGCAAAAAAACTAAAAAAAAATGAAAATATTAATATTAGATAATTACGATTCTTTTACTTATAATTTAGTACATATGGTGGAAGAAATTACTGGAGTTTTCCCCGATGTTTATAGAAATGATAAAATTTCAATTGAAGAGGTTGGGAATTATGACTTGATTATGTTATCTCCTGGACCCGGTATTCCTGATGAAGCAGGGATATTAAAAGATGTAATTCGTACCTATGCTGCTACAAAACCCATTTTTGCAGTTTGTCTTGGTTTACAGGCAATTACAGAAGTTTTTGGAGGTACTATTATCAATATGGATACAGTTTATCATGGTGTGGCAACAGAAATGATAGTTACCGATAAGGATGCTTTAATTTTTCAAGGTTTACCGCAGAAATTTGAGGCAGCTAGATATCATTCTTGGATTGCAGAAAACGAGAATTTTCCTGAAGAGTTAGAAATTACGGCTGTCGATGATGAAGGTGGAATTATGGCTTTGGCCCATAAAACCTATAATGTGAGTGCAGTTCAGTTTCATCCAGAATCTATCTTAACTCCTTTGGGAGAAAAAATGGTCAGAAATTTTATTGATAATGTAAAGATCTAACGTTCGAAACAGTATGAAACAAATATTAAACAAATTATTTGCTCATGAGAAACTTTCTCAGGATGAAGCCAAACAGGTATTGATAAATATCGCAGCTGAAAAACACAATACAGCTCACATGGCCGCCTTTATGACGGTTTTTATGATGCGTCCGATTACGGTTGCTGAGTTGGCGGGTTTTAGAGAGGCTTTATTGGAGTTGGCAGTTCGAGTAGATTTGTCAGATTTCAATACCATTGATTTATGTGGTACAGGAGGTGATGGGAAAAACACATTCAATATTTCAACATTAACCTCATTTATAGTTGCTGGTACAGGAAATAAAGTTTCAAAACATGGAAACTATAGTGTTTCTTCAGCATCAGGATCTTCGAATATGTTAGAGTATTTGGGGTATACATTTACGAATAATGAGTCGGTTTTAAAGCAACAATTAGAGAAGGCAAATATTTGTTTTTTACATGCTCCATTATTTCATCCCGCAATGAAGGCTGTAGCACCTGTAAGAAAAGAGTTAGGGTTGAAAACATTTTTTAATATGCTAGGGCCTTTGGTCAATCCTAGCCAGCCACAAAATCAATTGGTAGGAGTCTTTAATTTAGAAGTTGCAAGAACGTATAATTACTTATTACAAGAAACAGATCTAAACTATGGTGTTTTATATGCACTTGATGGGTACGATGAAATATCTCTAACAAGTCCTTTTAAATTATTTACAAAAGAGTCTGAAAAAACAATATCTCCAAAAGAACTGGGAATGCATAGATTAAAGCAATCGGATATTTTTGGAGGAAATTCAGTTCGAGAAGCTGCTGATATTTTTAAAAATATAATTGAAGGAAAGGGAACAAGGGCTCAAAACAATGTGGTTTTAGCAAATGCTGCTTTTGCTATAAAAACGATTGATAATAATATCAGTTTTGAAGATGCATTAGAAAAAGCAAAAGATTCTTTAATGGGATTGAAAGCGAAAAAAAGTTTAGAGTTAATAACAGAATAGAGAATAATGGAAATGAACAATATATTGCAAGAAATAGTTGATTTTAAGAAACTTGAAGTAGCAAAAATTAGAAAAGAAGTCTCTGTTGAGCAATTAGTAAAAAGTCCTGAATTTAAAAGAGTTCCTTTGTCATTGGCTAGCTCTTTAACAGAAAAAGGTACGTCAGGAATAATCGCTGAATATAAAAGACAATCCCCATCAAAAGGAATAATCAATGATGTTTCTAAAGTAGAAGATGTAACGCAAGGTTATTTAGATGCAAATATAGCTGCACAATCTATTTTAACAGATACGCGCTATTTTGGTGGTACTATGGTAGATTTGATGAATGCTAGAAAAGTGAATACTGTTCGTCCGATATTAAGGAAAGATTTTATTGTAGATGGTTTTCAGATAGTTGAAGCAAAGGCGATTGGTGCAGATGCTATTCTGTTAATCGCTGCATGTCTAACTGCTCAGGAATTGAAGAATTACGGAGATTTAGCATCGGATTTGGGTTTGAGTGTTTTGTATGAAGTTCATGGAAGAGAAGAATTAGACAAAATTTCTGATTTGGATGGAAAAATTATAGGGATTAACAATCGAAATTTAAAAACGTTTAAAGTAGATTTAGAGCATTCGATTCATCTAGCAGCTGAAATTCCTGATACTTGTATCAAAGTGTCGGAAAGCGGAATTAGTGACCCTAGAGTTATTACGGGATTAAAAGAATATGGATTTGAAGGTTTTTTAATTGGTGAAAACTTTATGAAGACGGAGGATCCAGGAAAAGCATGTAAAGAATTTATTGATCAATTACGATAATAATAATATCATGAAAATAAAAGTATGCGGCATGGGGAGTCCAGAAAATATTCAGGAGGTAGCTACTCTGCAACCCGATTATTTAGGGTTTATATTTTTTGAAAAATCAGCAAGGAATTTTACCGGAATTATTCCAAATGTATCCGATGATATTGTCAAAACCGGTATCTTTGTAAATGCTACCATTGAATTTATTTATGATAAAATTCTTCAATACAAATTGCAGGCTGTGCAATTGCATGGAAGTGAAAGTCCACGGTATTGTGAAAAGGTAAAAGCATTAAATGTCGAGGTATTTAAGGTTTTTTCTGTAAAAAAAGATTTTGACTTTGAATTGTTGACCCCGTATGAACCTATCGTAGATTATTTTCTATTTGATACGAAAGGAGAGCAACCTGGAGGTAATGGATTTGTTTTTGATTGGAACTTGTTGAAGAATTATAATTCCAAGGTACCATTTATTTTAAGTGGTGGCATTGGTCTAGAACAAGTTGATGACATAAAAGAGTTATTAAAAAGAGATTTACCAATATATGCCTTAGACTTAAATAGTAGGTTTGAGGTGAAACCAGCGAAAAAAGACATCGCATTATTGGAAGAGTTTTTAAATAAGATTAATTAGTTCGTTAAAAGTAAAAAGTTAAAATATGGAACCAAAATTTCAGCCTTCAAAAAAAGGGTACTATGGAAAATTCGGTGGAGCTTTTATTCCTGAGTTGTTGTATCCAAATATTAAAGAGTTAGAAGATAATTATTTAGAAATTATTTATTCTGAAGCTTTTCAAAAGGAGTACAAGTATCTTTTAGATCAATATGTAGGTCGACCAACACCCTTATATTTATCCAAAGGATTGTCAAATAAATATAATGCTTCTGTTTATTTAAAGAGAGAAGACTTATGTCATACAGGTGCGC
>Ga0233426_10001094_pt1 | contig 26043 bp, 19 predicted proteins | sample SI_118_April2016_6_FD_179875 | JGI IMG/M metagenome (GOLD analysis project Ga0233426, IMG submission 179875) | Seawater microbial communities from Saanich Inlet, British Columbia, Canada - SI_118_April2016_10_MG | ecosystem: Environmental > Aquatic > Marine > Inlet | place: Canada: British...
GTCGCGGAACCCAGCAGTACAGTCGCGTCTGCAGCAAATCCACGGTAAATGGCGGCATCACGTCCGTGATAACGTGGAGACTCTCCTTGTTTGTATGAGGGATCATGTTCTTCATCAATCACAATCAGTCCCAGATTTTTCAACGGAGAAAAGACCGCGCTGCGTGCGCCGATTACAATTGTAGCAATTCCGTTACGAACCCTGGACCACTCATCAAAACGTTCACCATCATCCATTCCGCTGTGCAAAACTGCTACAAGATCACCGAAACGTGAACGAAATCGGTTGACCAATTGCGGTGTCAGTGAAATTTCAGGTACCAGAACTAAAGATGATTTTCCTAATTCGCGTGCTGCACGTACCGCATGAAGATAAACTTCTGTTTTTCCACTACCGGTGACACCTTCCAGCAAAAAAGTGCGGTATGCGCCTTTTTCGAGTGAATCCTCAAGCACATTGAAGGCGATTTTCTGTTGCTGGTTTAAATCCTGAAATGCTTCAATTTGTGGCAGCTCTCCTTCTATAAACCGGCGGTAAACCCTTTTTTCAAAAAAATCAATGTAACCTTCTTCTTTAAGTTTATTTAAGGCTTGTGAGGGAGAATTTACTCTGCTTTGAATGTCACTCCAGCAAACAGCAGGATTTTCTGCCAGGATTTCAAATATTTGCTGACGTTTTGATTTACGTCGTTTTGCAGGATTATTTAGCTCATCGACTTTGAGCAGGCTGACCCAGCGTTCCATTTTAGGTTTAGCTTTTTGTCCAAGTAAAAGATGGCTTGTGTGGACATTCTCATTCGCCATCCAACTCCGTAGAATTTGATGGTCACGCTCATCAGGATTGCATTTAAGCCACTCCTGCTGAGTCCATGTATCTTGTTTGCGAATCAGTGACAGCGGTGCTTCACTTAGTTGATCAAGCCGCGGAAGTGAGTTTGAGCTAGAGCTTGGAGTGTAAGTGGTACGTAAACGCAGGGCGAGTCCGCCGGGAATTGCGGAATTCAGAGTTTCACCCCAGGCACAAAAATAGTACTCAGAGGTCCACTTGGTGAGTTCCAGCATTTCTGCGGAAAAAAGTGGTTCCTCATCAACCAGTGTTTCAACTGATTTTAAACGGCTAAAGTCTGATTTTTCTTTAACACCAACGACAACTCCACCTTTTTTCTGTGAGCCGAAAGGCACGAGCACCTGTAATCCTGCTTCAGGAGCACGGGTAAGATTATCCGGCCAGCGGTAATCAAAGGACCTACGGAGCGGTAAATTAAGGGCAACTTCTACGATCATGTGTTATTTCGGCATTGCCTTTAAGTAAATTAGCGGAGTATCTCCTGTACTTTGTACCCGATAACTTCCCATGCTCACTGGTAAAAAAAGTGCTTCTTCAGGATTCAAATTAACAGTCTGACCATTTTCCGGAAAAACATCAGCCTGTCCGGAGATGCTGATTAGCAAATGGTATTGTCCAGCGAGTTGATCAGCCCATGTCTGGCCAGTGTCCAGAGAAATACGGTCAGCAGTGAACTGCGGAAAATCAACAAAACGCTCCGCCAGCATACCTGCTGATTGGTGAAGTTTTTCCAGTTCAGGCTGCTGATAAACTTCCGGATGCATTTTACTTAAGGCATCTGCTGTGTCCCAATGTTTCTGGGTGAGAACTTTTTGTGCAAACATCACAATCAAACGTTCGTAATGTGGTGTTTGAAATTCTATGACCTTGATTCCATGACGTAAAGAGTGCATCTGGAATACCGGAAAGCTAACAATATCACCTACTTTGACAGAACAGTCGCCAACAAATTCTGCAGCTTTTTCCCTGAGTAAGAGTTCCTGTGCAGAAAGTTCAGTTGAAATATCTGCTGTAGATTCGTCTATTTGACGTCTAACATTTTCATATTCAGCAATTGCCTGTTTAAAATCTTTGAGGAGAAGCTCTGACCAATTTTCTGCATTATTTTGCTGATATTCTGTAATTTTATCCGGATGTAGTCCTGCTTTGATTATTCCTGTTCCGGAAGGCCAGGCTGTTTTATCAATTTCTGTCACCACATAAACTTCCCACTTTTCTTCATGCATTTCATAATATAAATCTCCAACCACATCCTCTCCGACAGGATTAAGTGTTTTGAGTAAGATCAAAGCTGTTGAATAATCTGCAAGCAGTTGTTTTTTGAAAAGAGACAGTGCATAAGGCAATTCTGTTTTTCCGTATTCGTCTATGACATTCACCACACCACGTTTTTCAACTCCGGTGTACCAGCCTTCGTGTCCCCATGGTTTCGGAATATTGAGAACTTCGAGGCGTAAAGCTTGAGCAGTATTGACGATGACGCACTGTCTGTTATTTGCGACAGATTCCAGCGCTGCATCCGGATTTTGAGTTATTATTTCTTGTAGATTGTCGGCAGAAAGTAGGTCTTTCCAGACACATCCCCTTTTTATTAATTCAGTGTTCTGCTGATGCTGATTAGTGTTTTGGATTTTGATTTCACACAATTGCTGAAAACAGACAACATCTGTATTCTCTGTCCATGGTTCATGCTGTTTTCTCTCAATCAACAGCAGAAAAATTTGTATTTCAGGCAGCTCAAGTTCAGCAAATATATATTCCGCGATTTGTCCGGTGTCCGGAAATTCATCTGCTGGATAATCACTTAGATTAAGCAAGGCAAACCAGGTTTTTGATTCAGCGACGGAGTCCACCAGTCCAGAGTACTCTAAGCTGGGAAGCTGTTTATATTCAGTAAATTCAGTTACAGTCATGGTTCATTCAGCAAGCAGTTCTGGTGATATTCTGGCATTTTGAAAGGCCTCGGCGGTTTCAACTGAAACAGGCTTCAACAGTTGCGAGAGTGTGATAACTTCCTGTTGCGGAATTGCGTATGGCGTCAGGAATTCAAGGGAGATACCTGTAGCATGACTTTTTTCAAGACCTTGATTCTGCAGGACTATTTTACCCAAAGAATTAGCTGCGGCAAGGTTGGGATTCAGGATAGAAATCTGGCTGTAACCTTCCTGTATGAAAGACTTTCTGAAGAGACTCTCACGGTATGCATAATGGGTACAGCCCAGAAAGACGTGCAAAGGCCCGGAATTGTCTGCTGCTAATTGACTTAAAGCCTGCTGAACCCAGTACCGGATTCGCTCTGCCACAAATGAACCTTCCGGATCATTTGAAATCTGGGTTGCCAGTTCAGGACATGCTTGAGTTATAATACGGCTTTGTTCTATTCCCTGTTGAGAAAGTTCATCCTGAAAAGTATTAGCACTTATAGTAGTTGGCGTTCCAAAGATGAGAGCTGTTGCTTGTGAATTTTGCTGAAGACTGTCCAGAAGAAGTTTGAAACCAAGCGGCAGAATACCTTCGATTAAACTGTTGTTATCTCTTTTAAACTGCATATCTTTTAAAAGTACAGACAAAGTTCCGCAAGCAACAAAAATGTAATTTGGCTTAATTGTTTTTTTTGTGTTTCGGAGAATCTTTTCAAATACCGCAATCTGCTCCGCTTTTCTGGACATGGAATTATAACCGCGATCGTTTGCTGGAACTGCGTTTATGTAGCTTATCTTCAGCCCATCAGCAGGATTAGCTGAATTTCCGGAACCTTTAATTTCTTTTAAAAAACACATCAACTGGGCGCAGACAGAGAGACCGCCTAGTCCTGAATCAGTAATGACAAGGTTCATGCAGAAGTTGAAAATATAGTGAGGTGATGCTGGAATAATCCGTTTAACTTTAGCCTGTGACAAGGCTAAACTCAAACTAATAGTGTCTGATTAGGGATTAGAGACGCGTCCTAGTTAATTTTGCGGAATTAATAAAATAACTGAGAATTGCTACACTTGGAAAGAATATCTGCTGACCTTTGTCCTAAGATGAGATCAGCAGATGACTTTTTAAATCACGTTAAGTCGTAGATGCTCTGACTTAAACGTCTTTGATGCTAAGCTGAATTTTACCTCGTCTGTCTACTCCAGTTGCTTTGACGGTGACAATATCACCTTCTTTACAAACATCGGTAACTTTTTCGACTCGGCCTTCTGCCAAATTTGAAATATGTACAAGACCTTCTGTACCAGGAAAAACTTCGACAAACGCACCGAAGTCCATTACTTTCTTGACTGGTCCTGTATAAGTTTCACCGATCTCAATTGTACGAGTCAGATTCTGGACGATTTCCAGAGCATCATCCACAGCTTGATGGTCACGTGACATGATTGAAACAATGCCGTCATCATCGATGTTAATTTTTACACCGGTTTTTTCGACAATACTCTTGATCATTTTACCACCTGGTCCAATAACTGTACCGATCTTGTCAGGTGATATTTTATGAGTGATAAAGCGAGGTGCATAAGTAGAAAGTCCTACGCGGGATTCTTTCAGCTCTTCTGCCATCTTTCCTAAAATATGCAATCTTCCTTCACGTGCCTGCATCAGAGATTTCTCAACGACTTCACGTCCGAGACCTTTAATCTTAATATCCATCTGCAGAGCAGTGATTCCGCTTTCAGTACCGACAACCTTGAAATCCATATCACCCAGGTGATCTTCGTCACCTAGTATATCTGAAAGAATAACGTTGTCTTTACCGTCACTGATCAAACCCATGGCAATACCTGCAGTTGCTTCTTTAAGAGGCACTCCAGCATCCATCATGGCCAGAGAACCGGCGCATACTGTAGCCATCGAAGATGAACCGTTTGATTCAAGAACTTCAGAAACCAGACGAATTGTATAAGGGAATTCGGCTTTGGTAGGAACAACAGGTGTCAATCCACGTTCTGCCAAAGTTCCGTGTCCAATTTCTCTACGTCCCGGTCCACGTGGTGCTCGTGTTTCTCCAACGCAAAAACTCGGGAAGTTATAGTGCAGCATGAACCTTTTGAAAGAAATACCGTCAAGTGATTCGATCATTTTTTCATCTTCACGTGCACCTAAGGTGGCAACTGCAAGTGCCTGTGTTTCTCCACGTGTGAACAAGGCTGAACCGTGTGTACGTGGTAAAACTTTTGTCTCGCAGGTGATTGGGCGAATTTCTGTAGGTTTTCGTCCATCTATCCGAATTTTATTTGTAATCAAACTGGAACGCATCTCATCTTTTTTGATATCAGCAAAAATTTGTTTGAGTTCTTTTGCTGAAGCTGATTCAGGTGAATCACCAAGAATCTCGTTACTTATTTCATCACGTAATGTGTCCAAACGTTCATAACGTTCAATTTTATCTTTAATACTGAGAGCATCGCGCAGTCGCTTAGGTGCAATCGCTTCAATTTTTTCTTTTAGTTCAGCATCAACTAACGGAACATCGACTGTACGTTTTTTCTTCCCCACACTCTTCATCAACTCTTCCTGCATCTCAATGATCGGCAAAACTGCTTCCTGTCCATACCAGAGGGCATCCAGCATCACTGATTCGCTAACACCGTTTGATTCGCCTTCAACCATTAAAATTGCATCTTTAGACGCAGCCATGAAGATATTCAGTTCACTAACTTCGAGTTCTTCAGGACTTGGATTTGTGATAAATTTACCATCGACACGTCCTACTCTTACACCACCCAGAGGATTGTGAAAAGGTATGTCAGAAATAGCCAATGCTGCCGAAGCACCGTTCATCGCGGCAACATCAGAAGGATGGATAAGATCATGGCTTAATACTGTTGCAGCAATCATTGTTTCTGCAAGGTAGTTATCTTCAAAAGCCGGCCTCAAGGGTCGGTCAATAATTCTTGAAATGAGTGTCTCACTGTCCGAAAGACGTGATTCACGTTTTAAGAAACCTCCAGGAATTCTTCCGGAGGCATAAGCTTTTTCAACATAAAAAACGGAAAGGGGGAAAAAATCCGCGCCTGTTCCTGATCCTTTTGCTGCAGTTGCAGCAACTAATACAACTGTGTCACCGTATGTAACCAATACTGATCCGTTGGACTGTTTGGCCATTCTTCCGGTTTCCAACTTCATAGTTGCTGAACCGAATTCTCTTTCTACAATTTTCATTATACTCCTAATTATCAACGTTCTACCGATTCTGACTCAGGGCTAAACCTTTTCAAAATGTCTATCGGTATTCTTATATGGTAACATGCTGTTTCCTACTATTTCTGGTCCATTAAATTTAATATTAATCCAGTACTCTGCTATATAGCTTTAGGATCTTTTCAAGAAATTCATTCTCACCAAACTAAAATGGATAGCAAAAAGAGAGGAAGCAGACTTCATGTTACAGGATACGGGGGAAAAGAAATGGTACAAAAGGGCATTTGCCAATAAATACCATGCAGAAGACCAGCCCCCGTGGACAAGTCCTCTGTGAAGTTTTGTTTGAGTCACTTGACGCGAATCTGAAGCTGTTTAGAAATAGCTCCGTGTACTTCAAGATTTCTCTTTTTAAGATAACTCATAAAATTACGACGCTGACCTACTAGTTTCAGTAATCCTCTGCGTGAACTGAAATCCTTAGGCTGACTACGTAAATGATCAGTCAATTCATTGATGCGCTCAGTTAATAATGCAACCTGCACTTCAGTTGAGCCAGTATCGGAATCGTTTTTTCCGAACTCGTTTACAATCTCGACTTTTCGGTTTTTTGTTAACATATTAAATAATTTTCTTAACTAGATAAAAACTTTTGATGGTTGAAAATAACAGACGTCATTTTCCCACATTAGATAACCGATAGCAACCAAATTATCGTCTGAAGTTAAAACTTTTGTCTGAATTTGCTTCGATTCTGCGGAAAATTCATTTTCTGCAGACATTTCGATGTTTTGGACAGTATCAAGAGGTTCCGGAACTTCCACTCGACGACCGTATTTTAGGGCAGTCAGAATTTCAGATGTTGCACTGACAGTATAAAGGTGATCCAACAATTTTAAAACTGAAATCCATGGTACATCGGTATCACTTTCCATTTGCTTCAGTTTCTTAATTGTGACTGAATTGTCACTGTGAAACCATGCTCCACATGCTAAACGTTCCAAAGATGTAAGATGCGCACCTGCTTTCAGTAAAAGTCCCAGATCATTTACGAGTGTCCGGATGTAAGTTCCTTTTGAACAATGTACCCTGAATTGCGCAAATGGCAGTTCGACAGACTCAACATCTAGCTCGTGGAATGTTACTGTGCGTATTTTGACAGGAACCTCCAGACCTTGTCTTGCCAGTTTGTAGGAAGGCACTCCGTTGATTTTTGCAGCAGAAAAGGCGGGGGTTTGCTGCTCCTGCTGTCCGAGAAATGAGTAAACCGCTTTTGTTACTTCTTGCGCATTCAAAAATGAAGGATCAAGTGTCTGTGTGACTGTACCCTCAGCGTCATAGGTATCGGTTGATTCTCCAAATTTGCAAACCGCGCGGTAAGTTTTGTCTACATTGTTAAAGAGAGGAATAAGACGGGTAGCCTGTCCAAGGAAAACAGGCAGGACACCTGTTGCCATGGGGTCTAAAGTCCCGAGATGTCCAACTTTTTTTTCCTGAAACTGTCGTTTTACAAAACGAACGACATCAAAAGAAGTCCAGCCTTTCGGCTTGTCAATGCTGATTATCCGCAAGAAACTCATTCCTATTAGCTAGAAACCAACAAATCACTCAGCAGTTTCAGTATTTAGATCAAGATCAGATTCCTGAGGCTCATCCGAGTCTTTTGGAAGTACACTGCGCAGCAATATTTCAATTTCATCACTGTGGTCAAATCCTGCGTCATAGACAAAAGTTAACTGAGGTGTGTTCCGTGTTTTGAGAACTTTGCCCAGTTGTATACTGAAAAAGCCTGCAGCCTTGTTTAATGAGTCAACTAACTTCTGCTGTCCTGTAGAAGGAAAAATTGAAAAATGGACTCTCGCAGAAGACATATTAGGCGCTGCTTCTACTCTACTGATGGTGACTTTACTAAAACGGGGATCTTTAGTTTCGAAAAGAAGAATTTCGGAGAGTCTACGATGCACCAGTGTGCTGAAACTACTTCTTCCTTTTTTATTCATGATCTTATTTAGAGCCGTGCGCTCTCTTCAATTTGCTTGTAGGCTTCCACAATATCACCGTCTTCAATTTTAGTAAAATCAAGCACAATTCCGCACTCATAGTTCTGTGCAACTTCCTGGACATCGTCTTTGAATCGTTTGAGAGAGATGATAGAACCTTCAAAGACACTTTTTTCTTTTCGTAATACTCGTATCATGTCATTTCTATGGAGCTTCCCGTCTGTGACGAGACCTCCGACAACCATGCCATTTTTACCTGATGAAAAGATCTGACGTACTTCCAGATGTCCAAGTATTTCTTCCCGGATTTCTGGTTCCAAAAGTCCTTCCATAGCTGCTTTGACATCATCCAACGCGTTGTAAATAACGTCATAAAGACGTACATCAACACCCTCACTGGCACGTATTTCTTTGGCTTTTGGATCCATTTTAACGTTGAAGCCGACAATAATTGCGTCAGAAGCGGACGCTAATGTGATATCGGTTTCGGTAACATTACCGACTGCACACAAGAGAAACCTCGGTGAAATCCTTTCATCACCAATTTGTTCAAGTGAGGATTTAAGAGCTTCAACTGAACCTTGCACATCTCCTTTTAAGATCAGGCGAAGTTCATTTGCCTGACCTTCTTCAATTTTGCTGAAAAGATTATCAAGACTTGTTTTTTGATCAGCGACGATATTTTCTGCTCTGAGTTTGTGTTCACGTTCCCCAGCAATTTGTCGTGCTTTCTTTTCATCATCAAGAATGACAAATATTTCACCAACTGCAGGAATGTTGCTTAAACCAGAAATTTCTACAGGTATTGAAGGTCCTGCTTCCTCAATCGTACTGCCACTTTCATCAAACATCGCACGTATTCTTCCATGGATATTTCCCATGACGAAATAATCGCCGACCTTGAGCGTACCACGCTGAACCAGAACAGTTCCGACAGGACCTTGTCCTTTACGGACTCGTGACTCAATGATGGTTCCACGGGCAAGTCCTTTGGAGGTAGCTCTGAGCTCTAGTATTTCTGCCTGTAAATGAATCATTTCCAGCAGTTCGTCTATTCCTTCACCTGTTTTGGCTGAGACCTTTACAAAGATAGTACTTCCACCTAAATCTTCAGGAATCAGTTCATGACTGAGCAGTTCCTGCTGAATCCTCATTGGGTCAGCTTCAGGACGGTCAACTTTATTCACCGCGACAATTATCGGTACATCGGCTGCACGAGCATGCTGAATAGCTTCTATGGTTTGAGGCTGAACTTTATCATCCGCAGCGACAACAAGAATAACGATATCGGTTATATTAGCTCCTCTGGCACGCATCGAGGTAAAAGCCTCATGTCCAGGTGTATCGAGGAATGTTACATTGTTCCCACCAGCCTTCAGATGATATGCACCTATGTGCTGAGTAATCCCGCCGGCCTCACCAGTAGCGATTTTGGTTTCTCTTATTTTGTCGAGCAGAGACGTTTTTCCGTGATCAACATGCCCCATGATTGTCACAATCGGTGCACGTATTGCCAAATCTGCTGCATCCGGCTCATTTTCTTTGAGCAGATCAGACAGTTCGAAAGTTTCAACCTCAACTGTCACATCAAAATCTGTAGCAATCAGCTCTGCAGTTTCTCCAGTAATTGTCTGGTTGATTGTTACCATGATGCCGAGGGCCATCAATTTTCTTAAGATTTCCGGCACTTTGATACCAATCAATCTCGCAAGTTCTGCTACAACAACCTGGTTGCCTATCCGGATACTCTTTTTACGTGTATTGAAAACGTGCTTAGGCGCATTAGGGGCAAAAGACTTTTTGGCAGTTTTGTCATGCCGACGTCCTTGCTGCTGATCTTTTCTGCGGTGACGCGGTTTCTTATCACGAAAGAAATAATCTCTTTGTGCGCCTCCCCCTTTTCGTTTCTTGTCTTCATCAGGCCGGCGGAAATTTTTATTTTTCCCTGGTTCTTCTTCAGCAGCTTGATGTTGCTTGAAAACTACTTTTTTATTGTTTGAACTTTTATCTTCAGTAACAGTTGTTCCTTTTTCAGTGTCAACAGATCTATTCGTAACACTTCCAGGTGCTTCTTTCTGCGTTTGTTTTGTTGTATCTACTACAGAAGGCGGTTCAAGTATGTTTCCTGTAACTTCTCCTTCAACAGCAGAAGGTGTTTGCTCTTTTCTCAGTTGTACAGTCTCAGCTGCCTGTACTGTCGAATCAGCTTCATGAATCGAAACATTGTCTTTTGTAATTTCAGCATCCGGAATTATTACATCTGCAGTTGTTTTTTCTTGCCCAGGTGCTTTAGTTTCCGCTGTAAGTTCTTCATTATCTTTCTTTTTTCTGCGTACGCGTCTTTTTGGTAGAGCCTCAACTACCTCTTGATCTAATTTAGATTTAGTCGAGATCGTGACAATTGAGGAACCTTGCTTAGGTTTAGCTTGTTTGCTCTCTGCAGTCTCTTCAGCATCTTTGGCAGTTGCTTTCTTGCGGCGTATACCGGCTGCTTTAGGCAGGACAATGCCTTTGGCACTTTTTGCCATTTTTCTAACTATCTGAGCTTGATCCAACGATAGTTCTGAAAAGTTGCCTGTAACTGGAATTCCAGCTTTGCGCATCTTGGTGAGCAGTTGCTTGGCTGGCATATTTAACTCTTGTGCCAGTTCAAATACTCTAACTTCAGACATGAATTCCTTTATTTATTTCTACTGTTTATTGCTACAGATGCAATTGTTTCAACTATTTGCCGTTTTCAGCAGGTCGGTTCTGATGATTATGCTTCAACTTATGCCTTAGTTTTAGCTTTAGGTTCAGCTTTTACTTTAGCTTTTACTTTAGCTTTAGATCCAGCTTTTACTTTAGCTTTCGATTCAGCTATTACTTTAGCTTTAGGCTCAGCTTTTACTTTAGCTTTCGATTCAGCTATTACTTTAGCTTTAGGTTCAGCTTTTACCTTAACTTTAGGCTCAGCTTTTACTTTAGCTTTAGGTTCAGCTTTTACTTTAGCTTTAGGCTCAGCTTTTACTTTAGCTTTAGGCTCAGCTTTTCCCTCTACAGTTTCAGTATTTTCAAGCTCTAAAGACGCATTGGCTTCAATTTCTTCATCCTCAACAGGCGCATCAGTTGCTGTGGAAACTTCTGCCGGACTTTCAACTTCAGCAACAGTTTCACTTTCTGCTGAGTTATTTTCTTCAGCCAGTTCTGCAGATGTCTCCTGACTTTTTTCACTGCTCTCTTTAGTTTTAGCTAATTCTTTCTCTAACTGTTCGTCAATGGATAGTTCTTCCACCTCGTTGGCAACGATGTTGATTTTGTAGCCGACTAATTTTGAAGCAAGCCGAACGTTCTGTCCTTTGTGACCAATTGCCAGAGAAAGTTGATTCTGAGCGACAATCACATCTATTTGATTTGCTTCCTCGTCAATTTCAAGACTCTCTATTTCCGCAGGTGCAAGTGCATTTGCGGTATATTGATCAAGGTCTTCACTCCAGCGTACAATATCAATTTTTTCACCATTTAAATCATTAACAATTGTCTGCACACGACTGCCTCGCATTCCCACACATGAACCAACTGGATCCACATCTTCATCGTTGGAATAAACTGATATTTTCGCTCTGCGACCAGGTTCCCTGACAGCATTGACGATTTTGACGATGCCATCAAAAATTTCAGGTACTTCCATTTCAAACATCTTAATCAGTAAGCCTGGATGTGTTCTTGAAATCGTTAGTTGAGAATCTTTATGCGGATTGTCATTTACGTCCAGTAAAAGAACGCGGACATGGTCCCCAAATGTAAAATTTTCACCGTAAATCTGCTCACGTTTGAATAAATATGCTTCTACTTTATTTTGAAAACTGAAAGCTATACGACCGTTTGGTTCTACACGTATTACATTTCCGGTCAAAACATCGCCAACCTTGTCAGTAAATGTCGAAACGACCATTTGTCGTTCTGCTTCTTTTAAACTGCCAAAAATAATTGGACGCGTTGAATGCGCAATTCGTAAAAATTCACGATCACTTATTTCATACTCAACTTCATCACCAAGACCTGCTTCCGGATCAATTTCTTCTACATCATCCAACGAAATTTGGTTGTTAGCATCTTCAACAATTTCAACAACCTCCTTAAAATGGGATAAGTTTATTTTTCCGGTATTTTCATCAATCTTACCTTCAATTTCGTTATACGGAAGTTTACGTTGAGCTGCCTGTATCAGTGACTCTTCAACTAACTTAATCACTACTTCGTGGTCCAGACCTTTCTCTTTGGAAAAGTCCTTGATGATTTCAAATAAGTTCTCTTTCAAAATTTACCTTTTAGTTTTACGTTTTCGTTCAAAAATTCTATCAAACAGTCAAAAATCCAAGATTGGTTCAAGGTTCGCTTTTGTAATCTGCGAAATCGGAATTACTAATTCTGAACCGTCTGTTTCCAAAATTAAGTGTATTTCCTCTTCAGAACACTCTTCAAGCTTGCCGACTGTGTTCTTGATTCCCTGTATCTTTTGCTGCAGTCGCACCTTTATACGCTGCCCCTTGAAAGCCTTAAAGTGCTCAGCTGTTTTTAATTTTCGGAAAATTCCAGGTGATGAAACTTCCAAATTACTTGTTTCAAAAATAGGATCATCACTACCGATAACTTCCAGAGCCACCTGATTAACAACTACACAGTCATCCATCCCGATTCCGAGCGGACTGTCAATAAACAACTGTATTGTTTGCTCAGAACCATGCCGGCTAAATTCGACATCTATCAGTTCATAACCTTTAGTTTTAATCGGTACAGCCAGTAGATTAAACAAATTTTCTTCAGTTCTGGCCATGTGATCCGCATTGATTTGAGCAAGCTGTAAAATTCACAGATTAAAAGCTAACTCCCATTTTTATCAGTTTTATGGTGATAAGTCGACTCTTTTTTTAGTCTTGGCTATGCTTTACGGTCTATTGTCAAATAGTCAACAAGTTCACCAAGCAATGCTTTAGCGGGATGTTCGTTGAGTTTTTTCAAAGCGGATGAAGCCAGAGTGGCCTGTTTTTGACAGTAATCAGCTGCAGCATCCAAAGCACCTGTACTTTCAGCATGGGCGATACACCAGTCTATATCAGACTCTGAGACATCTTCGCGTTCTGCTAATAAAATTCTGCGTACACGCGTTGCGTCTGTTTCCGAGAGGCGTTCCAGTAGTTCGATTGTGATTAAGGTTCGCTTTCCTTCAGCTATGTCACCACCGCGTTCTTTTCCATAACCTCCGGCAACAGCACTTGGAGCAACGTTTTCACTATTTTCTGTTAAGTTCAACAAATCATCACGAACCTGAAAACCGATACCAATCGCTTCTCCAAAACTACCGACTGTTTCCAGTTCCGATTCCGCAACACCAGCAATCAATGCTCCACACTGGCAGGGGCCTTTCCCGGAATACCAGCCTGTTTTTCTGCCAATCATTTCTCTGTATTCCGCGCGATCAGGAAAGGTTCTTTTTGCGACCCAGCCGATATCGAGTGCCTGTCCTTCAAAAGTAGCTCGCATGACCTTGTTTAAATGGCGGTGAATCCGTAAAGAAAGCCCGCCAGATAATCTTGAGTGGTTATTCAACAAAGTTTCATGTACTAGGCCCAACAAAGCATCTCCGGAATTAAGCGCAAGCGCAATCCCGTGTTGGAGATGTAAAGTGGGTTTTCCGCGGCGCAGCAAAGATTCGTCCTCTATGTCATCATGTACTAGTGCAAAATTATGAAATAACTCAAGAGCAACCGCAGAAGTCAGTGCATCTTCCGGATCACCTCCGAATAATTCGCAACACAGCAAAACCAATGCAGGACGGAAGCGTTTTCCTCCACGTTGTGGATAGTCACGCATTAGATCATATAGATACTCTTTTGGTTCGCCGTCCGGAAAACAGCGCATAGTTTCTTCACCTATCCACTCACTGGCTGCTTTAAGATACGTATTTAACTGCTTATGATCGCTGGCAAGGATTTTCATCGTAATTTGTAATCAGAACAAAAGTGGCAAATAAATTAAAGATAAATGATTTTTGTAGCTTAATAAGATTGAAGTTTCGGAATACGGAAATTGTTTTTTATCCGTAGATTTGACTGCTTGAGGCCTGCAACAGTTAAAACAACACTCAGACGGTCGGAACCTGGCAGAAAATCAATGCGGTGAAATTCCATTTCAGGATTCAAAAACGCTTCGCTAACATCTTTCAGGCGTCGTATCTGTTGACCGTTAATCCGCAGCACAATGGCATTTGATAGTTTTTGGTAACCAATGTTGATCTCATCGGGGATAACCTGCGTCACCAGAACGATACGCGTTGCAGGCTCAGTATTTTTGGATGCAGACTCAGCTTTCACGCGTTTAAAATTGTCATCCATCAACACAGTCTTATTTTGTTCCAAAAACAAACGTAGACGCACTGGTGCACGTGTTCTCCAGTTTGCTCCCCACATGGAGAGGTAATTCAAGCTCAATTCCTGAAATAAAAATCCACCCTGAATCACATAACGTGGTGGATGTCCTACTCTTTTCAAGGGAACAGTACGTCCATCCTCTTCATAGGCAGAAACTCTTGTCGGCAACACTAGAGGTTTTCCATCTCGAATCAGTTCAAGTTCCAATGAATCCCCGACTTTAAGCTGATCCAAAAAAAGCAGATCAAAGAGCGAAAGTCCCCATTCTGAATGTTGTATTTTACCATCATGCGAAAGTGGCCATTTGCCTATTTTAGTCAAATAATCCCCGCGCTGTAAAACGTCAGAACCTGTACCGTAAGGCAAAATTCGGCTGATCCATATTCCCGGAAGTTCCTGAGGAATTTGAAAATAATCGGCTGTGCTCCGTTGCGGTAGTCTGCGCCAGCTAAAACCACGATGTGCTAAACTTTTGTAGGAAGCACTGCCTGCATGTGCTAAAAACTCAATTAGCATTTGCGTGGGAATTGCTTTCGCTCCATCTTTACCTGCCTCAAGAATCATCCCTACAGTTTCGTTATCCTGCAACAGTGGGAATCCCTGTCCGCTTTTTGAAATACCGCTCAGTTTCAGCAGCGGTAACCATGCATCGCTGACCCCACGGTGTCCCACAGTCATGAGTTCTATTGTGCCTGACTCAACTTCCCATTCTTGAGTAGATTTTATTTTAAATGAGTAAATATTTTCAGTATCAGCTTTAGACTTGGATTTTACTGGTGACCATTCTATCGGCTTCAATCCGTCCCAAAAATTTGAATCTTCGATATTCAACAGTGCCAGATTTGCTGCATAGTCCATGAGCACAAGTTTAGCCTGGAAAGGCTGGCGGATGTCTTTACGAGTCACTTCTAGCAGAGTCGCGTCAGCCACCATTTCCGCGGTTGTCAGCAGATGTAAGCCTTGATTTTGGAACGTTCCCGCTGTTTCACTATTTTTCATAAGAGGTAAACGAACAACCAGAGCCATTCCAGTTTGAGTCCGGATTTCCCTTTTTTCCCATGGTGTCAGCCAGTCAAAGGACTGTTGATATGATTTCAGCAGAACAGCTTGTTTAAACCAGGGTTTGATTGAAGGAACTTCAGCCTGCAAAACTTGCGGCAAAAGCAAAGATGTGAAAATCAAAGCACATCCCAAAATAAAAGAAAATAAGTTGTTTTTTATCATTGAGAGCCTTTGTACTGCATACCGGAAAGATTTGAACCAGCCAAAATTCCGTAACGTTTCAGCACAGATTGTTGTTGCTCAAGACTTTTTTTGTAATCGAGCACTATAGGCATATTTTGCCATTCACTTTCAAAGACAACGTGACGCGTGTCCGGAGGCATATCTTTCAGCATTTTGTCCAAATCGTACAAAGTGTTGATCGATTTTCCGTTTAAAGTATTGACAATAAAGTTATGCAAATTGCTATATCCGCTGTTGACAGAGCTTGGTAGAACTCTTGAGATTAAGACCGCCTGATCCTTTCTAGTGCGTGGACGTTCAAGCTCACGGTACCAGTGTTCAAAAGCCAGAGGTGGTGTTACATTTCCCGGTAAATGGATATAATTACGATTCAGGGCAATAAAAACCAATCCGCCAAAAATCAGATATTCCGGTAATTCATCATAACTGTTACGCATTTCCGCACCGAAAGGCGCGGCTTTGAGGGTGAGGTTGAGGTCATGGAATTTTCCGTTGCGCCAGACTTGAATCTTCAGTAAATCTCCAATTTGCCTGTTTTCTGCTTCGATGAAAAATGTGACTTGCTGTTCACCGTATTTCACCATTCCAGCAGTGTCAATATGCATGTCTTCAATCTTTGTCAGTACATCACCGCTTAAAATCACTCCTTCCGCAGAAGAGCGCGGGACAACCCGATCAACGAGAATTCCCGCAGTGTTTTCCGGAAGTTCCAGATAACGGCGATAATCCCGATTAATCAACGAACTGGTTTCAACGCCTATTTCCGGAACACCATCGTATTTTCCGTCTTGCATATCTTTCAGAAAACGTGTGATGAGCGGAACCGGAATAAAATAACCTACATCGTTCAGTCGTAAATTAGACTGGAAGGCGACTCCAATTGCTTTTCCAGACTGCGTGACAGGACCACCACTGTTGCCGGGATTTATCGCAGAATCAGTTTGTACAAGCAAATGCGAATCAATTCCAGGATGTACATAGGTACCAAACTCAATGCGTGATACTACACCCTCAGTTCTCGAAAGTTCCTGACCGCCCATCGGATAACCATAAGCCCTGACTCTGCTACGTAATTCCGGAAGCCCTCCCAGTTTGAGCGGAGTTAAATTTAAATAAAAATTAGAGTCACGTACTTTCAACAAAGCCAGATCCGAGTCATGAGCAATTGCGACGACGTCTGCTAAAAAAGGTTCCGGACTCGAAATTTTATTGACGAGCAGCATCCGTGAATCACTAACAACGTGAGCGTTTGTTAAGATGAGATCATCATTAATCAAAAATCCGCTGCCTTGTCCTTTGCCTGTGGGTTTCAATTTCCACGGTGACTGCCAGTCCGGACTTTGCTGAAAATTTGTGATGCGGAAAACGGACTGCTCAATCCTGTCCGAGGAAGCCTGTGCAGTTGAAAGAACAACCGTCCAGAGGCAGATCTGCAAAAAATAAAATTTAACTTTAAAATACAGCATGCAATATTCGAAAATAAGAAATAATTATTAAACCAGTAAAATTAAAATTCCTGCTCCAAGCACAATACGGTAAATGACAAAAACGAGAGTACCGTGATTACGGAGAAAGCGCAGCAATAAGGCTATCGAGAGGTAACCTGTCACAAAAGCAGCGGTGATGCCTACTACTAAATTTAAATAACCGTCACTGCTTATTCCAAGCTCAATCAGTTCCTTTAACTCATAAAGCCCGCTGCCGAAAATTGCAGGTAATCCCAGCAAAAAAGAAAATCTGGCCGCGGATTCGCGATTTAAACCGACCAGCAATCCACCCATGATGGTGGAACCGGAACGGGAACAGCCTGGAATAAGGGCCAATGCCTGAGTGAGTCCAATAAATTGAATTTGCAAAAAACTTAATTGTTTGATGTCACGGTTGCGTGGAGAAAGTCTTTCGGCAAGATAAAGAAAAATGGCGAGTACGATGAGTGCTGTTCCAATCACCCAGAGTTCACGCGCTTCGTTTTTAATGAAATCCTTAAATCCTAAACCTAAAACCACCACAGGAATAGTTCCTGCGGCAATACTCCATGCCATTCGAGATTCAGCTGTGCCTAGAGGTTCGCGTTTCAGGATACTTTCAATTGCCGCTTTTGAAAGCTGCCAGACGTCCTGACGGAAATAAAGCATCACCGCAACCAGTGTTCCCAGTTGAATAACCGCGGAAAATTCAGTTCCGGGGTCAGGCCAGTCAAGCAGATGCGGTACTATGCGTAAATGTGCAGTGCTACTGATCGGTAAAAATTCGCTCAATCCCTGAACGATGCCCAGAACAAGCGCTTGTATCCAATCCATTTGTCGGGTATTTATGGGGAAAAATGTTTAAATATTAAAAGTCAAAAAATGAAATCCGGAGTTTGATTTTTAGCAGGTCAGTTTGTGAATTAACTGACTTTTTGCAGGAAGATCAAAAAATTCTCTCTGCAATTATCCTCACTAATGGCTGAATAATCAATCTGCGAATGCTTGTCTCATGAATAGTGGACAAAACTTTGAAATATACTGAAACAGTAAAAAGCACTAAAACCGCTTCATTTCTAGTGAAAATGGAAATTATGAATCAGTTACAGCTATAAAATTATTATGAATTATTGTTTTACAAAAAAATGACAAATTCCAGAATTAAGATTATTTCAGCAGTCAGCAAATATCTGGGTAAAATGTTATTTCAGTTTTTAAAGTTATTGTTGTTAGCAGTTGCATTTATGCGGTTCATTTGTTAATCATGATAGCGAACAAGCAAACATGAGGAGAGCTATGAAATTTGAAGGAATATATACGCCGATCATCACACCGCATACTGCGGATGGTACCATTGACAAGGATGCTTTTGCCGAAGTGGTAGAGTTCCAGATTAGTTCCGGAGTACACTGCATTGTAGTCGGAGGTTCTACCGGAGAATATTATGCTCAGACCAATGAGGAACGAATTGAGTTGATGAACTTCGCTAGTGAGATTGTTAACCAGCGGACTCTACTGATGGTGGGCACAGGAGCAATACGTACCCAGGACAGTGTGATGTTTGCCTTAGAGGCAAAAAAGGCCGGGGCGGACTTCCTGCTGGTTAATTCACCACCCTATGCAGTACCGACCGATTTGGAGAACGCCAAACACGCACAGCAAATTGATCTGGCAGCGGATTTGCCGATTATGCTTTATAATTATCCAGGACGTACCGGAACTCACATGGGCGAGGAGTTCCTGAACGAGGTTGCTAAATCAGCAAATTTCTGTGGTATCAAGGAAAGTTCGGGTGACATCAATCGTGTTCACCTGCTGGCCTACGACTATCCAAACATCGGTTTGTGCTGCGGTATGGACGATCAGGCTTTGGAGTTTTTTGCATGGGGTGCGAGATGCTGGGTTTGCGCAGGTTCCAACTTTTTACCGAAAGTACACATTGCCCTCTATGAAGCCTGTGTGCTTGAAGGTGATTATGCGAAAGGACGCAGAATTATGTCAGCCATGTTGCCGTTGATGCGTGTTTTGGAGCAAGGTGGAAAATTTGTCCAGAGTGTCAAGTACGGTTGTGAACTCGCTGGTCTCAGGCCGGGACCACCGCGTCTTCCGCTGCAGCCGTTGACTTCTGAGGAAATGAGTGAACTTGAAAAGGTGATTCGTAACTTGGAAACTGAAATTTCCAAAATCATTGTGGATGGTTGACTTCTCCAATATTCAGAACTTAACATCAGTTGAATATGTAAAAAAATACTTAGGTCATAAAGTTTATTGTACATAGCTACAAGTTTAACAAATATTTCAATCATCTAGCTGATATGTCATCAACGATTCGAGTCAGTAACACCAGTCACGGTAATCCTGGCGTTTCCGGTTGGTATGCGATTCTTCCTGAGCCTGAACTGCCGCGTGTTTTGGAGGAAGATATTACTACGGACTGGCTGGTTATCGGTGCTGGATTTGCAGGCTTGTCAGCGGCAAGACGGTTAAGTCAACTTCGTGAGAAAGAAAGTATAGTACTGCTTGACTCAATCCGCATCGGCGAGGGCAGCTCCGGTCGCAATTCCGGATTTATGATCGATTTACCTCATGACATCAGCACAGACAGTTATGCGGGTGCAGTGGAACAGGATGTATTGCAAACCAGCAAGAACCGTTATGCCATTTCCTTTGCCGCAGAAGTTGCGGAAGAGTATGGATTTACTCAGGAAGTCTTTAATCCCTGTGGAAAAATAAATGCGGCGGCCAGCGAATCCGGTGACCGGCATAATCGTGAATATGTCGAACATTTGAAAGCCATGGGTGAAGCATCAACATGGCTCGATGCCTCTGAAATGCAGCGTGTAACCGGAAGTGAGTATTACCTGAGCGGTCTCTTAACTCCAAAAACTGTCACCATTCAAGGCGCCGCATATACCCGGGGTTTTGCGCGGGGGATGGCCGAGAAAGTGGATATTTACGAAAAAACGCCTGTAATCGCACTGGAACGCACAAATGGACTTTGGCAGGCCAGAACATCCAAAGGTTCTGTTAAGGCTTCCAAGGTGATCCTGAGTGTCAATGGACACCTTCAGAGCTTTGGTTTCATGCAGAGCAGGCTGATGCACATTTTCCTTTATGCATCCATGACCCGCGCCATGAGCACGGTTGAAGTCAACCAGCTAGGCGGAGAACCGAGTTGGGGAATTGCACCGGCGAATCCATTCGGCTCTTCTGTGCGTAAAATTTGCGGTGTGGGCGGTCACCGGATTCTGATGCGCAATAAGTTTCACTTCAATTCTTCAATGGAAGCAACAGAGCTGGATGTTCAAAAAGCGGTTCGTGACCATGAACGGAGTTTCCAGCGGCGCTTTCCGATGCTCAAAGGTGTTGAAATGGAACACCGCTGGGGTGGTCGGCTTTGCCTGAGCTGGAATAATGTACCCGTGTTTGGTGAACTCGAGAAGAATATGTTTGCCGCCTGTTGTCAAAATGGACTCGGTGTTTCCAAAGGAACTCTCTCCGGAATTCTGGCGGCGGAGTATGCTTGCGGATTCCAGAATCCATACATCGAAGATTACCTCAATGCTGCTCAACCCACCCGTCTTCCTCCGGAACCTTTCGCCACAATCGGCGCTAACGCCTACCTTAACTGGCAGGAATGGCGTGCCGGACTCGAAAAGTAAAGAAATTCCTCTTGCCGGATTTGTCCGGTGAAAAGTACTAGTTTTTCGTTGAAAGAATTTTTTGTGCCTCCTGAAGCACGAGTTCAGGCTGAATTTTGGTCAGGCAGTCATAGTGACCGTAACGGCAGGTTCTCGCGAAACACGGTGAGCAGGACAAATTACGGTTCAAGACCGAGGCATATGGATTGACAGGTCCAGTCCAGGTGGGAGAAGTTGAGCCGAACAGCGCAATTTGCGGACGCTGCAAAGCGCCCATTAAATGCATACTTCCGGAATCATTACCAATCAGTAGTTTGGCTTTTGCGAGGATTGCCAGGAATTCGGTTAAAGTAGTTTGTCCGCAATAATTATGAACACCTTCAATTCCCTGTGAAATTTCCGCCCCGGATTCCGCATCTTCAGCAGTTCCTAAAATAAGGATCGAAGTTCCGAAAAGCTGAATCATTTGAGTGGCTAAGGTGCGGAAATGTTCAAGCGGCCACTGTTTTGCCGGACCATAAACTGCGCCAGGAGTAAAAACAAGATAAGATTCCGGCAGCGGTTTTTTAAAAGAGTTTAAATGTTTTTCGATCCAATCTACGCTTGTTTCAAGCTGAGGAGGAAATTTATCCACGGAAAGTTGCGGATCAAGCAAATTTAAGTATTCCTTGAGGATGTGCACTGAACGCGGCTGTCCTTCATGCTTTTTGGCCTTGCTCAGCAGCAGACTTCTAAACTCTCCGGCATAACCGATGCGCTGCGGAATTTTACTTTGAAAGGCCATCCAGGCAGAAGAAAAGCTTGGAGGGAGAACGTAAAAGTGAGAATAATTTTCGGAAGCTAAATTTTTTCCGAAAGCGCCGGCAGAGATTTTTTCAGGATCAAACACAATTATTTTTCCACGATGCGGTAGAGGTAAATTTTCAAATCCGGATTTAACGATCAAATCAACCGCTGATTCCGGATAATAGTCAAGAACTGCTTTGACAAATCCACTTGCCATCACTAGGTCACCGAGCCAGTTTGGTGTACGGATCAGGATTTTAGGCTTCGAAATTACGGACATAAGCTAATATCAATCGAGGATCGAGGATTTGCGGTTTTGCCGTGTACAAAAATAATATCCATCCGGAAGTAAAGAATTGTAGTGTTTCAATTCAAGCTCCTTGCCGTCATGGCGTTTCAGCAGAACTAGCTGATTTTCAACTCGAAAGTGAGAAGCATCCGTATTCTGACACACCAAATCAGCTTGTTTACGTAATGTTTTCGGATGGTTTATATATGTCTTTTCCTGCAGACTTGAACATCCGGAAACAGTAATCAGCAGCAAAGCAGAAAGTCCGAAAAAAAACAGGTATGAGCTAAAATACATGAAGTAAAGCAGACTGAAAGTTTCTGTCTCAGGGACTTAGTGTTTGCAGATTAATTTAGCTGAAATTTGAGGGAAAGACAATGTTTGGTAGCGCAAATAAAAATTGCTACTGCGGAAAATGTTCTTCAGGAACTCAAAAACGGAAACTGCGTTTTTGTTCAGGCAGTTTTGCGGAATCACCTTTTTCCTCAAATTCAAGCAGAAAAGTCTGCATTTGTTTGAGAAAAAAATCATCTGAAGACATCCTCTGACTAACTTTTTTCAAGGTAGCATGAATAGTAGAATGGTTGCGTCCGACAATTTTACCAATTTCACTCAGGGAAAGTGAGGTAAGCTGTTTGAGCAGAAAAACCGCTGCCTGCCGAGCTTTGCTGTGTTTTCGGTCACGCCGATAGGACAGCAGACCTTCTTCGGTAATTTGGAACATGACATAGATCCGCTGCAGGATTTTTTTTGCAGTCTCATCAGCAAATAGACCACTGCTTGAATGTGCAGGATTTGAATTATTAGTAGATTCGTCCAGCCAATCTTTAAGTGCGTATTTTGCTAAATCTATTGTCAGCTCTTCATTTAACAATGATGCATGTATCCCCAAGCGCATCAAAACACCTTCCATGCGTCCAATTCCGCCTTTGATATGTTGAACAATAAAATGTGCCAGTTCATTGCTCAGCGGAATACCACGTTCGACTGCTTTGTTTTCCAGAATTTCAATACGCGTTTGATCATCAGGAATACCGATATCAACTGTCAATCCTGACTCAAGACGACCTCGCAGTCCGGTAATGAGCCCTTCAATTTGCGTAGGTGCCTGTTCGCAGGCTATGACGATTTGCGCTTTTTTCTTACGTAAGGCATTAATTGTGTGAAGAAGTTCAGTTTGGCATTTAGACGATGGGAGCAAGGCCTGTAAATCATCCAGCAGAAAAGCATCAACCTTGCGGTAACGATCACGGAATTCTTTCATTTTGTTCATTCTGAGATGAACAATGAAATCATTCAAAAAATCTTCCGCACCAACCTGAACTGTTTGTTTCCCTGGGGAGCTTTGCTGTAGTTCATGATTGATTCCTTCCAGCAAATGCGTCTTTCCCGCACCGGACTCACCATAAATAATAAATGGATTAAAGGCTACTCCCGGCATGTCAACGACTGCTCTGCAGGCTCTGCTGGCCAACAGGTTACGTTTTCCGGGGATGAAGGAATCCAGCAGACAAGCATTATGTCCGCCAGTTGTTGCTTCTAGTTGTTTTGCGGATTTGATGTTTTTAGGAAGAGTTTCCTCAACTATCTCTGTACGAGATTTTTCTTTCAGCTCAAATTCAGGCTGAATAACTATTTTAGGTTTTGAAAATCCTCCGATTTTATATTCGAATTTTTTTTCTGCAAATGGAGACTTTTCCGGATAAAGTTCGTCGAGGACTTTTTTCAGCAAAGATTCGTGATTTGTCTTAATTTCGTAACGATAAACCTTATGGGAAATTCCTCCAAGGATCACTTTTGAAGGTGTGATTTTCAGTAATTGCAGAGAATTCAGCCATGCCTGGTTTGACAGTGGAGACAAAGAGCGCTTCACGCACTCTTTAAATTCCATAGATTGTTCTTGATTCAACTCCATTCTTCTTATATTTCAAATCCATTTGCTATTATTTATACGTCCAAAATCAGCTAAATTACAGTTTGAGATTGACGTAAATTGTCTCCCGTCCATGGAATGTAAGCTACCAGACTGGCCTCATTAATCTAAAGCAAAACGTGGGGTAAAATCAACTAAAAAGAATTCTAAAAAGATGAACCAGTTACCCCTAAGTAGCTGATAATAAGGTAATTAAAATACTTATGATTTTATATAATTTCTTTTATATATACAAAATCAAAGAACAATTAAGCCGTTCAATATTAGGCACCTAAGGCTAAGTGAAAATATAAATTTATAAAAATAAATATTTGTGTTAGCTTTAATTTTGCAAAACACTTTTTCAGGAAACTAAAAATGAATCAGTCAGCAACTCCTTCAGCAAATATAACAGCAGAATATTCAACATTTTTGGCAAAATTCAGTAGTCTTCAACTGTCCACAATCGGTGAAAATGGGCGTCCTGAAAGCAGTTATGCCCCCTTTGTGGTTGATCAAAATAATTATTATTATATTTACGTCAGCGCCCTTGCCAGACATACTGGAAATTTGCTGAATGATGGAAGAGCCGGAATTATGCTGATTGAAGCAGAAGCAGAGGCAGAAAATATATTTGCCAGAAAACGTGTAACATTTGAATGTGATACAGAAGCTGTTGAGAGAGAAACAGAAGACTGGCGGGAGATCATGTTGCTGTTTGATCAACTTTCAGCTGAACTGATGGAAACTTTACGCAGGCTCCCAGATTTTCAGCTGCTGCGACTGCGGCCGAAATCCGGACTTTTCGTCAAAGGATTTGGCAAAGCATATCAAATTTCAGGTTCACGGATGGACGAATTGTCACATGTAAATCCACGTAAATAAAAATATTGCCTCTTAAAAAGCAGCTTTAAGCAAAGCTTGAGTGTAAGGATTCTGTGGTTGTTTGAGGATTTTATCAGCAGGACCGGACTCTACTGCAACACCGTCTTTCATGACGATAATATCATGACAAAGTGCCTGGATTATTTTCAGGTCATGACTGATGAAAAGGAAAGTCAGACTGTATTTATTTTGCAAATCACGCAGCAGTTCCAAAACCTGGGACTGCACTGAACGGTCCAGCGAGGATGTTGGTTCATCCAGCACCAGGAAACTTGGTTTAAGCACCAGAGCACGTGCGATTGCAATTCGCTGTCGCTGACCTCCGGAAAATTCGTGAGGATATCGGTGTCTCAATTCCGGATCCAGACCGACTTCTTGCAGAACCTGTACGATTTTTTGCTGATGCTTTTGCTGATCCTCAAGATTGTGAATTTCAAGACCTTCCGCGACTATTTGTTCTACTGTCATCCGTGGACTCAAACTACCGTATGGATCTTGAAATACAATTTGCATTGCCTTCCGAATCGGTGTGATCTGTTGCTGATTCAAGGTGTTCAGCTGTACATCTCCAAATTGAATTGAACCTTCACTTTTTATTAAACGCAGCAAAGCAAGTCCGAGAGTTGATTTTCCGGATCCGCTTTCTCCAACTACACCGAGGCTGTGTCCTTTACGGATTTCAAAAGAGACACCATCAACTGCTTTTACATGATCTACCGTACGTTTTAAAACTCCTTTCTGGATAGGAAACCAGACCTTCAAGTTATTGACTGAGACAAAAACCGGCGCGGATGCTGAGATTGGAACAGGGTTTCCGCTTGGTTCTGACGCTAGTAATTGTTTTGTGTAGGAGTGCTGCGGTGCTAAAAAAATAGGTTCGGTCACGTTTGTTTCAACAATTTCGCCCTGAGTCATGACTGCAACCCTGTCTGCATGATGACGCACAATCCCAAGATCATGTGTAATCAAGAGGATAGCCATTTTAAATTGCTCCTGCAGTTGCCTCAGGAGTTGAAGAACTTGTGCCTGTACTGTTACATCGAGTGCTGTAGTCGGTTCATCTGCGATCAGTAAATCAGGTTTGTTTGCGAGCGCCATGGCAATCATCACCCGCTGACGTTGTCCTCCGCTTAATTCGTGAGGAAACGCACCTAAACGTTTTTTGGCATTTTGAATTTCCACCATTTCCAGCAGTTCCAGGGTACGCTCACGGGCCTGCTTGTTACTCAATCCATGATGGACAAACAAGACTTCACTGATTTGTTTTTCAATAGAGTGCAAAGGATTCAGAGAACTCATAGGTTCCTGAAAAATCATGCCTATCCGGTTACCTCTTACTGCTCTAATATCTGCTGCAGAAAAGTTGAGCAGGTTCTGGCCTTCAAACTCAATTATTCCTTCATGATGAGAAGCAGAATCCGGCAGGAGACGCA
>Ga0233426_10001096_pt1 | contig 26032 bp, 19 predicted proteins | sample SI_118_April2016_6_FD_179875 | JGI IMG/M metagenome (GOLD analysis project Ga0233426, IMG submission 179875) | Seawater microbial communities from Saanich Inlet, British Columbia, Canada - SI_118_April2016_10_MG | ecosystem: Environmental > Aquatic > Marine > Inlet | place: Canada: British...
AACAAGACGCTCAAGCAGTATTTCAGCATCTCCTCCGGGATCAACCACAATTGCTTTCCGACTTACCAGATCACCTAAAATGGTGCAATTACACTGCAGTGGGCCAACTGGAGTAGTTTCTACAATAATATTAGAATCATTCATGCAGAAGATTCTTTTTTTGTAAACTTCCTTTTTCCGCCTTTTCTTCCTTTTGAAGGAGGTGTTTCCGTAATTATTTTCAGACAAGCAGCTTCATCCAATATTTTTGGTTCAACACCTTTAGGTATTTTGTAATTACTCTTTCCTGATTTTATATAAGGCCCGAAGCGACCATCAATAACACGAATTTCACCAAAATCATGAATTGTACTTTTTGCCTTTTTCTCCAAGCCCTCCCTGATAATTTCCAGTGCAGTCTCTATGTTTGTTTTTAACGGATCTTCTCCTTTAGGCAAAGAGAAAAATTCTTTCCCCAATCTTACATAAGGACCATAACGACCATTGTTGACGATAATTTCCTCACCGCTTTCGTGAGTTCCCAAAGTAAGAGGTAAAGCAAAACATTCCATAGCCTCTTCAAATGTCACCTCATTGAGATTGAGACTACTTGGCAAAGAAGCAAAACGCGGTTTTTCCTCATCCTCACGAGTACCTATTTGGACCATTGGACCAAATTTACCAATGCTCACACTAACAGGTTTGCCAGTTTCAGTATCAGTTCCGAGTTCTCGTCGTTTAAGTACTTCAGCACGTGTAACAGATTCATCTTTTTCACCAACCCTTTGGTGAAAGGGTTGGTAGAAATTAGCTATCATTTCAACCCAGTTTTCTTCTCCATTTGCAATCCGGTCAAAGTTACGCTCAATTTTTGCGGTAAATCCCAAATTCACAATTTCAGAAAAATGATTAGTGAGAAAATCTGAAACAACTTCTCCAATTGACGTTGGCTTAAGCCGTTTTTCTGGAGTTACTTCAACATAGCCACGATCTTGGATAGTAGATATAGTTGGCGCATAAGTCGAGGGACGTCCAATGCCTTCAAATTCCATTTTTTTCACCAAAGATGCTTCGGTGTAACGTGGCGGAGGTTTAGTAAACAATTGTTCCAAATTCAATTTTTTTAGTGGAAGAATTTGATCTCTTTCTACTTTTGGCAAAATTACGTCTTTTTCACTTACAGCCTCATCCACATCATTTTTACCTTCGGTGTAGGCCTGCAAAAATCCTGGAAAAACAACTCTTTGCCCTTGTGCCTCAAATAAACACTCTCTTTTTACCCCAGCCTCAATTTTCAGAGTGGTACGTGCTATTTCTGCCGCAGACATTTGAGATGCAAGAGCACGCTTCCAGACCAGGCTATATAGTCGAAACTGCTCGGAACTCAAACTCTCTTTGACTGCACTTGGTTTCAGTGAAAAGTCCACTGGCCTAATTGCTTCGTGAGCTTCCTGGGCGTTTGTAGAGCGGTTCTTAAAAAACCGAGGTTTCTTCAAACCAAATTTTGAACCATATTCTGAGCCAATAACCTCTTGTGCCTGCATAAGCGCCTGATTTGCTAGCACTACTGAATCGGTACGCATATAGGTAATTAAGCCCCCGCTGTAATCAGGAATATTAAAATTACCTTCATAAAGCTGCTGTGCGACTATCATTGTTCTTTTAACCGAAAATCCCAGTTTGACTGATGCTTCCTGCTGAATTGTTGAAGTTGTAAATGGTGCACCAGGATTGCGTTTTGCCATACGCTCATCAATAACACTTACAGAAAAATTACCCTGCTTCAAACTGTCCTCAATCGATTTTGCCTCAGTTTCATTAACAACTTTTGCAGGTTTGCCATTGAGTTTCTTCAATTCTGCAGTAAATTCTGCAAATTCTGCACGAATTTTCCAATATTCTTCTGGTTCAAATTTTCTGATTTCTTTTTCACGCTCAACCACAATATGGACAGACACACTCTGCACTCTTCCAGCTGAAAGCCCGGGTTTGATTTTTTTCCATAATAATGGAGACAGTTCATAACCAACTGCTCGGTCCAAAATTCTGCGTGCCTGCTGTGCGTCAACCAATTGCTGATCTAACTCCCTAGGTTTTTTCAGCGCATTTAGAATCGCAGACTTTGTGATTTCATGAAATACAATCCGTTTCACCGGACGTTTTTCCAAACCAAGTGCTTCTAGAAGGTGCCATGAAATTGCTTCTCCTTCACGGTCTTCATCTGTTGCAAGATAGACTTCCGTTTTACTATTGATTTGTTTTTTCAGTTCAGCAACTGTTTTTTTCTTATCCTTTGGAATTTCATACTGAGGTGCAAAGTCATTTTCAGGATCAAAGCCAAGCACACTAGAGGGAAGATCTCTCACATGCCCCATTGAGGCGGTGACGAAGTACTCTTCTCCCAAAAACTTACTGATAGTCCGGGCTTTTGCCGGTGATTCAACAATTATTAAATTTTTTGCCATAATTATTTTACCATTCAGCAAATGCTGAAATGTATTCTATAAATATTGTTTTCATAAAATGAGGAGAATTAAAAAAAGTAAAATCAAAAACAGAGGTGATAGACATTTTTGTAATTTTATTTTCTATGACCTTTTCAACTGTCTACCAAGATTGACGCACTAGAAAAGATAGAAACACTAATTTTGTTATTTCAGTGAAAACTTGTATTAGAAATTGATAAATAATTCAAGATTGCTGAAATACTTATTTTTATAAATCTGACCGAGAATGTATTACTTTGTCAATCAGCCCGTATTCAAGCGCTTCTTCCGCAGTAAACCAATTATCCCGATCAAGCGCTTTTTTTATTTCTTTTTGGCTTTTCCCCGTTTGTTCGGCATATAGTTTAACTAAATGATCTCGAGTTTTCAAAATTTCACGTGCCTGAATTTCACACTCAGAAGCTCTCCCCTGGTAACCCATTAACAGGGGTTGGTGAATCATTATTTTAGCTTGGGGCATGGAAAAGCGTCGCCCCTTGTCTGCAGCCAAACTCAAGATTGAGCCCATGCTTGCGGCAAATCCTGTTACAATTGTTGTTACCGGACATGCAATAAAATTGAGCATATCAAAAATGGCAAAACCGGAAAATATTTCTCCTCCTGGAGAATTTATGAAAACAGTAATTGGCTCTTCCATGCCTTCCTGTTCGAGTAAAACCAATTGACTCAAAACTTTTGCGGTCAATTTCGCATCAACTTGCTGGGAGATCACAACTGTTCTGGACTTGAGCAACTTGCTCGCCATGCCTTCCAATTCCTCATTTTCTTCGTTACTTTCTTTGCTCATTTATTGTTCCTGTGAAGTCATACTTGATTTTTTATCTACTAATTATCTCTTCTACCAAATTATGTGAGGGGAAAAGCGTGTGCAAGTTTTTTGTTGAATTTTCTATTAGAAAAGCAAATATAAGCTGCCCTTATGAAAAACTTGAATTAAAAGATAATAACTTTAATATCACCAAAAACTGATACTAAGTATTGTTTTTAAAATATTTATTTGTCTGCTCCCTGAAATGCGGCTATGGTTTTATTACAATTGTTAACTTAGCTAAAGGTTCCATATATTTGTCTGCAGAAAAATTATTTTATTTGAAAACTTTGCAACATTTCCCGTGCCAGTTCCAAGGTTTGCTCTGTTATTTCCTGCCCGCCAATTAAATCGGCAAGAGCCCGGATCCTTTCATTCTCATTGTTGAGAAGTTTTATTTTTGTATAAGTTTTATTATCAGCCAGCTGCTTGCTGACAAAATAATGATGCTCTGCAAAAGCTGCAATTTGCGGAAGATGTGTTATGCACAAAGTCTGGTGTCTCTCTCCAAGTGAATGTAATTTTTGTCCCACAATTTCTGCTATCCCTCCGCTGATTCCAGTATCAACTTCATCAAAAATCAATATTTCAACTGAGTCCAGTGATGTAAGAACTGTTTTAAGTGCCAGCATTATACGTGATAATTCTCCTCCGGAAGCAACTTTTACAAGACTGCGCATTTCCTGTCCTGGATTGACAGTCAGCATAAATTCAACCTGATCAATACCCTTAGTTGTGCATGCCTCACGGTTTTCCGCAAATGAAGCTGAAACAATATGAGTTTCAAAACGTGCCTTTTCCATCCCCAATTGACGTAATTCATCAACAATTGCCTTGTCCATTATTTTTGCCGCATTATGCCGCTTCCTGGAGAGAAGTTCAGCAAACTTTTGCGTTTGATTCCTCAACTGCTCTATCTTTTCGTAAATCTCCTGCTCATTATCATCAAGGTGTTCGAGTGAATCTAATTCCTGCTTTGAATCTTCAAACAGTGTCAACAGTTCATCGGCATTGTCCAACCTGTATTTACGAGTATAATGCTGTATTCGACTGAGTCTCTCATTTATCCATACCAGACGTTCAGGATCATCTTCTACTTTGTCGCTGTATTGAACCAGTTCTTGGTAACTGTCTTCAATCTGAAAAAGACCTGTTTCAATTCCAGAAAGTATTTTCGAACATTCAGAATCTATCTGTTCTGCTTCGCCCAAAAGTTTTCGTGACAATTCCAATTGCTCTATTACTGATCCGTCTGCTTCATTGAGTCGAGACCTAACCTGTTCCAAAAGCACTAATAGTTTTTCTACATGTGTTAGCCGGTTCTCTTCTTTTCTAAGTTCATTTTCTTCTGTCGGCTGTAAGTTTAATTCTTTCAAGTCTGTAATAATTTCCTTTAGCTCATCAATACAAACTGCACGATCTGCAAATCGCTTTTGCAGTGATAGCTGTTCCTTTTTTGCTACTTGCAAAGCCTGAAAAGCTCCCGTCACTTGTTGACGTAAAGGGATCAATTGACCAAAACCATCAAGAAAATCCAAGTGGGATGAAACCTGCAACAAAGATTGATTATCGTGCTGTCCATGAATATTTATTAATTTACGGCCTATACTTTTTAGGAAATCCGCAGTTACTGATACTCCGTTTATATATCTTTTTTGACGACCTTTACGAGAAATAATACAACGAACAATTAATTCATCATCCAGATTAATACCAGTCAGTTCCAGTTCTTTTCGAATATTGAACTGCTCACCATTAACTGGATTTACTGGTACAGAAAATATCCCCTCAACTTCAGCAAGTTCCTTACCTGTTCGGATCATACCTGGATCTCCTCGGTGACCAAGTACAAGCAAAATAGCATCAATCATAATTGACTTACCTGCTCCGGTTTCACCTGTGAGGATGGAGAAACCTCTTGTAAACTCTACTTCCAGTTTACTGATCGTTGCGAAATTTTCTATTTTCAGCTGTAACAACATATAGTAAATATTTTGTAATAGTGATATTTTTATTAGATATCATAGTTAATCTATTTAATTTGATTAACTATATATTATTTCTAAAAGACTCTATCTCTGCTGTTCATGTAATTGGTTAATTATATATTTATTCATAATAATCTTTTTGAAAATATTAGTTCTATTAATTATATAGTTATTCTAATAATGAATCGTAAAAAACCAAATATATTAAATTATAAGTTAATCAAATCCTATCTGCTGAAATTGCAACAATTAATAATCGATGCAAAAAGTTTTTCCGCAAAGCATACTATAAAACTACTGAGCATTATTATGACCACTTTAAAAGAGGTTATCTTTTTTGCATATTTAAATATCAAAAATATTTTAGATAAATTTCTCTAACATTTTGTGTAGTTGTTTCCACTGTGTCACGTAAATTTGAGACTTCATAGCCATGATGTTTTAGTAGTTTGAGTATAGTGTCTTCCTCAATTTTTTCAAAATCAAGTAAGTCAGTTGATTCGTCATAGATCAACCTCAGTCCATTTTCTATTAGTCTCAACATTTTGTAATTATATTGTAAACTTTGGGCTTCTTCTTTTTTTAGCAAAGCCAGTTTTCCAAGCTCAGGCAGCACTTCCATGGTTTTAGGATTCTGTAATTGAGGAAAGCTGCTGCCAAATTTTAACTGAAGTGCCTGGGTCAGATATTCAATATCCAATAATCCTCCTTTACCTTCTTTTATGTTACGACGATTATCTTTTTCCCCTGACAGTTCCAGTTGTTTTCGCAGCCGTAAATAATTTATTTGTGCATTCATATCAGACGGAGGGATCCAATCATATACAGCACTGCGTATTCCATCTTCCACTTTTTGATACCATTCTACTTCACCACTCCCTCCAATAACCCGCCCTTTGATCAGTACCTGATGTTCCCAGGGTTGTGATGTTTCATGGTATTTGAGATACTGATTTAAATGTGTCACCAAAACACCAGCATTCCCGGATGGACGAAGGCGCGCATCAAGTTTATAAGCATAACCGGAACTAGTAATAGTAGAAAGACAGGAAATTAAGCGTTGAATCAATTTTACCCAATATTCTTGAACTCCAATGACTCTTGGGCCACTTGTCGTTCCCTCACCGGAATAAATAAAAATCAAGTCGAGATCTGAGTGATAGGTCAATTCTCTACCTCCCAATTTACCTAAACCTATAATTGCAAACTGTCCGGATTCATCCATGGAATTCAGGACCTTGCCATAACGTTGAGTTAACCATTTTTGTGACAAACGAAAAGCGGCTTGCACAATAACTTCCGCCAGTAAAGTCAGGGCTATTCTGGTTCGTTCGTAGGAAAGAACGCCTTCCATTTCCGCACTTCCAAGCAAAAACGTAGTAGTGTGCTTGAATTGTCTTAACTGGTCAATTTCTTCTTCTTCATTTTCAGCGCAGCTTTGAATATTTTCTTCGAGTTGATCTGTCCAGTTTTCTACTGATATTTCCATTGTAGAATTGTCCAGTTGTTCTAATAATTCCAGGTGATTAAGCAAATAATTCCAAAGCATTTCGCTGGTTTCAGCAATTCTAGTCAAGCGTGACAGCGCAGAAGGATGCACAGACAATTTACGATAGCAACCAATATTACCCTTGATGGATTCAAACAAACGCTGAAAGCGATTTTTTGTATTCTCACTCATAAGCGGAACCAGTTGCTGTGAGAAAGATTCAATAAACCGCTGTTCCTCTTCCGTAAAGTTTTTAATACGTGCACAGTTGTGGATAGCAGCTTCAATTTCCAGATGTTTATTGCTGAATAATCCGCTAAAAATAGCACGAACCCCACCCATTACATCTTTCAAATCACTCAAAAAGTGTTGATGGGCTTGTTCTATGTCAAATTCGTTGTAACCTAAATTTCTTGCAATTGCATTTTGTTGTACAATGTCTGAAGCTAAAGTGTGAGTTTGTTGTTCCTCTCGCAGTTGAAGATGATGCTCCACTCTACGCAAGAACAAATAAGCTTTCTTCAGAGTATCTGCATCCTGTTTCGGTATTAACTCTGATTGACGCAATTGTTGCAAAACCTGCAATGTTCCTGTTAGGCGAAGTTGTTTGTTCCCGCCACCATACAAAAGTTGAAAAGTCTGCACAAAAAATTCAATTTCACGAATTCCTCCTATACCTAATTTTACATTCAAAAAACTTTCACGCAGATATTCCTCTTCGATACGCTTCTTCACTTTTTCCACATCACGCAATACCCCTTCGTCCAACAAACTACGAAAAACGAAAGGTGTGATCATATTCATTACATCTTTTCCTAACTGTTTTGTTCCTGCTACAGGTGCTGCTTTGATTAGAGATTGGCGCTCCCATAACTCCCCACTTACAGTATAATAATATTCCATCTCATCTAAGGACTGAACCAAAGGTGCACGCTCTCCTCCTGGGCGCAAGCGCATATCCATGCGAGCGATAAACCCTTCGTCAGTGACCTCGGACATTACCTCTATCAATATTCTAGCTGCTTTCATCCGTAGTTTGTAATCACGTTCCGTATCTCCAGTGAGAGGCTCGTTGTCATGTATGAAAATCAAATCAAGATCAGATGAGTAATTTAGTTCGTTTCCGCCCAATTTACCCATACCCAAAATCATAAATGGGAACTGCTGATGAGAAGACTCCTTTGAAGATTGAGAAGATTCTTGATTTGTTGCTACAGATGATTCCGGAATTGAACTTGAAATTGAATAGTTATAAATTTCCAATTCGTGATTCGTAATTCCTGATATTGCTCCCCGCAAACAACAAATTGCGATCGCTGAGAGTTCCTCCAAAGTTTCTTTAAATGGACATAGTTGTGCCAAATCACGAACTGTTATCCTTAGAAATTCTTCATATTTGTAACGTCGTAAAATGTTTTTAAACTCAAGCAAAGAATACTCGGTCTGCAAATTCAGACGCGTCCGGAGTTCATTTTCCATCACTTTTAAATCCTTTTTTCGTAAAAGAAAAGGGGACTCCAATAATCCTACAGCCAGTTGAGGATTCCGTTTTAAGCGATTTGCGAGAAAATTACTGCGCCCGAATATGTACAGCAAAGATCCTGTGTGGGGGCGGCTCCAATCAAAATTACTTGAGAAATTGTTCCGGAAAGCATCTGCAAAATCATGCATCTGAGTCAAAGCTGCTTCAGGTGTTCCAGAGGAAAGCAAAATAGGGAGGTACTGAGCAAGCTGAGTTTCATTTTCGAAGATAGCTAAGCTTCCTTCCATCAGGCCCACAAGACGTTTTGCAGACTCGGCAGTGAATGGCGTAGAAGATTCCTGCAAAATGGCTTTCCAGTCCTTGTCCTTTGACAATGGAAAAAGATTTGTAACCCAGTCGTTGAGTGTCACGTTAAATTTATTTTTTAGTTTAATGTATGAGCACAGTTTAGCATAATCAGGTACTCGTCAGAAATAAAAAACACCTCTTTGGTACAAGCTAATGTCCGATAGAAACAAAAATTTGAGACGCTCGCTTCAAGGATCTACATCCGTATTAAGTTGGCGGTGCTACCTGTACTCAAGCAAATTATCTATTTTTTCATTTGCCTTTGAGTCGAATTCGAGATTCAGAACAAGGTCTATTATTGGGAGGAAAAATGAATGGCAATAATATTGAGGTTCGTGGGAGTGAAATGAAACTCCCACAAAATAAACAGATTAATAGTGGTAATACAACTCGAACTCATGTGGATGTGGACGTGAGTCAATGGCCCTGACTTCTTTCATTTTCCAATCTAACCAGTATTCAATCACATCTTTCGTAAAAACTTCACCTTTGAGTAAGAATTCATGGTCATTCTTCAAAGCATCCAGAGCTTCATTGAGCGAACTCGGCATCTTACCGATTTTGTTCAGTTTTTCCGGTGGGAGATCATAAATATTTACATCCATCGGCTCTCCAGGATCAATTTTATTTTGAACTCCATCCAGTCCGGCCATCATTATTGCAGGAAAGGCAAAATAGGCATTGGCTCCTGAATCCGGACAACGGTACTCAATTCGTCGGCCTTTTGGTGAATCTGCAACCGGAATCCTGATAGTTGCCGAACGGTTACGGTTAGAATATGCCAAATTTATTGGTGCTTCAAAACCAGGTACGAGACGTTTGTAAGAGTTTGTTAATGGGTTTGTGAACGCAGCTAAAGCAGGAGCATGTTTGAGAATACCTCCGATGTAGTATAAAGCCATTTCACTCAACCCTGCATACTGATCCCCTGCAAACAAGGGTTGTCCATCCTTCCAAATCGACTGATGCGTATGCATTCCACTCCCGTTATCCCCAAACATAGGTTTCGGCATGAAAGTGGCGGTTTTGCCATATTCTTGAGCAACATTACGCACTACGTATTTTAAATGCTGCAGCATGTCAGCTGTCTTCAACATAGTGTCAAATTTAAAATTAATTTCATGTTGTGCAGGAGCTACCTCATGGTGTTGCGCTTCTATTGTCAGACCCAGATCCTGCATCGCCAAAACCATCTCCGCTCTTATGTCACGGTCCTGATCAAAAGGAGCCGCCGGGAAATAACCTGACTTGTGTCCAATTTTGTAAGCTTTGTTTCCACCAACTTCTTCAACACCTGTGTTCCAGGGACATTCCGGAGAATCAATTGAATAGAATCCTCCTTCCGGACCTTGTGCGTATCTTACGTCATCAAACATAAAAAATTCTGCTTCCGGACCTACGAAAATTGTGTCACCAATTCCAGTTGAAATCAGATAGTTTTCTGCCTTTTTAGTTACACTTCGTGGATCTCGAGTGTAATCTTCACCGGTAACAGGATCTTTAATATCACAAATGATAGACATTGTCGAAACCTCAAAAAATGGATCCATTTTTACAGTATCCAAATCCGGCATAACTTTCATGTCACTATTGTCAATGGTCTGCCAACAACGAATACTGGAACCATCGAACATTCGACCTTCATCCAGCATCTCTTCATTGAGTTCTGAAACTGGTACTGTAAAATGCTGCCATGTTCCCAGAAAATCGATGAATTTTAAATCCACCATTTCAACATCGTTTTGTTTTGCAAATTCAACAATCTCTTTCGGCGTAGTCATAACCCAATCCTTCCTTTCTATAAATTAACATAATTAACCGCAATCATACGGTTTAAAAATAATACAAGCTGTCACTATAGGCAAATACCAAGCCAGAAATCATCTCACTGATATTGTGTATTTTTTAATAAATTACTGCAATTAGATTTGTATTAATTTTAGGCAACTGCATAAAATTTAATCAAATAGTATTATCAATTGTGAGCTGAGCATTCGGTTAGAATATAAAGTTCCATCAACTCTAAAGCAAAAATCGGCAGCCGTTCTGGTATATTGCTTGCTTTGATCAAAGCAGCTAAAAGTTCATTAAAAACTAAAATCTACAATATTCGGATACCTTATGAGTGGCATTACTAGCCTTGTTCAGGCGGCAGGTGTTATTGAGCATAAAATGGAAACTGTTTCAAACAATCTGGCAAACGTCAACACAGTCGGTTTCAAAGAAGATCAGCCGTCTTTCAGGGAGGTCCTTTCCAACGTCCAACGCATTGTTCCGGAATCACTAGAAGAGCGTTTCTTGTCTCATGAATATCTTGATGACTATGTAGGAATGGACAAATCCGCAGTTGTTGTAGATGAGGTAGGGAAGAATTTTGAACCCGGACGAATGCGTTCAACAGGAAACAATCTTGATTTTGCAATTTCAAACGAAGGTTTTTTCACAATTTCTACTCCTCAGGGTGAGCGTTTTACCCGGGCCGGCAATTTTCAACTTGATTCGACAGGTCGTATTGTCACAAATGACGGTTATCCGGTTTTAGGGGAAAATGGCGTAATCACCATTAAAGAAGGTTCAATTGATGTCAGCGAAAGTGGACTACTTAGCGTCGATGGAATAATTGCTGACAGTTTCCGTCTGGTACGTTTCCGCAATCAGGACCAATTGCAAAAACTGGGACAGGGATTTTTTGCTCCTGTCAACAGCAATGATTTGCCGGTTGCTTCAGATGAAATCAAACTTAGACAGGGTATGCTGGAAGATTCAAATGTGAACAGCATGCTAGAAATGACTCGGATGATAACTGCAACACGAGCCTATGAGTCGGTACACAAAGCTATTTCAAGAATCGGCACATTAGATGAAAAAGCAATCAGTCTGGTTCAGTCATAATTTGACATTTACAAAAACATAAACCTAATTATTTAATATACTGATACAGGAGTTTTTCGCTTATGATGCGTGCACTTTATACAGCTGCAACAGGAATGCAGGCCCAACAGAGAAACATCGATACAACTGCAAACAACCTGGCAAACGTCAACACCACAGGTTTTAAAAAGAGTAAGGTCCAGTTCCAGGATTTACTGTATTACAATGAACGCAACGCCGGGGTTCCATCTTCAGTTTCCACTCAAGTTCCGGTAGGAATTCATGTAGGACATGGTGTTAAGTACGTTAGCATTGATAAGGTACATACACAGGGCAACATGGAAAACACCGGTAATGACCTGGATTTGAGTATTGACGGAATGGGATTTTTTCAAATCCTCCAACCAAATGGAATCATAGCATATTCCAGAGACGGCCATTTCAATATAGACGGAATGGGCCGTTTAGTAACAAATGACGGAATGCTGATGGACCCAGAAATTAATATTCCAGCAGATACCAGAAAAGTTCAAATCGGTTTAGATGGTACTGTATCAATATTTTTGCGAGATGAGAACTTGCCTGAGGCACTTGGCAGCATTCAGTTAGCACGCTTTCAGAATCCACCAGGCCTGACTCCAATTGGTAAAAATCTCTTTCTTTCAACTCCTGCATCAGGAAATGCAATCGTTGATGCTCCTGGATCAAGTAACATGGGTTCTCTCACACAGGGATTTTTAGAACGTTCAAATGTGTCCCTTGTTGAAGAAATGGTGAATATGATTACTGCCCAGCGTGCTTATGAGGTAAACTCAAAGGCTATCCAGTCTGCTGATGAAATGCTTAAAAATACTAACAATCTGGTCAGGTAATTAATTAACTGCCCGGAAAATTTGGATAAAGCAAAAGTATAACAATAATTTTCCCTCTATGTACTTAAGTATTCGAAAATATAATGCAGTCATTAGCACATTTAATTATTAAAACCAAAGGGATAGCAACGAGACCTTATCCTTATCGTTACGGACTATTGTTGCTGTTATTTTTATTATATTCCGTAACAGTATTTTCCAACGGGAATACAGACCCTAAAGCACAGCAAATCAAAATTTTCCTGCCACAATCTTCAGTTATTAACAGCGATGAATATCGACTTGGTGAAATTGCCCAGCTAGAAGGGGAAGATTTTATACTGTTGGATAGACTGGCCAAAGTCGTCATAGGACGTGCACCTTTGCCGGGAAGGGAATTAACCGTTACCCGTTCTCTGATTCTCTCCCGGTTGCGCTCCCACAAAATTAACATTAAAAAATTTGTTTTTCCTGGATCAGACTCAACAAGTATTCAGCGGGCAGCACTCAAAATATCAGGAAATGATATAGAGCAGGTAGTATTGAATCACATTAAAGAAACAAAAAAGTTTTCTGACTTGAAACCTCGTCTGCTGGCAAAGATAAGGGATATTTTTCTACCACGCGGACAGGTAAGCTATGTAATTTCCTCAAAAGGAAATTACAAAAAAGAAGGCGGTTACCGTAATTATGAGGTAGAGTTTAGTGTTGATGGCAAAGCTATCAGGAAAGTCTCTGTACGGACATATTTAAAAATTTACAAGGAAGTGTATGTTGCACGCGATACTATCAAACGTAACCATATAATTGAAGAATCAGATTTATTGAAAATTCGCAAAAATGTGGACCGCATACCGCGTGAATATGTAACAGACAAAGAACAGCTAATTGGTAAAATATCAAAACGTACAATCACTCCAAGCGAAGCGATTCAGGGAAATACACTTACAGATCCGCCGCTGGTGAAATCCGGCGATCGTTTGCAAATTGTCTTCGAAACACCGTTTATACGTCTTTCTGCACCTGGAATTTCAATGGCCAAAGGCCGAAAAGGTGAACGAATTCCCGTGAAAAACGAAGACAGTAAAATCGTAGTTTTTGCGACTGTCAAAACCAGAAATATCGTTTTGGTAAATTAAATTGATATGGTTTCTAAACTAGAATTTTCACAATTTTAATCAGTGTATAAATTATTAATTCCATTTTCAGGTTTATTTCATTGGTTTCTGGCCACATCTCTGGTTCTGAGCCTCATAGGTTGTGTTCCGTCAAGATCAAAACCGAAACCTCCTGCTGAGGTTTTGGCCGCTTATGAAGTAAAAAAAATGAATGACAATTTAAAACGGACTTCAAAGCGCTCACGGCGAAAGCAAATTTCTACAAGTAGAAACCGCTATGAAGGTTCCCTCTGGCGATATGAGTCTTCATTTGGTAATTTGCTAAGGGATCATCGTGCACGTTTCCGCGGCGATTTGTTGAGTATCAACGAAATGAGTTTAATAGTGAATGCGCCTCCTCCTAAAACAACTGCAGAGGGACAACCTGCCGGAGGTGCACAAACTGCGAACGTTGCTCTTGAAGCCTTGACTCTCAGAGATTCAATTGAAGAAGAACAAAATCAGATTTTACGAAATCTGGATGGCATTTCTGCACGTGTCGTTCGTGTACTTCCCAATGGTAACATGCTTATCAAAGGTCAAAAAATCGATTATCGCCAGCGTAATCAAGTCCGTTATATTACGACTGTTACCGGTATTTTGCGTCCTGCAGATATAAATGATTCAAACGTTGTTTCTGCCAGTAAACTTGCAGATCCAAACGTTAAAATCAAGCGTCAGCAAAGCGGAAGCCTTGTCCGCGAGCGCCTCAAAAAACTTGCACCATTGCTTGGAAAGCAAAAAACCGGATTCTTAGGTCGCCTAGGTGATTTGGCTAAAGGCGGTGCACAGTAAAGAGGAAGTAATTTCTCTGAAATTCTTCCTAGTTTTTTGGTATGCACAGGTTTGTTCAAAGCTGATCTACTACCCAAACACCTCAATATATACTCAAAGAAATTCTCCTCTTGACTCCATGTCAAGAGGAAGGGCTTTTTTGAATGCTTGAAACCCTATACTTTTCTTATCCTTTTTCATTATTGTCTGCCCCAATGTGAAACTGTTATTACTTGAAATTTGCATTCAGATTTTTCAATAGCTTTGTTATACAAGTAAGTAACAATTCACTTTATTATTCAAATCTCATTGCTTAACTGATTATATGACAACAGTTACAAACACCGATGGGGCCTCCCGACTAGAACAACAACTGGAACTTCTGTGCTCGTTTAATGTACAAATTCCTTGTAATCCCCAAGGAGAATTTGCTGCAAGCAACTTTAAAACACTGTTGCAATCACTCAATACAAATCAAATATGTGATTCCTTGCGAGGATCCTACCACAAAGTGCATTTAAAGAAATGGAAAGAATACGCACAAAGGGAATTTAATGAGATGGGTCGAATAAACCGCTTACGTTTAGAAAGTCTAATGCAGCTTTCTGATCAAGAAATGCACCAGACAATTTTCGAAGGGATTCTCCTTTTTGACATCAATCCCGAAAACGTTGCCCCGTTAGAGTTACAGGAAAAGACTGGTGAGTTGGATGAAGAAGGGAACCCAGTAATGAGTACTATGAACTTCGATGTTTTTCAGAAGGGGGCAATTCATGGAATTGAAGGACTAGAAAATTTTTTACCTTCTGCCTCAATTAAGGGAGAAGCAGGAATGGACGCACATCTTGAGGATGAATTTTCCGGAACAGACCTCATGAGAAATTTCAAACAGGAATCCGGGCAGTTGATCAAGTCACTGACTATCACAGGGAGTTTAGGTGGAATCGGACACAAACCTGATTCTGATATGGATACACAAATCATTATTAATTCCAATCCAGAATTCAAATTCAGCTGGAATGATGCAGATTTTCTTGTCGCACTAATTGCAAATGTAATGGAGTCTTTTTATGAAGACTATTACATTAATGGCCTTACTACTCAAGAACTACTGGTGATAAAAAAAACGGCCGCCATAACTTTAAGAAAACGGTGCAGTACAGGGTTAAGCCAAGAAGAGCAACAAGTGATAGAATTTATATTTGCCAGCAGTTACCGTAAAGAATTAAGGAAACTGATTCAAGAACATATAAAAAAACGAACCGCAGAAGAGCAAAAACAATTCTTCCAAAAATCAGTTATTTCAACTTTAAATAAATATCCTGATTGTGAAAATTTTATGGAACCGCTTAAAAAATTTTTCTCATTTTTGAAAATAAGAGGAAGAGATTTACAGAAAAAAGCCTTCCCTTATTCCTTAAAGCAATTGGGTAAAGAAAAGATTTTAAATTGTTTAACAAATTATTACCGTACAACTTTTCTGGATGAGGCTGGTTCCCGTCAAATTTTGTGGCGTTATGGAGTCAAGAACAATCTTTCACCTGAATCTCTTTCGGAGGAAAAAAAGACCGAATGTTTTTTTAACAGCTTAACAAATAATTCTCAGCTTTCAACACTCTTGACTGAGTTTTTTGAATATCTTTCTTCTCATGTCGCATATGCTTCTTTGAATAAACTTTCAGAAGCAATACAAACACTCAAACAACACTTCAGTTCTCATAATGTTGTATTTAAGGATGGACTGGAACAGCAGGTATTGTCAAAACTGGAAATAAATTACAGTTCCAGGACTGTTAGGATGATTGAAACTTTTTCAAACGGACAAGCCGAAGATCTCGAAGCTGAAATTGAATATCCGTTACATCTCAAAATCCAGCAGGCAGAAGCATACCTTACTAAAAAATATCCGACTACCAAAATTCATTTTTTTACTAATATTTTGCGGAAACAGCGCGCCGGTCAGCACACACCATTTTTGGTTTCTCCAGAAGGAAGTATGGCCTATGCACTGATGCTTAATGATTTTCTTCTCAACCCTGCTGCTATGATCTGTGGTATTACACCAATGCCATTTGACCTGCCTAAAAATTTTAAAATTCTCTCCTCAATCGGAGTTTTCCCAGAAGCAGAATGGACCCTGAAACAAAACCTGGCTGCTGAATATAGAAAAAAACATAAAGTTACTGAAGATGATACAGGTAAAGTACAGATTAATAAGAATGTTACTGAAAAGAACCAAATATTGGAGGAAGAGACAGAATCATTCATCTTGGGAAAGCTACCAAACTGGGGTGAAATAATCATTCCGCGAGAAATGTTTTTGGGTCACGCCATTCCCATATTTTTGAGGGAAAGTCAGAAAATAACTCACCGTAACCTTCCCAAAGCTCTTCTCAATTGCTGGTGGCTGGAAATGATTGTCTGTATTGATGATGATGATGAACTGCCTACAAGTTTGACCAGATTGTTATGGAATCCGGAAGGACGTTACTTTATTCGAGAAAATCGAAAAGGGCCTCTGATTGATGCAATTGTTCAGATGGAAGACGACTACCCTGCTTTATGTCTTGACCCGTGGTGGCTTAAATTTACTGAAATGCTGGTACGTTTTGAAAGCTATGAACAAGAGGAGGAAGAAGAACCAGATTTTGAACTCAACACGCTGTCTGAAACTCAAAAATATATTGTTTTTTGCTTTGCACAGCACATGCGAATTTCTGATATTATTAATTTTGGAGATGACGGAAACCCTGTATTGTTAGACGAAAATTCAACCTGGCGCAACAGAGCATTAGTTGATTTTTATAAAATTTTTTTCTCCATTCCAGAAGACCGTCGTGAATTAATAAAAATTTCACAAGGGCGGGATAACGCAGGAAACAAAATGGAAAAAATGCTGAAGAAGCTTTTTCTTGAGTCGATGACTCGAGTTGAGAACAAACTTTGTAAAATTGGACATACACGAGCTCTGACTCAAATATCCAATCAACTGGCACGTCTGAGTGAGAAAGGATTTGAGAAAGAAAAAGCGGCCAACATTCTCAGCCCTTTGCTCGATGTTGTAAATCAACGTGTTTCAATTGAGGACAGGAAGGTACTGGTAAAACTTAAAAAGAAAATTCCCCTCAACAAAATTGAACAAATGCAGGCTAAGATTGTTTATGAGGAATTACAAAAACTAAAAAGCGTACAAGGCAACATTGTTGATTATTTTAAGCAGTATGACTTAATAATGAAGGAAAACTGGGTTAGAAATATCATCACAAATGCTAAAGTAAGTATTGCAGGCGACCCACTGGAAAATGTGATTTTTAAATTCCATTTTGAAAGAAACTTTGAAAGAAAACCATTTCAGGTACTGTTACCTATTTCAAAAAGTTTGAGTATTACTCGATCAAGAATAAAGGTTGAGTTTGTACAAAAAAGTGAAAAATGGCAATTCAGTTCCATGTTGAGTCGTAAAGAAGCTGGTGGAGTAAAAAGTGTTGCGGAAACAGTTGTTCCGATGTTTGAAGAAAATCTGGTTGAAGGTATTGCACGTTGCACTTTAAGCGGTTGCGTCAGCTTTGGAGGAAAATATCTTTCTACTTTTGAAAAACCTGCCGCACAAGATCAAAGTGATGTTGCAATGAATCCGGTGTCGGGGGGTGCATTGTTCACATTGGCTACTGAAATAAATTTATATTTCTCGCATTTTTCGGTTTCATCACGGGAACTGTTGGAAAACATACATTACATACGAGATGTTTTGATGGTGTGTAATGTAGACAAGCTCAATATTATTTCACTAATCGTACGAGACAATCTTGGAGAACAATTTATTATCTCTTTTGATATTAGACAAATTGTAATCAAAAAGGTTCCACCTAAGTTGAAAATTGGTGGAGATTCTGCCTTGGCTGAATTTTTTATGCGTCTCAACAGTCGAGAGTGCCGGATCTTATTCATGCGCCATTTATCTGCTCTAAAAATTCCAATACGAGCATCACACCTGCCTCGTTTGCGAATTTGGGTCAATGAATCAAATTATAAACTTCCTATTACTCCAAAATTTCAACAGAACTATCTCAACGGGATTGCTAACACACTCTGGCCTAATGATTCAATTGGTACAAGAGAACATCTGCTACCACACCCACTGACAAAAACATTTGATCAGATCGGCAGAGCATCGCTCCAAGGCTAATTCCATTTTACCTGATCAAGTGACAAGAAAAAGAACAGAGAAATAAGTTCCCTTATTTAACCTATCTTCGTATAATAATCTTTTAGATGGTTTGATATCTTTATAACCAAGTTCCTTAGCTAAATCATGGCCTCAAAAGAACCAATAGAAAATCCAAATACGCCAAATATTAATTTCATCGGTTTTCAAAAACAACTTCGTGAAATTATCAAAGATATTAAACAATCTAATAAAAAAACTGGGATAAATAAAATATTCGGTGGCAAAAAACAGGTAAACCCGCATGTTGATGGAAGGATTCTGGGTAATGATGTGCCAAATAACAAAGAGGTCTCAAAGCTAATCAAACAATTAGATAGTAACCCTACCGATCCTCTGGTTCGTTTGCGCCTGGTCAATGCTGTGATGGCAGACAGAAAAGTTCATCACCTTCAAACTCATTTGAACATGATGCTTCAGGCTTCAATACCAATATATCTTAGTGATATAACTACAACCTTTCTGCAGTTGGTTATGTATACTTATCGTGCATATCTGGAGCGTTTGGCAAATATTCACAAACATAACATGATGGCCATCAGGTCAGAAGTTTTGAAAAATGTGAATATGAGTGGTATAGATTTAGAAGACGAAGATACGGAAGATTCCCATGTGAAAGATACTGAATCTATGAAAACCGAAATCCAAATTGCAGAGGCCTTGATAGATAATTGTGAAACGATAATTCAAAGAGTAAAAACAAAGATGACTTCAACTCTTTCACACGAAGAAATTGAAGAACTGACATCAAAAGAAAAAGTGTCCTCTTCATTTTTTAGTGGCAAATCAGAAAAAGCAAATCCAAATAAGCAGAATATGATCATCAATAAAGCAGTACAGGCAATTGAAATGCTAAAACAGATTCCGTTACTCCATGGAGCAGGACTTGACTTGGCAAAACAATTGGGTCGAATTGACAACAAGTTGACATATCCTCTGGTGATGGAGGGGCGAATTCAAATGCAAGCTCTAAAATATCAATTTTTGCGAATTGAAAGCGGTGACAGAAGTGCCCGAGGAAACATGGCTCCGGTATACAATCTTGCAGTTGTAGCTTACCGCAAAGCGCTGAAACTTACATCGAAAACTACTCCAAAAAAATCAGATCTTCCTGTTCTTACAGAGTTTGGGAATTTAACCCATTATGGTTTTATACACAGAGATTTAATGCGTTTTACGGAAGAGGGTGTAATGAATTTGGTAAAATTAGGAAAAGATTCCGTGGATGCTGCAGTGACTGTTGATGAAAGTTTTGTCCCACTCCAAAAACGTTTAGAGAGCTCATTGGCCCAGTTGAATAAAGTAGAGGGTGAACAAACTTAAAAGTTCGCTTTAAATAAGCTTGACCTGAAACTTCATGTGGAGAGTCTTCTTCAAAAAATTAAAAAAAATTGGGAAACTTACCAACTGGCAGTTCCAGAAAACAAACAGAAAAACAAAACCTCTCAAAAAAGCCCCCTTGAGGTTATCGTCTGTGTTAGTGGAGGAAGCGACTCTGTTGCTCTGCTCAATTTGCTCCAGCGTCTCAGCACACTTCTTCGATTGAAATTACATGTTCTGCACTTCAATCACCAGTTGCGTCCGGAAGCACAACAGGAACAAGATTTCGTCGAATCACTTTCCAAACTGCATAAAATACCCTTTCATTATAAAACAGCAAAACACCTGAAGCATGGACAACCTGGGCTACAGGAGTCGGCAAGAAACTGGAGGATTAAAGAATCCTGTCTCTTGCTTGAAACCTTAGGGGGTGGTTGTATTGCTACAGGACATCATGCCGATGACCAAACAGAAACTTTTCTGCTAAAATGGCTCCGTGGATCACACATTTCCAATTTACAGGGAATGCGGTGGAAAAACACCCATTTCATCCGACCTCTGCTCAACTGCAGCAAATTGGAACTGCAGGTTTTTTTAAAAAATAATAATCTGACTTGGATGGAAGATTCTTCCAATCAAAGTAAAGCATACTTACGTAACAGGGTACGTCTGGAGTTAGTCCCGCTTCTGGAAGAATTAAGCCGGCAGGGGCTTCAATCCCGGATTAGTGATATGAGTGGACAAAGCCAACTACTTCGAGAGTGCCTGGATTCACAGTATGAGAAATGGAGACTTCACTGCCAAAATAACAAAAGTGAGGCTCCGAAAGTCTTGTCTTTAACTGATTTAGAGAAAGCAAATGATTTACTTCAGCAGGAAATCATGTATAATTTTATCAATTCTCAAACAGAACTGAAATTGAGTTACGCCAAACTCCAGAATATTTTTGAATTAATTCATACAGACAACAATAACTGGCAATTTAGCCTGTCAAAAAAATGGAACATTTTCAGATCTCTTAATAATCTGGAATTGCATTTAAACTCTGAATCATAAGAAAACTGATCATCAACTATATAAAATTCACTAGGCAGGAATAAATTTATTATCTCAAGTCTAAATACTAAAAATAATAAAAAGGAATAAAATGAGAATCGGCATTGACCTGGGTGGAACTAAAATTGAGGGTATCGCGCTTGCTGATACTGGAGAAGAGTTGATCCGTAAACGAATTGACACCCCAAGACATGACTACGATGAAACTGTTAACGCTATTGCTGGAATTGTCCTTGACCTGGAATCAGAAACTAAACAAAAAGGTACAGTTGGTGTCGGTATTCCCGGAGCACTTTCTCCGAAAACCGGACTAGTTAAAAACGCAAATTCCACCTGGTTAATCGGAAAGCATTTAGACCTGGATTTGGAGTCCGCACTTAAGCGTGAAATACGCCTCGCAAATGATGCAAATTGTCTCGCTGTTTCTGAAGCAGTAGACGGAGCAGGTGCAGGTTCAAAAGTCGTGTTCGCTATCATACTTGGCACTGGCTGCGGCGGGGGAATAGCAATTGATCAGGAGGTTCATACCGGACATCAAGCAATTGCAGGTGAGTGGGGACACATATCTTTGGGCTGGATGAGACCGGAAGAATATCCTGGCACTGACTGTTATTGTGGTCAGCGCGGGTGCCTTGAAACATTTATTTCTGGAACTGGATTTGAAAATGAATACGAGTTGCAAACTGGAATACACAAAAATGGTCGTGAAATAGTTGAAATGCTGGAACATGGTGACGCTACTGCTGAAAAAGTTATGCAGATTTATGAAAACAGACTTGCCCGAGCAATTGCAACAGCAACAAATTGTTTAGATCCGGATGTTCTAGTGCTCGGCGGAGGAATTTCAAATATATCACGGATATATAAAACCGTTCCGCAATTAGTACAACAATGGACTTTTGGAGGAGAATTTTCCACACCGATCCTTCCTGCAAAACATGGAGATTCAAGTGGAGTTCGTGGTGCGGCTTGGCTTTGGTAATTAATTATTCCGGGATTTTTCCACTAAATAGGCAAAACCAACCACTTCATAAGTCAATGACAGCGGCAAAAACAACCAACCAACAAGCGGAATAAAAGTGAGAACCGCTGGCAGCCAGCCTATTCTAATCGGCATCCAGCGCCACATTTTCCGGAGTTCTAAGGCTTCCTCCTGATTTGTCAAACTTCCTAAATAAACGATAACACCTTCGCGTCCCATCAGATGAGATTCAAGTATAAAAACAATTGGGAGACCTATAACTGGAATCAAACCGACAAAAATTAGCAATACTGGGAACAGACAGGCTTTAAGTGCTTCTTTCAAAATATGATTTATTTCAGTTAACCAAGCTTTAAACGAAAACACAGGTTCTTCAATTTGTCTGAAATGTGTTATAATCCGCTTTACTAAACTTTGGTGCCAGAGACTAAGCAGTTCAATAGAAAATCGTAAGGATACCAGGGCAATAACAGCTGCGACAGTAAGTTGAATACTCCACAAAACTATTGTACCTACAGCAGCCCAAATCCCGTCCCCTCCACCAAAAAGCCAGTTGATAAACGGACCGAGAAGTTGAAAATAAAACAAACCGTTCAACGCCAGTGAAACTGCAAAAAAGATGAGATAATTAAAAACTATTCCTCGAACAGCCATGCCCCGCAGGCTTTCAATTTCAACTAAAGCCTGATGCCCGGCACTAAATACTGTGATGGCATTTATTTTTTGCAGCTTAACTTTTTTCTGCATTTTTTTATTCTTTCACATCCATTATTTGAGTAGAATTTTATTTCCCAGTTTAGACGACTTATGCAAATTCTGCCAGCATTTGAATAATACATGATCTTTGAGGTTTTGATTTTGAAGTAAACTCTGTAAAAAGCACTTAATTTGCATGAATTGAAGGGGACAATTTTACATCTCAAATCAACCTACAACAATTTACAGTGCAAAATTTACCAAAAATTTTCTTATTTGTTACGTTTTTAATGTTGACCACATTTTCTGCAGAAGCAGCAGAACTTTGGCGCCTGCGCTATTTTGTGCCAACTTCTGCAGAAAGTGAACTCACATTTGGTTCAAGCAAGGCTGCTGAAAAACTTAATACATCCGGACACAGTGGGAATTTGGTATTTGCAAATGGAATCGGAATCGGTTACTGCACGTTACGTTCAAACGTAAGTCTCGAAGGAGTTTCCTACATGTTCAGGAACGACAGCCTGGATTTATCATACACAATTGGGAACTCGCTCAGTTTTACTTTTGGAGCAGGTCGTTTAATTAATGGACGGGGCGAACTAAGTCTAAATGAAGTTAGCTATGTGACTGAAAACAGTACTGGAGGAGCAGTCTTTTTTAATTTAGGTATTCCTTTTTTTGGGGGAGAGTTATTATTGGGTTACCGACAAAATAATATAGAATATAATAATTATCAAAGCCAAATTTCAGGAAATACAGTAACACTTGCTGATCCTGTAAAATTACTTTCGAGCCAGATAAGTGTCGGAATAGGATTTATATTTTAAAAATAATTTTATTTTTTTCCTTCAACTTACTGAATAACAACCTGGATTAATGACACAGTAACATTATCTGTGTTTAATTTATGCCGCTTTTAATATTACTTTACATGTCCGAAATTAAACTACGATTCATGAAGCGCGCCATAGAACTGGGCGAACAGGTCCGTAATAAAACTGGAGATAATCCTTGGGTTGGATGTGTGATTGTAAGGGGTGAGAAAGTGCTAGGAGAAGGTCATACTCATCCACCAGGAGAAGCACATGCTGAAGCAGATGCAATTCTTAATGCTGAAAAACAGGGCCACTCTCTCACCGGATCAACGCTTTACTGCACCTTGGAACCGTGTTCTTTCCACGGCAGGACTCCATCCTGTGCAGAAACCATTGTTAAAAAACAAATTTCGCACGTTGTAATCGCTATCAGAGATCCACATCCTAAAGTTAATTCTGCAGGTGTACGAATGCTCAGGGAAAGCGGAGTACTGGTAACTGAGGGAATAGAGGAGCAGGATGCACGTAAGTCTTTGAAAGGCTGGTTACTTAAATACGAATGATAAAAAACATTGAATATCCGGAGCGCCCCATTGCAGGAGTGGGAGTTGTTGTTTTCCGTAATGAAGAAGTCTTACTGGTTAAACGTAAAAAAGCCCCATATAAAGGACAGTGGAGCATCCCCGGAGGTAAACAGCGGCTTGGTGAAACTGTAACTCAAGCAGCTCGTCGAGAATTAATGGAAGAGACAGGAGTTGAAGTTAATGAATTAACTTTAATTGACGTCATAGATATTATAGTTCCCGACGAAGAAGGTAAAATACTCTACCATTTCATCGTGGCAGATTATCGAGCTCATTGGAAGTCGGGAGAATGCAGTCCCGGAGATGATGCGCAGGATGTACAGTGGTTCAATTTAAACAAACTCGGCTCGATTCCTTTGTTAGATAAAACAAGAATAATAATTCTTAAAGCAGTCGGTAAACCAGATTCGACCTGAGTTGTCTGCAAAGTTAGATCTTTTCTTGAGCTAATTTACTGCTGAATACCTTATTTATTCTTTTTTAGTTTCCTGAATCCCTCATCTTCCCAGGTCAAAAAGCGTTTGCCAATTACATCTCCTGTATCTTGAACAGAGATAAAAGCCTCTGGATCTGTATGAAACAAATATTCCTTGAGACGACCCAGTTCCATAAGGTTTATAACTGTATAAATAACTCGTTTTTCATCCTTTGCATAACCTCCGGAGGCGTGGAAATAAGTAAATCCACGGTCGATTTTTTTTAAGACGTTTTCCGCAACTTCTTCAGGCTTGCTAGATATAATGAAAACTGATTTCCGCTGAGAAAAACCTATCTGTCCTTTTTGCATACTCCAACTAAAAACATACATAAATACACCCGTGTAGAGTGCCGACTCAAGGTCATATAGTAAGGCGTTGCTGGCAATTACCACGAAGTTAACCATATTAAAAACTGTACCAATAGGAATTTCAAAGCGTTTTTTTATCACAGTTCCCACGATATCCAGACCACCAACTGAGCCACCCAAACGCAAATAAAAACCGGTACCAAAACCAGCCAACACTCCTCCAAAAATGGCTGCCAACATGGGATCATTTATTGAAATTTCAACTCCATGAGTTAATTGAAGACTCAATGAGTAAATCCCCATACCAATCAGTGAAATAATGATGAATTTCAGAGAAAATTCTCGAAAACCAATTATAAATATTGGTATATTGAGAAGAGCATAGAGTAGGCTAAAAGAGATATATTCCTTTATAGAATCATAAAACAATAATGCCAGTCCAGTCACTCCTCCGGCAAAAAAATTATGAGGCAATAGAATTCCATTTACGACAAAACTGAATATAAAGCAACCAAGTGTCAGGGTTAGTAGCATGTACCAAAACTTCAAAGTACGTAATGCATTTGTAAATTCTTGAAAATCTTCCTTAAGATAATTCATTTGATTTAAAGTAGTTTTGTTGTATTTGCAGAATAAGGACAAAAAAAAACGGGATGACTGCTTGTGCAACCATCCCGTCTTAATCACTTTTTACCTAAAATGAATTATGAAGCCGTTTGAACGCTAACCGCACAAGGGCCTTTTTGCCCTTCTCCAAGTTCGAATTCCACATTTTCTCCTTCTCTGAGATATCCCCCACGGACCTCAGAATGATGAACGAACAAGTCTTTACCGGACTCCTGCTCGATGAACCCGTATCCTTTACGTTCGTTAAACCATTTTACTTTGCCTGTTGCCATTTTGACCTTATATATTAATTAAAAACACTCTTCTAAATGAAGAGAATAAAGCAGTATTATGACAGGTATAATAATAAATGCAAGCAAAAAATGAATTTAACATTCAACTTTGTCAAAATTATTTATTCCGCAGGCACAGAGAGCAACTTAGTCTCCTCCACAAGTGTCTCTAGCAGACTGGCGTATACTCCGCTAAGTTGAATTAGCTCAACATGTGTTCCACGTTCAACTATTTTACCGGAATCAATAACAAGTATCAAATCAGAATTTCGAATTGTACTCAGTCTATGTGCAATGGCAATCACCGTTTTATCTTGAAAAATGCGTTCAATGGCTTTCTGAATAAGATTTTCTGTAACAGAATCAACGGAACTGGTGGCCTCGTCCAATACTATTAAATCGCTTTCACCAGC
>Ga0233426_10001097_pt1 | contig 26029 bp, 28 predicted proteins | sample SI_118_April2016_6_FD_179875 | JGI IMG/M metagenome (GOLD analysis project Ga0233426, IMG submission 179875) | Seawater microbial communities from Saanich Inlet, British Columbia, Canada - SI_118_April2016_10_MG | ecosystem: Environmental > Aquatic > Marine > Inlet | place: Canada: British...
AATTGATAATATTTATATTTCAAATTTAAATACAGAAAATACGCTTGTTAAAATTTATGATATTAACGGAAGACTAGTATTAGAAAATAAAGTTTCAAATAAAGAATATTTAAATATTTCCACACTTGCTAAAGGAATGTATCAAATTAAATTTGAAGGTAAGGATTGGATTGAAACAAGAAAATTAATTAAAGAATAATTAAACTAAAATAAAGTCCATTTGCTTTCTTTCTAAGTCGGCTCGTTGGACTTTTACTTTTACTTTTTGCCCTAGTTGGTAACTGACTTTTGTTCGGTATCCAATTAGGGCATATTTTTTTTCATCATAAATATAATGATCATCTTTTATACTACTAACCTTAACTAACCCCTCACATTTATTTTCAGTAATTTCAATGTATAATCCCCACTCTGTAACACCAGAAATTACTCCTTCAAATATTTCTCCAATCTTGTTTTTTAGAAATTTAACTTGCATGTATTTAATAGAATCACGCTCGGCAGTTGAAGCTACTTTTTCCATTTCTGAACAATGCTTACATACCTTTTCTATTTCTTCTTGATTAGCTGATTTTCCTCCATCAATATATTGTTCTAATAACCTATGTACAATCAAATCAGGATAACGCCTAATAGGAGAGGTAAAGTGTGAATAATAATCAAAAGCCAAACCATAATGTCCAATATTATTAGTGGTATAAACCGCTTTTGCCATTGAACGAATAGTTAGTGTTTCTACCATTTGTTGTTCCTTTTTTCCTTTTACATTTTTTAGCAAACTATTTAAGGAAGAAGATAATTTTGGAGTAGAAGTATTGTCAATAGAATGTCCGAATTTTTTAACAATATTATTTAAAGTTGTTATTCTATCAACATCAGGAATATCATGTATTCTATATACAAAAGTTTTAGCTTCTTTTTTAGGAAACCCAATATGTTTAGCAACCGTTTTATTTGCTAATAACATAAATTCTTCAATCAAATGGTTGGTGGATAAACTCTCTTTAAAATAAACATCAATAGGATTATTATCTTTATCTAAAATGAATTTTACTTCTGTACTTTCAAAATTGATAGAACCTTTGTTTTGTCTTGTCTTTCTTAGTATTTTGGATAATTTATCTAATAATAATAACTCAGTTACTAATTCACCTTCTTTATTATCAATTACATCTTGTGCTGTTTGGTAGGTAAAACGAACATCAGAATGGATAACCGTTTTTTTAATTTGATAATCAACTAAATTAGCTTTTTCATCCATTTCAAAAAGAACAGAATAAGCCAAACGATCAACATTTGGTTTTAAAGAACAAATGTTATTTGATAAAACTTCAGGTAACATAGGAATTACCCTATCCACTAAATAGACTGATGTAGCCCTTTCAACAGCCTCCTTATCAATTATACCTCCTTTTTCTACATAATGCGAAACATCAGCAATATGCACTCCTATTTCCCAATTCCCATTTTTAAGTTTTTTAACAGATAGTGCATCATCAAAATCTTTTGCATCTTTAGGATCAATAGTAAAGGTTGCGGTTTTTCTAATATCTAATCGGTTTGAAATCTCTTCTTTGGAAATAGTTTCTGCAATCTTACTTGCTTCTTGTTCTACTTTTTTAGGAAATTCAGGGGCAAAACCATAATCATATAAAATTGAGTTTATTTCAGTGTTATGATCATCAATTTCACCAATAACTTGCACTACTTTACCGATAGGGTTTTTATAACCTGCATTCCAACCATCAATTTTAACTACTACTTTTTTACCAAGATATTCTTTTTTGATTGTTTTAGGAGGAATAAATACATCAAACGAAACTCTTTTGTCATCTGGAATTAAAAAATAATTAGATGAAAAATTATCAATCACTCCAACAAATTCTTCTTTTTTTCTAGCGATTACTTTTATTATTTCACCCTCTTGTTTGTTTTTTCTTTTTGGGAAAAGCAATACCTCTACTTCATCTCCAGCTAATGCAAATTGAGCATATTCTTTAGGAATAAAAACCTCATTTTCTTCATCAATATTTGCGTAAGCACCTCTGTTATTTGTGTTTTTTATGTTTGTAATTAAGGTAGATGTTTTTTCTAACAACCTAAAAGAACCTCTATGTTCTTCTGATAGTATTTTAGATGCTACCATTTCTTTCATCATATCAATAATCTGGATTTTTACACCCATTTCTTTCACCATTAAAATTTTGGAAACCTGCTTGTAATTCAATTTTTTACTTGGGTTTTCTCTGAAAACAGTCAATATTAAATCAATCAATTTTGAGTTAGAAAAATCGCCTTTTCTATTCTTTTTAGTTTTTTTCTTTTTCTTCATAATTTATGTGGTAAAAATAATAGTAATTTTACCAAGTGAAACAATTTAAAAGTAAACATATCATTATCTTAATGTTAAGTGCTTTGATACTTAGCTCCTGCCGAACCAAAAAAACATTTAATGGCACATCAACATTAGATTGTACTGATTATGACGGAAATTCTTCTGCCTCCAAACCAAAGAAGAAATCAAAATGGAGGTTAGTGCTTTATAAAGACGGAAGAAAGGTTGGTAAAAAATCAAAAAAAGGAAAAAGCAGATTGTTTAAAAAGAAAAATTAATATTTTGTAACTATCACTGTTCTATAGTCGTTCAGTATATCATATGGAAAACGACTATGAAATCTTTTTTAATCACAATATTAACCCTTCCACTATTTCTGTTTGCTCAAACAGATCACAATAGGCTATTTAATAGTTATAATTCCCCCATTTCAGAAAATAATATTACCGCTATTGAGACAGATGATAAGGGGCTTAATTGGATTGGAACCCTTGAAGGATTAATTTGTTATAACGGACAAAGATGGTTTACCCTAACCACTGAAAACAGTAAATTACCATCTGATAAAATACTATGTATTGAAACTGTAAATAGCATAAAATATATTGGTACAGCTGAAGGATTAATAATTATAAAAGATAATAATTGGGAAGTTTTTACAACTAAGAATAGCAACTTACCTTCTAATAAAATACGCCAGATAAAAGTAAGCAATAATATAGTTTGGATAGCAACATCTGCAGGGCTAGTTAGGTATGAAAATACTTTTGAAGTAGTGCTTAGTGAAATAAAAAATAGCATTAATGATGATGATTTTGTAACACTAAATATTGATAAAAACGAAATGATTTGGGTGGGAACAAATAATGGACTATACAGTTATAAAAAAGATATTTGGAGAGTGTTTACAACTCAAAATTCCAAATTACCTAATAATCATATTTGGAACATCACTATTGATAATGAAAATAAAAAATGGATAGGTACTAAAAAAGGGTTGGTAGCAATTTCAGATGATGAGTGGTTGTTATTTGATAAGAAAAATACTAACTTAAAAACAAACCTTATTAGGTCAATTGTTTGTGATGATTATGATAGAATTTGGGTTAGCACAGATAGAGGGGTGGTTTCTTATGATGGAAATCAGTGGAAAAAACACAAATTAAAAAATAGAGATTACTTTATTACAAACTTGTTTATTGATGATTTTGATAACAAATGGATATGCACTTCAAAGAATGTTATTGTCTATAATTCAGAAGGAGTAGAGTTTAAGAACAATATTACAAGTAAAAATAGCGTTATCGTAAGTAAATAGAAATCAAAAGAGTAGGGTTTATATAGCAACACAATTTTGGTTAATACGCAAAAAGTCCAGCTAAAATAGCTGGACTTTTTGTTGCTCCTCCTCTAGGACTCGAACCTAGGACCCTCTGATTAACAGTCAGATGCTCTAACCAGCTGAGCTAAGGAGGAGTGTTATTTAAAACGGCTGCAAAAATAACACAATGGTTGAAATAATAAAATATATTTGCAAAAAAATATTATATGAGTGTTTTAGTAGTAGGTACAGTGGCTTTTGATGCAATAGAAACTCCTTTTGGAAAGACAGATAAAATAGTTGGAGGAGCGGCAACTTATATTTGTTTATCGTCTTCATTTTTTACAAATAAATTGAATTTAGTATCTGTAGTTGGTGAGGATTTCCCAAATGATGCAATTCAAATGCTAAAAAACAAATCAGTTGATACTGAGGGTCTTCAAATTAAAAAGGGAGAAAAAACATTCTTTTGGTCAGGGAAATATCATAATGATATGAATACAAGAGATACACTAGATACTCAGCTAAATGTATTAGAAAATTTTGACCCAATAGTGCCTGAAAAATTTCAAGAATCAGAATTTTTAATGCTTGGAAATTTGATGCCAAGCGTACAGAAAAAAGTGTTGGATCAAATGAAAAATCGTCCAAAATTAGTAGTTTTAGATACTATGAATTTTTGGATGGATCTTTTTATGGACGATTTAAAGGAGGCTTTAAAGGAAGTTGATGTGCTTACTATAAATGATGAAGAGGCAAGACAGCTTTCAGGTGAGTATTCGTTAGTGAAAGCGGCAAAAGTTATTTTAGCAATGGGACCTAAATATTTGATTATTAAAAAAGGGGAGCATGGAGCTTTACTATTTAATAACAAGGAAGTCTTTTTTGCGCCAGCACTACCTTTAGAGGAAGTGTTTGACCCAACAGGGGCAGGAGATTCTTTTGCAGGAGGGTTTATCGGTTATTTGGCTAAAACAAATGATATTTCATTTGAAAATATGAAAAGAGCTGTAATTAACGGTTCAGCTATGGCTTCTTTTTGTGTAGAGAAATTTGGTACTCAAAAGCTAACTGAAATAAATCAAGATGATGTTGATGCTAGAATAAATGAGTTTGTAAACTTAGTTCAGTTTGATATTGCTCTAAAATAAAGAACTGTCTTTATTAGCAACATTATTTTCGTACCACTGATCAATAAGCAAACCTTTCCCGTCAGCTGCTTGTACTGCTAAAGTATCGCACCTTTCGTTTTCCTTGTTATTAGCGTGTCCTTTTACCCAGATAAAACTTACTTTTTGTTTTCTATAGATTTTTAAGAAGCGAATCCATAAATCAGGATTTTTCTTTTTATTAAAATTTTTCTTTTCCCAACCGAAAACCCATTTCTTAACTACTGAATCAATCACATATTTTGAATCAGAGTAAATAGTGATTTCAGATTGTTCTTTTTTCACACTTTCTAAAGCTACAATTACGGCTAATAACTCCATGCGATTATTGGTGGTAAGCCTAAACCCTTGTTGCAACTCTTTCCTGAAATTACCGCTCATCATCACAATACCATAACCTCCATTACCAGGGTTTCCTTTTGCAGAACCATCTGTATATACAATTATACTCATTAGCTAAATAATACTTTTATGTTGCTACTAAATAATTTTACTGCAATGGCTAATAAAATAATTCCGAATACCTTTTTTAAGATAGCAACACCACCATCTCCTAGTGTTCTCTCTATTTTTGAGGTTAATTTTAATACAATATAAACGAGAGCAATATTTAAAATGATAGCAATCATTATGTTTATTGAATCAAATTCAGCTCTTAAAGATAAGATAGTTGTCATTGAACCTGCTCCCGCAATAATTGGAAATGCAAGTGGTACAATTGATGCTGTTTTTGGTGTTGCGTCATCATTATTGAAGATATGAATTCCTAAAATCATTTCAAAAGCCAAGGCAAAAAGTATAAATGAACCAGCCACAGCAAATGAGTTGACATCAATACCTATAAAAATAATTAGTTTTTCCCCAACAAATAAGAAAAGGAGCATAAGTATAAGGGCAACAAAAGAAGCCTTTGCAGGATAGACAACTCCTGATTTTTTTTTGATATCTAAAATAATTGGAATAGAGCCAATAATATCAATTACAGCAAATAATATCATTGTTGCCGACAATATTTCAGTGAGTGAGAAATTCATAATTATATATTTTTTAATGTTTTTTCAATAGCAACAGGGAAGTAGTTGTGCTCTAATTGATGAATTTTATTTGTTAGTGTTTCTACCGTTTCACCTTCTGAAATAGAACAGGTTTTTTGCATAATTATCTTCCCTTCATCATAATTTTGATTGACAAGATGGATGCTAATGCCACTTTCTTTTTCTTTGTTTTTCAATACCGCTTTATGTACATTGCTCCCATACATCCCTTTCCCTCCGTACTTTGGAAGTAGTGAGGGATGGATGTTAATTATTTTATTTGGATAGCTTTTTACCATTATTTCGGGTATTTTAAGTAAAAAACCAGCTAATATAATGCTGTCAACTTCAGCATTTTGTAGTTTTTTATGCAAATCATCAAAATTATTTAGATCATCTTTGCTTATAAAAGCAACAGGAATATTCAGTTTTTCAGCTCTTTTTACTATGTAAGCATCTCTCTTGTTGGTGCAAATCAAAACCACCTCAATATCAGAGGTGTTTGCAAAATAATTGCAGATATTTTCGGCATTTGAGCCTGAACCTGAAGCGAATATTGCGAGTTTTTTTTGCATTGTAAATTTTTTTATCAAAAATAGTATAAACAAAGATATGTTAAAATAGAAAATAGGAAAGGTTGCGAGTTCTTTAATTTATAGTTTTATTTGCACTTTAATAATTAAAACATTTAGATATGTCAGATGTAGCAGAAAAAGTAAAAGCAATTATTGTTGACAAATTAGGAGTTGACGAAAGTGAAGTAACTAATGAGGCAAATTTTACTAACGATTTAGGAGCTGATTCTTTAGATACAGTAGAGCTTATTATGGAATTCGAAAAAGAATTTGATATTCAAATTCCAGACGATAAAGCTGAAGCTATCGCAACAGTTGGTGATGCAGTTTCATTTATTGAAGCAGCCTAACTAACTCAAAATGGAAACTAGAAGAGTAGTTGTTACCGGAATAGGCGCTTTAACGCCTATCGGTAATAACTTACAGGATTATTGGAAAGCCCTACAAAATGGGGTAAGTGGTGCTGCACCAATTACTCATTTTAATGCTGAAAACTTTAAAACACAATTTGCTTGTGAGGTTAAAGGTTTTGAGGTTACTGATTTTATCCACAGAAAAGAAGCTAGAAAATTAGATAAGTTTAGTCAGTACGCAATGGTTGTAGCTGATGAGGCATTTACTGATTCTGGCTTAAATGTGGATGAAATTGATTCTGATAGAGCTGGAGTTATTTGGGGTTCAGGTATTGGGGGAATGCAAACTTTCTATAACGAATCGATTAATTTTGGTGCCGGAAACGGAACACCAAGGTTTAATCCATTTTTTATTCCAAAGTTAATTTCTGATATTCCTGCAGGACATATCTCTATAAAATATAACTTTAGAGGACCTAACTTCACAACAGTTTCTGCTTGCGCATCTTCTACTAATGCATTAATTGATGCGTTCAATTACATTAAATGGAATAAAGCAGATATCTTTATTGCTGGTGGTTCTGAAGCTTGTGTATATGAGCCAGGAATTGGCGGCTTTAATGCTATGATGGCTTTATCTACAAGAAATGATGACCCAAAAACAGCTTCTCGTCCTTTTGATAAGGATAGAGATGGTTTTGTAATGGGAGAAGGTGGTGGAGCAATTGTATTAGAAGAATACGAACACGCTATAAAAAGAGGTGCAAAAATTTATGCTGAAGTTGTTGGTGGTGGATTAACGGCTGATGCTCATCATATCACTGCACCACATCCTGAGGGATTAGGGGCTTGTAATGTTATGCGATTAGCAATTGAAGATGCTGGAATTTCGGTTACTGATATAGATTATATTAATGTACATGGAACATCAACTCCATTGGGTGATATTGCAGAAACAAAAGCAATTAAAACTTTGTTTGGTGACCATGCTTATAATTTGAATATTAGCTCAACAAAATCAATGACAGGACACCTACTTGGTGCTGCTGGGGTTATTGAGTCAATAGCTTGTATTATGGCGGTTAAGGATGATGTTGTTCCTCCTACGATTAATCATGTAACTGACGATCCGAATATTGATAACAAATTGAATTTAACATTCAATAAAGCACAAAAAAGAACAGTTAATTATGCCTTAACCAATACTTTTGGATTTGGCGGACATAATGCCTCTGTTTTATTTAAAAAACACAAATCATAGATTTCTTTAAATTAATATTTGAAAGACTTGCTTTTTACAATAAGAGCAAGTCTTTTTTATTTAAAATACTTGGGTACAACCCTGTAAATAAAGAAATATACTTAAAGGCGCTTAGGCACAAATCCTACAACATTAAAGAAAATAATGAGCGCTTGGAGTTTTTAGGAGATGCAATCCTTGATTTTATTGTTGCCAAGCAATTGTATTTGGAAAACCCAATGGAGGAAGAAGGGTTTTTATCACAAAAAAGAGCAATAGTTGTGGGTAGAAAACACCTGAACTTGGTGGGTAAAAAAATACTAGCAGATTCGGATATAAAAAGCAAACTAAAAATAATTCCTAAAAGTGTATATGGAAATACGCTTGAGTCAATTATTGGTGCTATTTATATTGATAAGGGAATTGAACAAGCTCAACACTTTATACTTGAACATATTTATAGTTCAGAATTTATTGAAGAACTTTCGGATACTGATTATAAGAGCAAATTGCTTAAGGCTGCTCAGCAATCAAAAATAAAAGTGGAGTATAAAGTATTAAAGAAAGAAGGGCCTGACCATAAGCAACAATTTTTGGTGGCAGTATTCATTTCTAATATCAAAAAAGCAGAAGCAAAAGCATCTTCAATAAAGGAAGCAGAACAAAAAGCAGCCAAAAAAGCATATAATAGTGTATTTTAGCCCTAATGAAAACACGATTTACATTAGAGTGTGTTGAAGAACTTGGGTTCTCAGTATTAGCAATCAATAGCCATATTAAGGGGTATAAATTGTGTTGGAATATCAATAAGGCATTAAAAGTAAATTTTGAAAAACAAAAAGACCACAATATTCAAGGTGATTTGTGGTTTGCAAGATATACTTATATTTGCAGTGATGGGGTTGAGTATAATTTGCTAGCAAACCGTTCCAAAAAAGGGTATTTAATTCCTAACCAAAAGAGTGTGAATTATTTCTTGGTTGTTAAAAATGATTATTGGGAGCAAGAAAAGCAAGAGTTTATTAGTCAGCTAAGAAACATAAATGATATTTTGTTGGTTTTTGAACTAGACACAACATTGATAAAAGAAATTGATAGATTTATATTTAATGATAAGGAAAACTAAAATAATAGCCACAATTGGGCCAGCAACAGCATCCAAAGAGATGCTTAAAAAAATTATACAAAAAGGGGTGAATGTATGCAGGTTAAATTTCTCTCATTTAGCGCATAATGTTGCAAAAGAAATTATTTCGAATATTAAGGAAATTAACCAAGAGCTAAATGTTCATACTGCTATTTTGGCTGATTTGCAAGGGCCTAAAATTAGGGTTGGAGAGTTTAAAAAACCAATTGAATTAGTTGATGGAACAGAGGTGATTTTTAGCACAAAAGAAACAGAAAACTCAATCTATATTAATTACCAGAATTTTGCAAAGGATGTAAGTGTTAAGGATAGAGTGCTTTTGGATGATGGAAAATTAGCCTTAGAGGTTATTCATACTAACTTAAAAGATACTGTAAAGTTAAAAGTTATTTTTGGCGGATTATTGCAATCTCGTAAAGGAGTGAATTTGCCAAATACTAAAATATCATTACCTTGTTTAACTAAAAAGGATATGGAGGATTTAGCCTTTATTTTGGAGGAAAAAATTGAGTGGGTAGGCTTATCATTTGTTAGGGAAGCGGAAGACATAAAAATTCTTAAAGAAATTATTGATAGTAGAAAACTACATCATAAGGTAATTGCTAAAATTGAAAAACCGGAAGCAATTAAAAATATTGATGCTATTATTGATGCAACTGATGCAGTAATGGTTGCTAGAGGAGATTTAGGAGTTGAGGTTCCTCCACATAAAGTGCCGGTATATCAAAAAATGATTGTAGAAAAATGTATTCGTAATGCAAGGCCAGTAGTAATTGCTACACAAATGCTTGAGAGTATGACTGAAAACCCTACAGCAACTAGGGCGGAAGTAAATGATGTTGCCAACTCAGTAATTGATGGGGCAGATGCAGTAATGTTAAGTGGAGAAACTTCAGTAGGAAAGCACCCTGTAAAGGTGGTTGATACCATGCGTGATATCATAAGAGATGTTGAGGGAAGCGAGCATAATATATCACGAAATACAAATGATAGACCTCTGATTAAAGATAGTAGAATTTTATCAAATGCAATTTGTTCCCATGCTTGTGATATTGCAGAAAACACGCATGCAAAAGCGATTATTACGGTAACCTATTCGGGCTTTAATGCTATTAAAACTTCTAGCTTTAGACCTCATGCTTTTATCTATGCTTTTACAAATAATCATACGATTTTAAACACCATGAGTTTGGTTTGGGGAGTGCAAGGTTTTTATTATGATAGAGGTACAACTACCGACCAAACGATACGAGAAACAAAAGAAATTTTAAAGGAAGAAAAATACCTTAAAGAAGGAGATTTAGTAGTAAATTTGGCGAGTATGCCAGCCACTGAAAAGGGCATGACTAACATGATGAAAATAAGTAAAATAAAATAATACAAAATGATAAATACAGCATTATTAGCAGAAATTTGTAAAGTAGCAGGTGCTCCAGGACACGAGCAAAGAGTAAGGGAACTTGTACTAAGAGAAGTAACATCCTTAGTAGATGAGGTAAGAATGGATAACATGGGAAATGTTGTTGCAATCAAAAAAGGAAAAGAAAGCAAGCGAGTAATGATTGGCGCTCACATGGATGAAATCGGATTTATTGTTACCCATATTAATGATAAAGGGTTTGTGTATTTTCATACTTTAGGTGGTTTTGACCCAAAAACATTAACTGCACAGAGAGTTATTATTCACGGAACAGAAGATATAATAGGAGTAATGGGAGGTAAGCCAATTCATTTGATGAATGCTGCCGATAGAGCAAAAGTACCTACAATAAAAGATTACTTTATTGATACAGGAAGAAGTAAAGAGGACTTAGAAAATATTATTTCAGTAGGTGATACTATTACAAGAAGTAGTGAGTTAATTGAAATGGGTGATTGTATAAACTGCAAATCCTTGGATAATAGAGTTTCAGTTTTTATCTTAATTGAGATGTTCCGTGAGATGACTGAAACACCTCCTTATGATGTGTATGGTGTATTTACAGTACAGGAGGAAATAGGAATTAGAGGGGCAAATGTTTCTTCTATGGATATAAACCCTGACTTTGGTTTTGGTTTAGATACTACCATTGCATGGGATACTCCAGGAAGTAATAAGCAAGAACAAGTTTCTGCTTTAGGTGAAGGGGCTTGTATTAAAGTGATGGATTCTGCTACTGTTTGTGATTACCGAATGGTAAAATACATGAAGGAATTAGCAAAAGATAAAGGTTTAAAAACGCAATTGGAGATATTACCTGCAGGAGGAACGGATACAGCAGGAATACAAAGAATGAACCCAGGAGGAAGTATTGCTGGGGCGGTTTCTATACCAACAAGACATATTCACCAGTCAATTGAAATGGTGCACAAAGAGGATGTTAGAGGGGCAATTGATTTATTACGCCACTCTGTAGAAAACTTACATACTTACGATTGGAGTTTTAGATAATAAAGAAATAAATAGATAAAAGAAAACCACCTGAAAAGGTGGTTTTTTTATTTAAAGACTCTTATCAAACTGCTTTAAGAAACGCACATCATTTTCAAAAAATAGGCGTAAATCTTTTACTCCATATTTTAGCATGGCAATTCTTTCAATTCCCATTCCAAAGGCATAACCCGTATATTTTTTAGAATCAATTCCACAGTTTTCCAGTACATTTGGATCTACCATACCACAGCCCAAAATTTCCAAATAACCTGTATATTTACACACATTACATCCTTTACTGTTGCAAATATTACAACTTACATCTACTTCAGCAGAAGGCTCTGTAAATGGGAAATAGGAAGGTCTTAATCTAATTTTCGTTTTTTCGCCAAACATCTCTTTTGCAAAATAAAGTAGCGCTTGTTTTAAGTCTGCAAAACTTACATTTTCGTCAATGTATAATCCCTCTACTTGGTGGAATATACAATGTGCACGAGCAGAAATTGCTTCATTTCTGTAAACTCTCCCAGGGGATAATGTTCTAATTGGCGGTTTGTTATTTTCCATATACCTTACTTGTACGGATGAAGTATGTGTTCTTAAAAGTACATCAGGATTAGTTTGGATAAAAAAGGTGTCCTGCATATCTCTCGCAGGATGTTCTTCTGGTAAATTTAATGCAGAAAAATTATGCCAATCATCTTCAATTTCCGGTCCTTCACTTACGGTAAACCCAATACGGTTAAAAATCTCAACAATTTGGTTTCTCACCAAAGAAATTGGGTGTCTACTCCCTAAGTTATCCAAAGATACAGGGCGACTTAAGTCAATTTCATCTCCTTTTGCCTCTGTTTCAAAGCCATCCTTGTGCTTATCAACTTTAGCTTGCGCATTTTGTTTTAAGGTGTTAATTGCTTGTCCAAATTCTTTTTTACTTTCGTTTGCTACATCTTTAAAAGCGGCAAATAATTCATTCATTTTCCCTTTTTTTCCTAAAAAAGAAAGACGAAATTCTTCTAGCTCTATTGCTGAATTTGGAACAAAATCTTCCACCTCTTGTAGTAATTCCTTAACCTTTTCTAACATTGTAATAATTTGTATATCTTTGCTTAACGAAATACAAAGAAACAATAATTATGCTAAATAGAATTTTTAAAACTGTATTATTAGGCGTTTTCGCTCTAGTGATAACTACCACATTTACTTCTTGTAAAAAAGAAAAAGATACTGTAGCAGTAATCATTGTTAAAAATAGCATTGGAGAACTTGTCCCTGGCGTAAAGGTTAAGTTGTTTCCTGAGCCGGTAATCTCCCCTAGTGGAGTGTTGCCTGACCCATCATTAACTAAGATAAATATTACTGATGCAAATGGTCGGGTTCAATTTACTTATGAGTTAGAAGCAATTTTAAATGTTAAAGCAACTGTAACAATTGATAATGATGATTTTGAAGGAGAAAACATTATTCGTTTGCTAAAAGGAAAAACAACTACAAAAATAGTTGAGATTTCAATTATATAAGTTAACCTAGGTACTTAATTATAGCCTCTTTCATCAGCAGACCTTGTTTGTTCTCATCTAGGTTTTTGAGTGCTTTTAGCTCGATCCAGTGAGGCCAACCTTCTTCATCTACCTTGTCAAATTTATAAAACCCAAAAGGAGTTAATATCTTGCAGACAGCAACATGAAGTATGTCTAGTTTTTCTTCACGACCAAAGCGTTTTATTCCCATATTCAGCTCTTGCACACCAATTAAATAAAGAATTCCTTTAAGACTCATCTCATCATCAAATTGCTTTTCTAGTTTTAATACTAAAGCATCCCATTTTTTATTCACATCATTCATACTGCAAATTAAAGTTTTAATATCTTTACCAGATGAATTATTTAGATTTAATTATTGCAGTTCCTTTATTATATGGATTAGTAAAAGGTTTTGCTAACGGTTTGATTAAAGAAGTAACGGCATTAATATCCTTAGTAGTTGGGGTTTATGTCGCAATTAATTTTTCTGAATTTTTAGAGCCAAAATTTATTGAAGTGCTTGGCGGTTATCAAGAATTTGTACCTGTTTTAGCTTTTGGTGTTTTGTTTTTGGTAAGTGTTTTCTTTATCCGAACGCTTGGTTATGTAGTTGATAAACTAACAAAAGCCTTAGCTTTGGGTATTGTAAGTAGGGTTCTTGGTGGAGTATTCGGATTCTTAAAAGTAGTTGTAGTTTTTAGTTTTTTACTATTTGTAATAACTGATTACAACCTAGTAAATGAGGAGACTAAAAATGAATCGGTATTATTTACTCCACTTGTTGATATTGCTGCAGTAATTACGCCACAATTAAAAAAACATCAATCTATTTTGGATAAGATTGAGCAAGGTGCTGAAAAAACAAAGGAAAAAATAAATCAGCAAATTACTCCTGAATAGCAACAACTCCAGGTAAATCTTTTCCTTCTAAATACTCTAGCATTGCGCCACCACCTGTTGAGATGTAAGATACTTTATCAGCAAATCCGAATTGCTTTACAGCAGCTACTGAATCGCCACCACCAACTAATGAAAATGCGCCATTTTTTGTTGCTTTGCAGATTGCTTCTCCTATTTTTTTCGTTCCAGCTGAAAAGTTTTCCATCTCAAAAACGCCCATAGGACCATTCCAAATTATTGTATTGGAATGAAGAATTACATCTGTAAAACTAGCAATACTTTCTGTGCCAATATCCAATCCCATGTATCCGTCCGGTACATTGGTGATTTCGGAATTTTGTATGGTTGCGTTATTATTAAAGTCATCCGCATTTACTGAATCAGAAGGCAATAATAATTGAATTCCTTTTTCTTTTGCGTCAATAATTAGCTGCTTTGCTAATTCAACTTTATCATTTTCAACTAAAGAGTTACCAATATTTCCTCCCATTGCCTTTGCAAAAGTATAGGCCATTCCTCCGCCAATAATAAGATTATCTACCTTGTCAAAGAGGGAGGTAATTACATCAATTTTCCCTGTTATTTTAGCGCCACCAATAATAGCTGTGAATGGTCTTTTTGGTTTATCAAGAGCTGTTTTTAGGCTGTTTATTTCATTGCTGAGTAATAGCCCAAAATACTTATCATTAGGAAAATAATTAGCAATAATTGCTGTTGAAGCATGCGCTCTGTGTGCCGTTCCAAAAGCATCATTTACATAAATTTCTCCTAGGTTTGCTAGTTGTTTTGCAAAACCTTCATCTCCTGATTTTTCTTCTTTGTAAAAGCGTAAATTTTCCAGTACAAGTACATCTCTATTCTCCATTTTTGAAATAGCTGCTAATGTATTTTCTCCGATACAATCACTACTAAACGCAACAGGAGTTGAAAGTAAATCAGAAAGATGCTTTACAGTATGTTTTAATGAAAATCGTTCTTCAAAACCTTTTTTTGGTCTTCCAAGGTGCGACATAATAATTGCTTTTCCTCCATCAGCAATTACTTTTCTAATTGTTGGTAGGGCAGCAATAATCCTACTATCATCAGTAATATTAAAATGTTCATCTAATGGCACATTAAAATCTACTCGAATTAGTACTTGTTTTCCTTCTAGTGATATGTCGCTTATATTTTTCATTTTGCAAAAGTAAAATAAATGCTAAAAATCAACACAAATTATTTACATTTGACAGAAATAAATTTCAAATGTTATTTAAAGAGATTATAGGGAATAATTCAGTTAAAAAGCAACTTATTGAGGCGGTTAGTAATAACCGTATTAGTCATGCACAGCTTTTTTCTGGGAAAAGTGGTAGCGCTAAATTAGCGTTGGCACTTGCTTATGCCCAATTTTTAAATTGTGAAAATAAGTCTGCAGTTGATTCTTGTGGCGCTTGTCCTTCCTGTTTAAAATACAATAACCTCTCTCATCCTGATTTGCATTTGATCGTTCCTGTTTTAAAGACAAAAGAAGTGCAAAAGCCTGTAAGTGATCATTTTATTGGTCAGTGGCGTGCGTTTATTTCTGCTAATCCGTATGATTCGTTAAATGGATGGATTGATTCTTTTGGAACAGAAAACAAAACAGGACAGCAAGGAACAATTTATACAGATGAGGCAACTAATATCCATAAAAAGCTAAGTCTTAAAAACTATGAAGCAGAGCATAGGGTGGTGCTTATTTGGATGCCTGAACGCATGAATGAAGGTACTGCAAATAAAATGTTAAAGCTATTTGAAGAACCTCCAAAGGGGACAATTTTTCTTTTGGTGAGCGAAAATGCGAATCAACTATTGCCTACTATTACTTCTAGGTTGCAAATGGTAAAAGTGCCCGATTTTTCAGCTGAAGATATTGTTACTCATTTTGGCGAGAAGACTCTTAGCCTAGAAAAAGCAAAGCAACTTAGGAATTTAACGGATGCTGATTTGGGAAAAATCACCCAAATACTGAATGATAAGGATGCTGAATTAGATTTATTTCATGATTTTTCTCTCTGGATGAGGTTGTCTTACAAAATGGATGTGCAGGGAATTTCAAAATGGGTGGATGAACTATCAGGGAAAGGAAGGAAGAGGCAGAAATTATTTTTATCCTATGCGATAAAGATGATTAGAGAATGCTTGATTTACAATTTCGCAAGCCCCTCTCTGCTTAAAACAAACGAAAATGAATATGCTTTTCTAACTAAATTCTCTCCTTTTGTACATGAGGATAATAGCGTTTTAATTAGCGAGAAATTAGAAGAATCAATAAAAGCAATTAATAGAAATGCAAATGCAAAAATCTTATTTTTTGAGCTATCACTTCAAATGGTGAAATTCTTAAAACTTAAGCGTAAATTTGCCATAAAATAAAACAAATGAGTTGTAGTAATTGTAGCACATGTGAGGTTTCAGAAAAAAGAGGGTCTGCTAATAGCACTGTCTTTGACTGGTTGTATCAAATTGATGCTCCAAAAACCGAAAATAGTAGCCTTGTAGAAGTTCAATTTAAAGGAGATAGAAAAGATTTTTATATAAATACTGAGAACTTAGATTTAAATGCTGGTGATTGGGTTGCTGTTCAGGGTGAAAAATCAGGGCATGATATAGGTAAGGTTACCATGAAGGGAGAGTTAGTTGCCTTGCAAATAAAGCGTAAAAATAGAGATGTTGAAAAAGATCCAATCAGAAAATTATATCGTATGGCTTCTGAAAACGATATGCAAAAATGGAAAGATGCAGTAGCCAATGAGGATGAAATTTTGGTAAAGGCAAAACGAGTTATTGAATCGCACAAATTAGATATGAAACTTACAGATGTTGAGTTTCAGGGTGATAATTCAAAAGCAACATTTTATTATACTGCCGAAAAAAGAGTTGACTTTAGAGAATTAATAAGGGAATATTCCAGAAGTTTTGGTGTAAGAGTTGAAATGCGACAAATTGGAGTACGCCAAGAGGCTGCAAAAATTGGTGGAATTGGCTCATGTGGAAGAGAGTTATGTTGCTCTACTTGGATGACTGATTTCCCTTCAGTATCAACTAATGCCGCAAGGTATCAGCAGCTTTCTATTAACCCTCAAAAAATTTCAGGACAATGCGGGAGATTAAAGTGTTGCTTAAACTTTGAGCTAGATGGATATACTGAGGCTTTAAAAGGATTTCCAAGTACGAAAGTGCAGTTAAAATCAAAAAAAGGAAATGCAAAATTTGTAAAATTAGATGTTTTTAAAGGAGTATTATTTTATTTCAATATGGATACGCCAGGCGATTTGTTAGAGCTTACAATTGAAAATGTAAATAAAATTATTGCAGCCAATAAAAAAGGAGAATTGCCAGCAAGTTTTGAAAGTTTTGTTCTTAAATCTGAGCAAAAAGAGGTGTCCTTTGAAGATGCAATGGGGCAAGATAATATTGGTAGGTTTGACAAAGAAAAACAAGCTCCAAAACGACAAGATAGAAGGAATAAGTACAAGAAAAATAAAGCTAAGGCTAAAGCAAAAAAACAAAATAATGAAGTTAAGAAATAGTATATTTCTTTTTGCATTAGCGCTTCTTTCCTGCAATAGCAATGCTGTTTTTGAGGATTATAAATCATTTGAAAATCACTCATGGAATGCGGATAGTTTAGTAGTGTTTAATTTTGCGATAACAGATACAATAAGTAGAAATCAAGTTGTAATTAAAGTAAGGCACACAGTTAATTATGAGTTTCAGAACTTATTTTTATTTGTAAAAGCAGAACAAACGGATACGGTTGAATTGATGTTGGCTGATAAATCAGGGGAATGGTTAGGAAAAGGAATTGGTGATATTAGGGAGGTTGAATTCATTTATCAAAATGAAAAAATATTCCATAAACAAGGAAAATATACTCTTGAACTTGAACAGGCAATGCGCTATGGCGCACTTGAAAAAATACAGCATTTAAATAATATTGAAGCAATTGGGTTTTGCGTAGAAAAACAAAATGAATAAGTTCAGAACTATACTATTATGGCTACTAATCACTAGCCCGTTTACAGGATTATTCTTGCTCGTTAATCTTACATCCTTAGGGTTGTTTGGTGATTTACCAACATTTGATCAATTAGAAAATCCAAAGAATAATTTAGCTACCGAAATCATATCAGAAGATGGAGTTGTTCTTGGCAAATATTTTTTTGAAAATAGAAGCAGAGTAAAGTATAATGAAATTCCAGAAAATTTAATTAATGCATTAATTTCAACAGAAGATGTGCGTTTTAGAAATCATTCTGGTATTGATGGAAGGGCATTATTAAGAGCCATTTTTGGTGCAATTACTGGTAAAAGTAGTTCAGGAGGAGCAAGTACAATTACTCAGCAATTATCAAAAATGTTGTTTACTGAAAAGCCAAGTTCAGGAATTGAAAGGGTAATGCAAAAATTCAAAGAATGGATTATTGCGGCACAACTTGAAAAACGATACACAAAGGACGAGATATTAACCATGTATCTAAATCGGTTTGATTGGGTAAATAATGCGGTGGGAATAAAGTCAGCATCACAAGTTTATTTTAATAAAAAACCAATTGATTTAAAGGTTGAAGAGGCAGCTATGCTGGTAGGGATGCTAAAAAATCCATCACTTTATAATCCAAATAGAAGACTAGAAATCACAGAAGGAAGAAGAAATGTAGTGCTTTCTCAAATGAATAAATATGAGGTTATTTCTGATTCTTTATTTGATACATTAGTACAGCAGCCAGTTGTTTTAAATTTTAAAAAGGCAAGCCATAATGAAGGGCTTGCGCCTTATTTTAGAGAATACTTAAGGGCTGAAATGAAGAAATGGTGTGCAAATCATACAAAACCTGATGGTACAAATTACAATGTTTATACAGATGGCTTAAAAGTACATACAACTATTAATTCTCGCCTTCAGCAGTTTGCAGAAGAGGGAATGCGTACTCATATTTCAGCTCTACAAAAAGATTTTGATACACATTGGAAGGGCTATACAAAAGCACCTTATCCTGATGATTTTGAGTGGGAACAAATTAACGCAATTATTGATCAAGGTATGAAGCGTTCTGAAAGATACCGAAAACTAAAGAATGCAGGAAAATCTGAAAAGGAGATTAAAACAGTATTTAAAAAGAAAGTAGCAATGACTTTGTTTTCTTGGGATGGCGAAATAGATACCGTACTTTCTCCTAGAGATTCAATAAAATACAATAAGTTTTTTATCCATAGTGGAATGATGAGTATGGATCCTAAAACAGGATTTGTTAAGGCATATGTTGGGGGGATAAATTACAAGCACTTTAAGTACGATCATGTAAAGATTGGTAAGCGACAAGTTGGCTCAACTTTTAAGCCATTTTTATATTCATTGGCAATGCAAGAGGGTTATTCTCCATGTTATGAAATTCCTAATGTACCAGTTGTATTTGATAAGCACAGATGGCATTTAGAAAAAGATTGGGTGCCAAGAAACTCAGGAGATGAATTTGATGAAATGTCAATAACCTTAAAGTTTGGTTTGGCAAATTCTATCAATACAATTACGGCATATATTATGAAACAATTTGGTCCTCATGCAGTAGTTGATTTAGCAAAGAAAATCGGAATTCAATCTAAAATACTGGCAGTACCTTCCTTGTGTTTAGGAACATTTGATTTGTCGGTTTATGAAATGGTAGGTGCTTATTCTACATTTGTAAATAAAGGAGTGTGGACAGAGCCAATTTTTATTACCAGAATAGAAGATAAAAATGGGGTTATCCTAGAAGAATTTACACCAAAAACACAGGAGGCAATGAGCAAGGAAACAGCTGACTTAATGGTGAGAATGTTGCAGGGAGTTGTTGATGGAGTGTACAGTCCTGCTGCTGGTGTTACGAAAGGAACTGGGGTGCGTTTGCGTTTTAGGTACGGATTTAAAAATGAAATGGGTGGAAAAACAGGAACGACTCAAAACCAATCGGATGGATATTTTATGGGGATAACTCCTAATTTAGTAACGGGTGTTTGGAGTGGTTGTGAGGATCGAGCAGCTCATTTTAGAACGATACACTATGGGCAAGGAGCCAATATGGCACTTCCTGTTTTTGCAGAATATATGCAAAGAGTATATGCCGATACTTTGGAGTCAGGAATTTATCCAATTGATTTTGATATTCCAAAAGCAATTGATTTAAAACTAGATTGTGGAGAGGCAATAAATAATACAGGAGCAGATGAATTTGATGAAGAATTTTAAATTATGATAAATAAAAAAGTTGACAATATTGAACAGGCGCTTGAAGGAGTAGAAAGCAATATGACCTTTATGGTGGGTGGTTTTGGTCTTTCGGGTATTCCTGAAAACGCAATTGCAGCCCTTTCAAAAAAAGATATTTTTGGGTTAACTTGTATATCCAATAATGCAGGAGTTGATGATTTTGGTTTAGGACTTTTATTGCAGAGAAAACAAATCAAAAAAATGATTTCCTCCTATGTTGGTGAGAATGCTGAGTTTGAAAGACAAATGCTTTCAGGTGAATTGGAAGTTGATTTAATTCCTCAAGGTTCATTGGCTGAAAGATGCCGAGCTGGAGGAGCAGGAATACCAGCATTTTTTACGCCTGCAGGATACGGAACTGAAGTAGCAGAAGGAAAAGAAGTGCGAGAATACAATGGGAAACCACATATTTTAGAAATGGCACTTACGGCTGATTTTGCATTTGTAAAAGCTTGGAAAGGCGATACAGCAGGGAATCTTATTTTTAAAGGAACGGCTCGTAACTTTAATCCGCTTATGGCAATGGCAGGAAAAATTACAGTTGCTGAGGTAGAAGAATTAGTGCCAGCAGGAGAACTTGATCCTAACCAGATTCATACACCAGGAATTTTTGTGCAAAGAATTTTTCAGGGGGAGAGATATGAAAAGAGAATAGAACAAAGAACTATTCGCAAGCGCGAATAGTTAATGTAGCAATTAAGTAATGCTCTAATGTAACAATGGAAAAGAAAAATGTCATAGTTGAAAAAACCATAAGGTTCGCTTTATTGGTTATAGAGTTTTGTGAATTATTAGAAAGAGAAAAAAAATTCGTTATTGCTCGTCAATTATTGCGTTCAGGAACTTCAATTGGTGCTAATATACATGAGGCACAAAATGCTGAAAGCAAAGCTGATTTTATACATAAAGTTAAAATTGCGGCTAAAGAAGTAGAAGAATCAAAATACTGGATAACACTTTGTAAAAAGTCAAAGAATTATCCATTTAATGAGGAGTTGGAAAAAGAAATACAGGAGGTTAGTTTAATTATTTATAAAATTTTAAGCAGTAGTAAAAAACGATAATTGTTACATTTTTACATTGCTACATTAAAACATTTGAGATGTTATCGAAACAGCAAATAGCACAAAGAATAGCTCAAGAATTAGAGCATAATACTTATGTTAATCTAGGAATTGGAATTCCAACTTTGGTTGCGAATTATATTCCAAAAGGAATTGATATTGAGTTTCAATCGGAGAATGGAGTACTAGGAATGGGACCTTTTCCTTTTGAGGGGGAGGAAGATCCTGATATGATAAATGCAGGAAAACAAACCATTACTACTTTGCCTGGGGCAGTACTTTTCGATTCAGCCACTTCTTTTGCTATGATAAGAGGACAACATGTTCAGTTGACTGTGTTGGGCGCTATGGAAGTTTCAGAAAATGGTGATATTGCCAATTGGAAAATACCAGGAAAAATGGTAAAAGGTATGGGAGGAGCAATGGATTTGGTAGCCTCTGCCGATAATATTATTGTTGCTATGATGCACACCAACCGTGCAGGAGAAAGTAAAATTTTAAAACAATGTACTTTGCCAATTACGGGTGTAAACTGTGTAAAGAAAGTGGTTACTAACTTAGCGGTTTTGGAAGTAACGGATAAAGGATTTCAACTATTAGAAAGAGCACCAGGAGTTAGTGTAGATGAAATTATTGCAGCTACTGAGGCAATCTTAATTATTGCAGGAGAAGTTCCTGAAATGCAACTCTAGGAGTTGTTTTATTTAACGGATTAAGAAATTTTAACCCCCTTGCTTTCCAAGTGGTTTTTAATATCCTCCAACTTTCCTTCAGGGATAGCATCAATTAATTTTTGAGTATATTCTGTTCCGGGCTTGTTATAAATTTGGTCAGCATCTCCCATTTCTTCAATTTTCCCGTCTTGCATTACCACCATTCTATCGCTCATATATTTCACAACTGATAAATCGTGTGATATGAAGATGTAAGTCAAACCAAACTCTTCTTTTAATTCATTCAATAAGTTTAATACTTGTGCTTGTACCGACACATCTAATGCTGAAACTGATTCATCACAAATGATAAATTTAGGGTTAACAGCTAATGCTCTTGCAATACCAATTCTCTGCCTTTGTCCTCCAGAAAATTCATGCGGATAACGATAAAAGTGAGCAGGATCTAAACTTACCCTTGTTAAAAGTTCTTCTACTTTTTTCTTTCTCTGTTCGTCATTCTCAAGGATACCATGCACTTGCATTGGCTCCATAATTGCATTCCCAATTGTCATTCTTGGGTTAAGTGACGAGTAAGGATCTTGGAAAATAATTTGCACATCTTTTCGGAAGATTCTTAATTCTTCAGCATTCATTTTAGCAATGTCCTTTCCTTTGTAAATCATCTGCCCTTCTGTTGGTTCTTCAAGGCGAATAATCGTTCTTCCTGTTGTTGTTTTCCCACAACCACTTTCTCCAACCAAACCTAAAGTTTCACCAGGATATACATCAAAAGTAATATTATCAACTGCTTTTACATGGTCGCTTACTCCACCAAAAAATCCGTTACGGATTGGGAAATAAGTTTTCAAATTTTTGATTTGCATGATAGGTTCTTTCGCATAAAGTTCCTTGTGCCTTGCGACTCTTTCACTTTCAGGAATTGCTAAATCTTTCGTAAAATCAGCTACTGAAATACCATTGTCAATTATCTCTCCACTTTCATCAATTTTCATAAAATCAGAAACAGTTGGCAGGAAAGTATAGCGTTTATCCAAAGGAGGACGACATGCTAAAAGTCCTTTTGTATAGGGGTGTTTTGGGTTAGTAAAGATGTCCCAAACATTCCCTTGTTCTACAATATTTCCTTTGTACATTACTACAACTTTATCAGCTAGCTCAGCAATTACCCCCAAGTCATGGGTGATGAACATAATTCCCATATCATGCTCTTGTTGCAAGTTTTGCATCAAGTGTAATATAGTTTTTTGTACCGTTACATCTAAGGCAGTAGTAGGTTCATCAGCAATTAAAACTGACGGCTGGCAACTCATTGCCATAGCAATCATTACTCTTTGTTTTTGTCCCCCAGAAATCTGATGAGGATAAGTACTAAAAATTCTTTCTGGAGTGGGTAATTGTACCTCTTCAAAAAGACTTATGGTTAATGCTTTTGCAGCTTTTTTATCTAGTTTTTGGTGGAGCATAATTGCTTCCATTACTTGGTCACCACAGGTAAATACAGGATTTAATGATGTCATAGGTTCTTGGAAAATCATAGCAATATCATTCCCTCTGAACTTACGCATTTCTTCTTCTGAAATAGCTAATAGGTCAGTAGCTGTTCCGTCATTTTGATGAAAGATAATTTCACCACCACTAATTTTTCCTGGAGGAGAAGGAATTAAACGCATAGCCGAAAGTGAGGTAACTGATTTTCCTGAACCTGATTCACCAACAATACCGATTGTTTCTCCTTTGTTAAGGGTAAAACTCACACCATTTACAGCCTTTACAGTTGTTCCTTCCGTGTGAAATTCGGTAACTAAATTTTTAAATTCCAATAATGTATTTCCCATCTTTTGCTTTTGTTTTTTTAGGTCGTTAAAAATAGAATTTAAATTCTATTTATACAAACTCAATGTTGTTTTCTGAAATAAGTGCTTCTCCTTTGTATTTTAAAAGGAGTTGTGCCACAGTTAAAGTGTCTTTCTGACAATATATTTTAATGCGTTCTAAATCTTTTTCTTTCCAATAAACATCAGCCACTTGGCTGCCGTCAATATCATCTTTTGGTGTTGGAATATTAAATAGGGCAGCCAATAATTTTATGGAAGTATAATGCTTGTAATCACCAAATCGCCATAGTTTCATTGTGTCCAAATGTTTTACTTCCCAAGGTTTTTTTCCTGCAATAGCCAATAGCTTTGGTAGTTGCAATCCATTGATGAGTGTTCGCCTAGCGATAAACGGAAAATCAAATTCCTTTCCATTATGTGCGCAAAGTTGATGTTGTTTTTTGTTGAACTGTGTGTTTAAGAGTGCATTAAACTCACTAATAATTTGCTTTTCATCATCACCATAAAATGATTTTATACGGAAATGATTTTCGCCTTTTTCCGAAAAAAGGTAGCCTACCGAAATGCAAATAATTTTTGCAAACTCAGCCATAACCCCAGCTTTTAATTTATAAAATTCGCTTGGGGAGTATTCACCTTTCCTTTGCCAAACCGTTTTTTCTGTCCAAAGTTGTTGAAAGGTAGTATTTAAATCTTCAAAATTAGGCTCGCAAGGAACTGTTTCAATATCTAAAAAAAGGATGTTTTGTATTTTAATGTCAGCTAACATTTATGGGTACATTTTTAGCGCAGCATCAATAAACTGATAGAAATCTTCATGATGCCCATCTTCCAAAATAGCTCCAAATTTTCTTCCTAACCTTACTACAATCATATTTTTTTCAGGAATACAAATTACGTATTGTCCCCAAAGCCCTCTTGCATAATAAACAAATAAGCCTTGTCTTTCCGCAAGCCAAAACTGATAACCATAATTTGTGTTAACATTTCCTTTTTTATCCAGTAAATTAGCAATTGAAGTTGCGTCCTTTACATAACTGCTGTCCAAAAGTTGTGTGCCATTCCAATTTCCTTGGTCCAGGTATAGTTTCCCTAAACGGGCAAAATCTCTGGCGTTTGAATTGATACAGCAAAAGCCTTTTTCATCTCCGCCCTCAATATCAGTATTCCAAAGTGCAGGGTGCTTAGCGCCCATAGGTAGCCATAGTTTTTTGGATGCGTATTCACTTATTGTTTCTCCTGTTGCAGCCTCAACAATAAAGGTTAATAATTGTGTGCAAGAACTATGGTATTTAAACACCTTTCCTCGAGTCTCAATCACTTTTAAGTTACTGACTAACTCTCTTAAACCCGAACCATAGTAAGCTTCAGCTGTTTGCCCGATTGGATTGTAGTAATCCTCAGTCCAGTTAAGCCCAGAGCTCATGGTTAGTAAATCTTTTATCGTTAATTCTGAATTTCTTCCTTCACAAAAACTGGGTAAGAAATCACACACTTGCTGGTCAACACTTTTAATTTTTCCTTCAGTTATGGCAATTCCAATTAAGGTAGAAACCCAACTTTTACTCATTGAAAATGAATTAGACATGGTGTCGACAGAATAGCCGTGCCAATACTCTTCATAGTTTATGCTATCATTTATAATTACCATAAAAGCAACTGTTTCCAAGCTCTCATTTATTGGCTTAATGAATTCAGGTAGTTCTGCTTTGTTGTAATTATTAGCTATTGCCCATTCTTGATGAGTTCCCGCCTCCATGGTATTGGCTGGAAAGTGCATGAAATCATGAATATAAGAAGAAGTATGCCCTTTCAAATAAGTAATTGAAATTGCTTTGTACATCCAGCTTTTCCCACTTATAATAATAAGCAGATTGAAGGCTACAAAAATGATGAGTAAGTATTTTAGAGCTCTTTTCATTTTAAATAATTTCCATTTCAAACAGTTCAGTCAAATGTGCTTTGAGTTTATTTCTTACTTCATCCATATTCTGTTCTTTCCCTAATTCTTTCTGAAGTGAAGTTACACTTTTATCAGTAATCCCGCACGGGATAATATTTCCAAAATAGGATAGGTCAGCATTTACATTAAATGCAAAACCATGCATAGTAACCCATCTACTACTTTTAACACCTAATGCACAGATTTTTCTTGCTTTTGGTGTTCCTACA
>Ga0233426_10001098_pt1 | contig 25996 bp, 26 predicted proteins | sample SI_118_April2016_6_FD_179875 | JGI IMG/M metagenome (GOLD analysis project Ga0233426, IMG submission 179875) | Seawater microbial communities from Saanich Inlet, British Columbia, Canada - SI_118_April2016_10_MG | ecosystem: Environmental > Aquatic > Marine > Inlet | place: Canada: British...
CCCGCATATTAGAATGAATAATAGGCACGTAGCTCAGTGGTAGAGCACCACCTTGACATGGTGGTGGTCGGTGGTTCGATCCCACTCGTGCCTACCAGATAACCCTGCCGAGCAGGGTTTTTTTTTCTTTAATAGATGAGAATAGTTGATCTAGCTCGTTGTTAAATGAATGGAAGTCGCCATTTGTGTTCGATAAATGAGGAAAGTATGCCTAACATTGAATTACCCGATGGAAGTATCAAGCATTTTGAGACGTCACTGACGGTTGGTGACGTTGCCTCCAGCATCAGCCCAGGTTTGGCCAAAGCCGCTGTTGCAGGTGTAGTAAATGGACAGATGGTTGATGTCAGTCATAAGATTGATGAAGACAGCTCGCTTAAAATTATAACCACGAAAGACCCTGAAAGCCTTGAAGTGATTCGTCATTCTACGGCACATTTATTGGCACAAGCTGTTAAAGCGCTATTTCCAAGCGCACAAGTAACAATTGGACCTGTGATTGAAGATGGATTTTATTATGATTTTGCTTTCGAACGCTCATTTACGCCAGAGGATATTGAGCGTATAGAAAAGAAAATGAAAGAGTTGGTCAAGGCAAATCATACGATTACGCGGCGGGAGCTGCCTCGTAACCAGGCCGTTGAATATTTTAGCGGCCTAGGTGAAGCGTATAAAGCTAAAATTATTGAAGACATCCCCGAAGGTGAAACCTTGTCACTATATCGCCAAGGTGAATTCGAGGATTTATGTCGAGGGCCACATGTACCCTCCACGTCATTTCTAAAAGCATTTAAACTTACAAAGCTCGCTGGTGCATACTGGCGTGGTGATTCGAACAATGAAATGTTACAACGTATTTATGGGACAGCTTGGGCCGATAAACAGTCTCTAGATGCTTACCTGCATCGATTAGAAGAAGCGGAAAAGCGCGATCATCGTAAACTTGGTAAGACACTTGATTTGTTCCATTTTCAGGATATTGCACCTGGTATGGTATTTTGGCATCCAAAGGGTTGGGCCATTTATCAAGTATTAGAGCATTACTTAAGAGATAGGCTGGCTGCCTATGGGTATCAAGAAATTAAAACCCCTCAGCTGGTTGATAGAGTACTTTGGGAGAAGTCCGGACACTGGGAAAATTTCAGAGATGAAATGTTCATCACCGAAACGGATAATCGGCATTACGCCGTTAAACCAATGAACTGCCCATGTCATGTCCAAGTCTTTAATCATGGTTTAAGAAGCTATCGAGACCTGCCAATTAGATTATCTGAGTTTGGTAATTGCCATCGTTGTGAACCATCTGGCGCATTGCATGGTTTGATGAGAGTGCGAAATATGGTGCAAGATGATGCTCATATTTTTTGTACTGAAGACCAAATGCAGGCGGAGGTAGCAGATTTATTATCATTGGTTGATTCGGTTTACAAGGACTTTGGATTTAAAGATATTATATTCCGGCTAGCCCTTCGGCCTGAAAAAAGAGTCGGTTCAGATGCTGTATGGGATAAAGCGGAAGCTGCCCTTGGGCAAGCAATGCGCGATCGACAGATTGACTACATTGATGCACCAGGCGAAGGTGCATTCTACGGCCCTAAAATTGAATGCTCCTTAACTGACTGTTTAGGGCGGATTTGGCAGTGTGGTACAATACAAGTCGACTTTTCTATGCCAGAGCGTTTAGGCGCGCAATATGTTGCTGAAGATAGCACAAAACGACATCCGGTTATGATTCATAGAGCTATATTGGGGTCATTTGAGCGATTTATCGGGATTTTGATTGAACATTTCGCTGGTAAAATGCCAACTTGGTTGTCACCTATACAGGCATCGGTATTAACGATAAGTGAAAAACACAACAATTATGCGCAAAAAATACATGAATTTTTACAAAAAAAGGGCATTCGTTCGAATTTTGACTTGAGAAATGAGAAGATTGGCTTTAAAATTCGTGAGCATACTTTGCAAAAAGTACCGTACTTGTTAATTATTGGAGACAAAGAAGTGGAAAACAATCAAGTTTCGCTTCGATCTCAAGATGGTACGGACTTAGGTGTAATGAAAATTGAAGAAGTACATGACACCATAAAGCAAGTTATTGACGAAAAAATATAACTTGTATTTAATTATTAATCAGTCGGAGGATTGAACCATTAGTGCATCAAACAGGCGTGAATCAGATCGCGCAAGAATTAATGAACAAATTAATATCCCTGAAGTACGTTTAATTGATGTAGATGGCAATCAGGCTGGAGTGGTATCAACGCGGGAAGCATTGCGCGCCGCGGAAGAAAGTGGTTTAGATTTGGTGGAGATTTCACCAACAGCTAAGCCGCCTGTATGCCGTATAATGGATTACGGTAAGTTTCTCTTTGAAGTGAGTAAAAAACAAGCTGAAGCGAAGAAAAAGCAAAAGCAAACTCAAGTCAAAGAGCTGAAGTTCCGTCCTACGACGGAAGAAGGTGATTATCAGGTCAAGCTACGCAACCTGGTACGTTTCCTGAGTCATGGTGATAAAGTGAAAATAACGCTCCGATTTCGTGGGCGTGAAGTAGCACATCAAGATCTTGGTATGAAGATCATGAAGCGTTTGGAGCAAGATACCCAAGAGCTAGCTGTAGTAGAGCAGCAGGCCAAACGTGAAGGACGCCAACTCTTAATGGTGTTATCACCGAAGAAAAAGTGAAGTAGCGAATTAAATCAGCATCAGACTTCATCAATGGTTGATGGGGCAAGCTGATTAATGAATGCGGAGTAGTATGTAATGCCAAAGTTAAAAACAAATCGAGGAGCTTGTAAACGCTTCCGTAAAACAGCCAGTGGAGCGATTAAGCGTCGCGGTGCATACCGAAACCATATCCTCACTAAAAAATCAACCAAGCAAAAACGTCGTTTACGTGTATCAGCTGATAGATTAAAGCTATGTGATGCTCGTTTAGCAAAACGTATGTTGCACGGTAGTTAAATAGAGGATATAAATTATGCCAAGAGTTAAACGCGGCGTCACAGCGAAAGCGCGCCATAAAAAAGTATTAAAACAAGCCAAAGGTTATTACGGTGCCCGTAGTAGAGTGTATCGTGTAGCTAAGCAAGCAGTTATTAAAGCAGGTCAATATGCATATAGAGACCGTCGTCAGAAGAAGCGTCAGTTTAGAGCGCTTTGGATTACACGTATCAATGCACAAGCAAGAGAATGCGGTATTTCTTATAGCCAACTTATTAATGGCTTAAAGAAAGCTAGTATCGAGCTAGACCGTAAAGTACTAGCCGATATGGCAGTACATGACAAAGTTGCATTTGCAGCAGTTGCTGAACAAGCAAAAGCAGCACTTGCCTCTTAATTAAAACAGGCATTGCCTGTTTTACATTTGCTTTCTAGTTAACTTTAACTACAAAAGCACACATAGTATAAACTAGGAGGCTTAGGCCTCCTTTTTACTTTCCGGGTTAGAACATCATGCAAGATATTAACGCACTACAAAAGGAAGCGACTGCTGAAATTGATGCGGCCAACGAAATAAGGCAACTTGAAGATATTCGAGTAAACTATTTAGGAAAAAAAGGTAAGCTTACTGATATCCTCAAAGGGCTTGCTAACTTATCTGCGGCAGAAAAACCTAAAGTTGGCCAGCAAGTCAATCAAGTAAAGCGTGAGCTGAGTCAGCAAATAGAAGAAAAATTGTTGCTACTCAAAGAACGCCAGTTACAAGAAAGGTTAGCAAAAGAAAAAATCGATGTGACGTTACCAGGTCGTAATCATCAATCTGGAACAATACATCCGGTTACACAAGTAAAGCGAATTATTAACGATTATTTTGCTCGACTTGGATTTGATGTGGTTGACGGGCCAGAAGTTGAAACAGAATTTTATAATTTTGAAGCACTTAATATACCAGGCCACCATCCAGCACGGGCAATGCATGATACCTTTTATTTTGGTGATGGACGATTACTTCGAACACATACATCACCCGTTCAAATTAGAACCATGGAGAAACGTACCCCCCCTTTCCGCTTGATTGCGCCGGGGCGAGTGTATCGTTGTGATTCTGATTTAACACACACACCAATGTTTCATCAAGTAGAGGGTCTTTTGATTGATAAACAAGCAACGCTCGCTGGTCTTAAAGGGTTGCTAAAGGACTTCTTCGCTTACTTCTTTGGTAGAACGATGGCTATTCGCTTTAGACCATCTTATTTTCCATTTACTGAGCCTTCAGCAGAAGTCGATATTGAGTGTACGCACTGTTCAGGAAGCGGCTGTCGTTCTTGTAAATTTACAGGTTGGCTTGAAGTGCTCGGGTGTGGGATGGTTCATCCTAATGTCTTAAAGGCCGTAGATATATCACCAGAAGAATATCAAGGTTGGGCTTTTGGAATGGGGATTGATCGTATGGCCATGCTGTATTTTGGTATTGATGACTTAAGAACCATGTTTGAAAACGATTTGTCATTTTTAAAACAATTCTAAGGTATGAACATGGTGTTCGTTGCCCAGATAATTTAAACATTAACTCACATGGCGTTTATGCAAAGCGTAAAGTCGTGAATGACTTGTCTGGCTACAAAATAAATTGTATAGGTTAAGTTGGTAAGGAATTTTAATGAAAATTAATGAGTTGTGGTTGCGTGAATGGGTTAACCCAGAAGTGTCTATTGAAGAATTAGCAGCTCAATTAACAATGGCGGGGCTTGAGGTCGACTCTGTCAACCCTGTAGCTGGTACATTTAGTGGTGTTGTTGTTGCTGAGGTGCTGAATGCCGAGCCTCACCCTCAAGCTGATAAATTAAAAATATGCAGTGTAAAGACCTGTGAATCTGAACATGTTACCATCGTTTGTGGTGCATCAAATGTTCGGGCGGGGCTTAAAGTTGCCTTAGCTAAAATTGGTGCTGTTTTACCTGGCGGTATGAAAATAAAAGAGGCCAAATTAAGGGGGGAGCTTTCTCAGGGTATGATCTGCTCCGCATCCGAGCTTGGATTGGAAGATCGTTCAGAAGGTATATTAGAACTTCCGACAGATGCGCCGATTGGCCAAGATATAATTGAATACATGGTTTTAAACGACTCTATTTTAGATGTAGATCTAACACCCAATCGTGCAGATTGTTTTAGCGTATTAGGCATAGCTAGGGAAATTGCTACGTTAACTAAACAACCGCTAAAAGCCGTACCTACGCATACTATAAAACCAACCATTGACGACACCATTAAAATCAAAGTAGAGGCGAGCGCCGCTTGCCCAAATTATTTTGGTAGGGTTATTAGGGGTATTGATACTCAAACTGAGTCGCCTTTATGGTTAAAAGAATCATTACGTCGTTGTGGTATTCGCTCCAAGCATCCCGTTGTGGATGTTACGAATTACGTCATGCTCGAATTAGGGCAGCCCATGCATGCTTTTGATAAGTCAATCATTGATGGGGATATCGTTGTAAGGTTTGCTCATCCCAAAGAAAAGATGACATTGCTTGATGGCCAAAATGTAGAGCTTTCTGAGTCGGTTTTGGTTATTGCTGATGACAACAAGGCCTTAGCAATGGCAGGAATTATGGGTGGAGAAAACAGCACTGTAAACGAGCAGACCACCGACATCTTCTTGGAAAGTGCATATTTTAATCCTATTCAAGTAGCTGGTGTTGCTAGACAACATGGTTTATGTACCGACTCATCTCAACGATTTGAGAGAGGGGTCGATCCTATTATGCAAGCGATTGCTATAGAGCGGGCAACAGAATTATTGTTAAAAATAGTTGGCGGAGATGCAGGGCCCTTAACCAAATGTATAGACGCATCAAATATGCCATCAATTAAAAAAGTAACATTTAACCCGTCGCGCGTAGCCAAGCTAACTGGAGTTGAGCTTGAAGAGGATGCTATGGAGAACATGCTTCAGCGACTTGGCATGTCGGTTGACAGTAGTCAACTTCCTTGGGTTATAACAGTACCTTCGCATCGATTTGATATTGAGCTAGAAGTGGATGTTATAGAAGAAGTCATACGCATAAATGGTTATGATGCGATTGAACCTCAACCGATGGTGACGAATGCCATTGCTGGACAAATCAATTTAAATGAACAAACTGTATCTGTTGTCTCAGACTTTCTTTTATCAAGAGGATATCAAGAAGCAATCAGTTACAGTTTTGTAGATCCAGATGTGCAAGAGGTAATATATCCAAATAACACAGTACTAGAGTTATTAAATCCAATTTCCTCGGAACTCTCTCAAATGCGCGCTGGCATGTGGCCTGGGTTAATTGCTTCAATGATTTATAATTTACACCGCCAACAAACAGCAATTAAGTTATTTGAAGCAGGTGTTGTATTTGATATGGATGATAAATCTCTTGTCGAAAAGCCTTGTATTGGAGGGATAGTGGTTGGCGAAGCCGATGCATTGAATTGGTCCTCTGCTCCTCGATCTTTTGATTATTATGATATAAAAGGTGATATTGAAGCTTTACTTAAGCATTTAAAAATAGCGGATGTTCAATTTGTAGCAAATGAGCACCCAGCGCTTCATCCTGGAAAGTCAGCGCAGATTATAATTAAAAATCAGCCTGCTGGTTGGGTTGGGCTTATGCATCCTAAGCATTCAGATGAGTTAGATATTAATGACGAAGTCATTCTTTATGAATTAGACGTTGAGCCTTTGAAAATGTCTGCGCGAGTAAAATATGAATCGATATCAAAATATCCACAGATAAGGCGAGATTTATCTTTACTGGTCGATGCCAGTGTAAGTGCACTTGATATTCAAAAAGCGGTTGAAAGCGCAGTAGATGCTAAGCTACTGAAATCATTTCATGTATTTGATGTTTATACTGGGGGTAATATTCCAGAAGATAAAAAAAGTATTGCAGTGGCACTCATCCTCAAGGATGATTCACGCACATTAGTTGACGCCGAGATCAATGTTGTAATCGATGCTATAATAAAAGCGTTGGAAACAAAATTTGCCATTACATTGAGGGACTAATCGTGAATGCACTAAGTAAAGCAAAAATAGCAGACGTACTATGCATGGAAGTTGGGTTAACTAAACCCGATGCAAAGGAAATGGTAGAGTTGTTTTATGAAGAAATTAGACATGCGCTTGAAAATGGGCAGCATGTTAAGCTCTCCGGCTTTGGTAACTTTACCCTTCGAGATAAGAGCAGTCGCCCGGGTAGAAACCCTAAAACAGGTGAAGAAATACCGGTGCAAGCTCGTCGAGTCGTTACTTATAAAGCAGGACTAAAATTAAAATCTAAAGTTGAAGCAAAGGGCATGCACTGAAAGCAGCCCTTTGCTTATACTGATTTAAATTCCTTTTCTATGCTTATAGCTAGTTAATGAGATTGGCTTAAACGATAAGCTAATATTTTTTGCATGAATATGGTGAAACGAACATTGTCCTACTACATCAAACACATTTTTCTTTGCACGAATCAAAAGGCTCCAGGGAAAACTTGTTGTGCCAATACAGGTGGCGACTTATTTCTTGAATATCTAAAAAATAAATTGCAATCAATGAGCCAACATGGACCGGGTCGTTATAGGGTTAGTAAGTCAGGTTGTCTTGGACGCTGTAAATTAGGGCCGTGTATGGTTATATATCCAGAAGGGGTCTGGTATACATATACTTGTGAAAAAGATATCGATGACATTATAGAGCAGCATTTATTACAGGGTAAAACAGTCTCTCATTTGTTGCTTGAAGCGCCAAATAACGAAAAAGTGTAATTATTTAATGCTAGTTTGATATTTACCCTTGTGGTTCTTCTAAGATTTAGTTAAAATCTTCCGTCCAAGTATAAAAGATTACCAATAATGGCGGTACGGAGTTAAGTTAATGAAAACATTCAGCGCAAAGCCACACGAAGTTAAAAGAGACTGGTATGTGGTTGATGCAAAAAATAAGACATTAGGTCGCCTAGCAACTGAGATTGCTCGACGTTTACGTGGTAAGCATAAAGCAGAATATACACCGCATGTTGATACAGGTGATTATATTGTTGTTACCAATGCATCTAGTGTATCTGTAACAGGTCGAAAAGCAAGTGACAAGATGTATTACAGTCACTCAGGTTTTCCTGGTGGTATCAAAGCTATTTCTTTTGAAAAACTGTTGGAAAAAAATCCAGTTAGCATCATTGAAAAAGCAGTTAAAGGTATGCTACCTAAAAATCCACTGGGTCGTGAAATGTACCGTAAACTTAAAGTTTACGCAGGATCTGAGCATCCACATGAAGCACAACAACCCAAGCAACTAGAGATTGAGGAATAAGTATTATGGCTGATATGCAGCAATACTATGGTACGGGCAGAAGAAAGAGCTCGACAGCACGTGTTTTTTTACGACCTGGTAAGGGCGAAATTGTTATAAATAAGCGTGCACTTGAAGAATATTTTGGCCGTGAAACAGCTTCTATGGTTGTTCGTCAACCTTTAGAAACAGTTGATGCGCTTAGCAAATTTGATATTTATGCTACCGTTGAAGGTGGTGGGATATCCGGTCAAGCTGGAGCTATTCGATTAGGTATAGCAAGAGCATTGGTCGAATATGATGAGTGTGATTTAGCTACTGACGCAGAGCCTATGCCAGATTCATTCCGCCGAAAGCTTCGTGCACGTGGATTGTTAACACGTGACTCTCGCCGTGTGGAAAGAAAGAAAGTTGGTTTGCATGGCGCACGTCGTGCTACACAGTACTCGAAGCGTTAATCAATTTCTTTTTAAAAAACCCGCTTATGCGGGTTTTTTTTTGCCTACTTTAAGATGAAATTCATACTTTCTATACGCCCTAGGTCATTTTCAATTGAACCATTCTTTGATATAAAGGTACTTACTTTTGTATATTAGGATAATGTACCAGTGAATGATGGACCAGATTTGAATCAAGAAGATGATCTCAAGCCATCCGATGATGTTGTGGATGAAAAGCGACGACAGTTTTTGCTTACCTCTTCGGGAATCCTAGGTGGTGTGGGAGCTGCCTGTGCATTAACACCATTTGTATCCTCTTGGATGCCTAGTGCCAAAGCACTTGCTGCTGGAGCGCCTGTTGAAGTTGATTTGAGCAGGCTTGAGCCAGGACAGCAGGTTACAGTTGAGTGGCGCGGAAAGCCTGTTTGGATTATTCGCCGTACTCAAGAGATGCTGGCATCATTGGCCAGTCACGATGCACAGTTAAGAGATCCTAAATCGGTCGTTGATCAGCAGCCTGAATATGCACAAAATAAATATCGTTCGATAAAACCAGAATATTTGGTTTTAGTTGGTATTTGCACACATTTAGGATGCATCCCCAAATTTAAGCCGTTTGAAGAAGAATTAGGCAAAGATTGGCCTGGAGGATTTTATTGTCCTTGTCATGGTTCAAGTTTTGATCTGGCGGGTCGAGTATTTAAGAATGTCCCTGCTCCAATCAACTTGGCAGTCCCGCCTTATCGTTTTGTGAGTGATAAGGTCATCATTATTGGTGAGGACGAACAGTAGGGTTTAAGGAAAGAACATGAATGGATTGCTAAATTGGTTAGATGCTCGTTTGCCTATAGTCAAAGTCTGGAAAGAACATCTTAGTGAGTATTACGCACCAAAAAATTTCAATTTTTATTACATCTTTGGTTTCTTGGCCATGGTTGTTCTGGTTAACCAATTACTGACAGGTTTATGGCTCACCATGTTTTACACGCCAACTGCTGAGCAGGCATTTGGATCGGTTGAGTATATTATGCGCGATGTCAGTTATGGTTGGCTTCTAAGGTATATGCACTCAACGGGCGCATCTGCATTTTTCATTGTTGTCTACCTTCATATGTTTCGAGGATTGTTATATGGCTCTTATCAAAAACCTAGAGAGCTGATTTGGCTAATCGGTGTCGTATTATTTATTTTATTACTTGCTGAAGCATTTTTTGGTTATTTGTTGCCTTGGGGACAAATGTCTTATTGGGGCGCTCAAGTCATAACTTCTCTATTCGGTGCTATTCCTTATGTTGGCGACACATTGGTTACATGGCTAAGAGGTGATTACAACATTTCAACTGTCACCTTACAGCGTTTTTTTGCACTTCACGTGGTTGGTCTACCTATTATGTTCCTTGGCTTGGTGTTTTTGCATATCGTTGCGTTACACAAAGTTGGGTCTAATAACCCAGAAGGCGTTGAAATAAAAAAACATAAGAATGATAAAGGGGTACCTTTAGATGGCATCCCTTTTCACCCGTACTATACTGTAAAAGATTTTTTTGCGATGGTTGTATTTCTTATTTTATTTTTTGCAGTTGTGTTTTATGCACCAGAAATGGGTGGCTATTTCTTGGAGCATGCAAACTTCACACCAGCTAACCCACTAACTACGCCAGAATATATAGCCCCAGTTTGGTATATGACACCCTTCTATGCAATGCTACGTTCTGTTCCAGATAAGCTTTCTGGTGTAATGGTTATGTTTGCGTCAATCGTGGTGTTTTTCTTTATTCCCTGGTTGGATAGAAGCCCTGTACGTTCGATTCGCTATAAAGGGATGCTTTCTAAATGGATGTTGGGCATATTTGTAGTAACCTTTGTTGTGCTTGGATATTTAGGGACCGTAGCTGTTACGCCAACTAAGTTGCTCATAGCACGAGTTGGAACAGTGTTGTATTTTGCCTATTTCATACTGATGCCGCTATACACTCGGCTTGAAAGCCATAAGGACGTTCCCCAGAGGATAACTAAATGAGAACTTTTTTACTTATCATCACGTTGCTACTGGTTCAAACCACGGTCTATGCTGCAGATGCAAACATTGAACTAAAATCACTTAGGGTCAATCTTAATAATCAAGCGAGCTTACAGCGAGGGGCGCAGTTGTTCATGAACTATTGTTCAGGTTGCCATTCCCTTAAGTATCTTCGATACACGAGTATGGCGAAAGGGTTGGGGTTAACAACCTTTGATGGAAGTATTGATAAGGATTTATTGATGAATAATCTTATCTTTACATCATCCAAGCCTCATGAACCGATTGAAGTAGCTATGCCTGATGTAGATGCAAGACAATGGTTTGGGCGCATGCCTCCGGATTTAACGTTAACCAGCAGAGAGCGTGGGCCAAACTGGATATATACATATCTTAAAAGTTTTTATAAAGACGAGACCAGGCCATTTGGAGCAAATAACCTGTTGGTTCCTGATGTATCTATGCCAAATGTTTTGGTTAATTTACAAGGGGAAGTCATTGCCGCTAAGAATAAAGGCCATAGTGGAGGGCAGCCTCCTCTAAAGTTGGTCTTGATAGAACCTGGTTCGATGACTCAGCAGGAATTTGATAGTGCTTTAAAAGACTTAGTAACATTTCTAGTTTATGTGGCTGAACCGCATAAATTAGAACGGTACAGCCTAGGTGTTTGGGTACTGATGTTTCTCATGGTACTGGCTGTTTTTGCATATCTTCTTAAAAAAGCCTATTGGAAAAATATATAGATGAAATCGAGTAGGATGAAGATATATAATATTAAAATAAACAGAAAACATTTGCACATAAATTGTGCAAATTAAGCATGATTGTTAATTTTATGGTAAAATAGTGACCTCTAGTAGCTAACGTACTGGCACCCTATTTTGTAGCTATACACAGTTGGAGTGTCATCATGTTATGCCGGTCACTTAATACAAAACGAGGAGTTTTTGGATGGCGATAGTTGCAAAGCGTACGATTATGTTATTGTATTCAGACAACGATGATGTGTATAGTCATCAGGTAAGAATTGTTCTAGCTGAAAAAGGTGTCAATGTAGAAATAAACAATGCTAAGCCCGATAACATTCCTAGTGACTTATTAGCTGTGAATCCATACGGCTCAGTACCGACTTTGATTGATCGTGATTTGGTATTATATGAAGCGCGAATTATCATGGAATATTTGGATGAACGCTTCCCTCACCCTCCTTTGTTACCAGTGTATCCAGTAGCTCGGGCAGAGTCTCGTAAAATGATGCATCGAATTGAGCAAGATTGGTATACGCTTCTTAAGCAGATAAATTCAGCTCAATCTGCTGATGCAGCTCGAAATCAACTGCAAGAAAGTCTTTTTCTTTTAGAGCCTGTTTTTGCTGATAAGCCTTATTTTTTGAGTGAAGAGTTTTCGTTACTAGATTGCGCGCTTGCTCCTTTATTGTGGAGGCTCCCTGGTTTAGGTATTGACGTACCAGAGCATATGACAGGGCTTAATGCATACATGCAAAGACTATTTTCACGTGATTCGTTTCAAACCAGTTTGACAGAAGCTGAGAGGCAGCTAAGGGCGGCATAATGAGTTCGATGACTTCCAGTAAACCTTACTTAATTCGTTCACTATACGACTGGATAGTTGATAATCAACTGACACCATATTTGCTGGTCAATGCAGAGGCGAAAGGCGTGCAGGTTCCTCAGGAGCATGTGATGGACGGACGTATTGTCCTTAATATATCACCGAGTGCCTGTAGGGGCTTACTTCTAGAAAATGACCGGATTGTTTTTACTGCTCGTTTTTCTGGGCAGGCGACGCAAATATGTATTACGCCAGGTGCTGTGTTAGCAATCTATGCTAAAGAAAATGGCAGGGGAATGGAGTTTGGGGAGGAAGAAGATGACTTGCCACCTCCTGAGCCCAGTGACACAAATACAAAAGGTCGTAAACCAGCACTTAAGCTTGTTAAGTAACTACTGATAGACCTAAGCTTAGTAAGTAACTAATCATTTGTAATCCTGGCTTTTCGCACCATAGTATTTTTTAGATACATTTACTCCAATTTTAACAAAAAAGAGGGAGTGCGGAATGTCGGGTAATCCAACGGTTTCAATACATACATTGATAGCCGTTGCATGTTATATACCCATGGTCTTTTAAAAAGTGTAATGCATGCTCTTTAAAAGGGTACAGGTACAAGCTTTGCGTAAATCCTTATTATTTGACTGGAGTATACGAATAATGCCTAAAGATACAGCTCTCTTTTTAACCCAACATATCCGTTCACTTGAACAAAGAGCTGTGAATGAACTTGGCCTCTCTGAAGATGATTTGATGCAGAGGGCAGGAACCTCTGCCTATACAACCCTAAGAAAACATTTTAACCAAGTTCACGCTTTAGCTGTCTTTTGTGGCGGTGGAAATAATGGCGGTGATGGATACGAGCTAGCTCGTTTGGCTCATGAAGACGGTCTATCAGTTATTGTTTATCAAAATAAATCCATTGAAAAACTCCCTCCCACTGCACAACGTGCTGCTCAAATGGCACTTGATAGTGGTGTTGTATTCCAAAATTATGAAGATGCTTTCGATAGTGACGCTGAACTAATAGTGGATGCATTGTTAGGAATAGGGCTTGAAGGCGTGGTCAAAGAGCCAGTTAAGCATGTTATTGAAATGATTAATGATAGCAAGTTGCCCGTTTTCGCAGTTGATATTCCATCAGGCCTTCATGCGGATACCGGGGATGAATTAGGTGCTTGTGTTAAAGCAGACATTACCATGACGTTTATAGCCGAAAAAATTGGAATGTATACAAAAGATGGCCCCGACTTTTGTGGCGAAGTTATTTTAGATTCGTTGGGTTTGGATGGTCTTAGAAAACCTATCGAGCCCGCGGCTAGGCTATTAGATAAACAAATACTGCAGCAAGTGATTGCCCCACGTAAAAAAAACTCACATAAGGGAAGCTATGGACATGTGCTGGTTATCGGGGGCGGAAAGGGCATGCCTGGTGCGCCAATACTGACTGCAATGGCCGCTTTAAGGCTAGGGGCGGGTAGGGTTACCATCGCCACCCATCCTATGTACGCACAACAAGCTGTCGCAGGCTTACCTGAGGCAATGATAATAGGTATAGATAACGCTGATGCTTTGGAGGCCTTGTTGGCTCAAGCGACGGTATGCGTGATTGGGCCTGGGCTAGGTGAAGATGAGAGGGCTCATCAACTTTTTGCCACATCTATAACCTCACAACTTCCTTTGGTTATAGATGCCTCGGCATTGCATTTACTTTCAGAAAATAAACAGCATGATGACAACTGGATATTGACGCCTCACCCAGGTGAAGCAGGTCAACTACTAAATCAGAAAACATCATCAATTCAAGCAAATAGACTTCAAGCAGTAAAAGACATTCAGCTTCAATATGGTGGTACGGTTGTTTTAAAAGGGAATGGAACCATTATCAGTAATGGTGGGCAAGACGTATTCGTATGCTCCGCAGGCAATCCAGGCATGGCTACTGCTGGCATGGGAGATGTTTTGAGTGGTGTGATAGGCGCTTTGATAGCTCAGGGCGTTCCAATGGAACATGCGGCAAAGCTTGGGGTGTGGTTACATGCTAAAGCCGGAGATGACGCAGCCGCATCGTATGGCGAGCGAGGTATGCTTGCTACAGATTTGATGCCTTTTTTAAGAAAAAGAATCAACTCGGTTGCTTAGTTTATGCCCGTGATTTTTTAACATGAGTGGTTTTAATTGGGTTTATCTTTTGTACTGTCGTCTTTTAAAAGGCGAAAGGCTAGAAAAGAAAAGCGTAAACATGCATGTTGAAAGAGCACGTGTATATATTTTTTTGTTAAAGGATAATTGATGAGAAGAGTACTCACGATTCCATTGCCTAAAGAGCGAGATACCATTGAAGTTGCAACAAAAATGGCAGACTGCATTACTCAATCTTCCCTAGTTACCTTTCAAGGTGATATTGGTGCAGGTAAGACAACGTTTATCAGAGCTATGCTAAAAGCTAAAGGCATCAAATCGGCTATAAAAAGTCCAACTTTCTCATTAGTTGAGAGTTATACCCTTCAAAACTTGCAAATTCATCATTTTGATCTATATCGTATACATAATGAGGAAGAATTAGAGCTTATTGGTTTTCGAGATTACTTTACCAACGATGCGATATGTTGTATTGAATGGCCAGAACACGGTCCGAGCTACATAGAAAAAAAAGATATAGAATGTATTTTGACAACATTGGGTGAGGGGCGTGAATTGACTTTAATAGCAAACACGCCTGAAGGTAAACAATCAATTTCTTGTTTGGAAGCCAGCTTATGACTGTTTCAGCAATAAAGAGAGTGTTGTGTTGTTTTCTAATCTGTAAAGCGGTGTTTGCCGGGCAGATTCAATCAATGGTGATTGAGAAATTCAACAATGATACTAGGATACATTTTTCATTATCTGGCTCTTTTACCTATAAAGCCTTTACTTTGAATAACCCTTACCGGGTGGTTGTTGACTTTTATAGTACAAATAAATCAGTACAGTCACTTAACACGCCTAAGCATCATGATTTAATTAAAAATATAAGATATGGTCGGCCAAAACCGTCAGTTTATAGGGTTGTGATTGATCTGAAGTATAAGGCAAAACTTAAAACCCATAAAAAGGGTAATCAAGTACTGGTTGATTTAACATCAACAAAAAAAACACCTTCTGTTTCCAAAACGATGCCACAAGCATTTCCCAAACAACACAATGTAAAAACACCAATACTTGTAAGCCAGAGTCCTTCTAAATCACTGCGTGACGTGGTCATTATCATTGATGCAGGCCATGGGGGAAAAGACCCAGGCGCTATTGGACCTACTCGTCACCGAGAAAAAACAGTTGTGTTGGCAATCGCATTAAAATTGAAGGCCATTATAGATAAAGCGCCAGGCATGCGAGCTGTTTTAACTCGAAAGGGAGACTACTATGTGGGATTAAGACAGCGCTTAGACATTGCGAGAAAGTATGACGGAGATATTTTTGTCTCTATCCATGCTGATGCATATAAAAACCGTAAATCAAATGGTGTGTCTGTTTTTGCATTGTCGCAAACAGGGGCCACCAGTGAAGCTGCACGTTGGTTAGCAGAAAAAGAGAACTACTCAGAACTTGGAGGGGTGAACCTCTCTGAACTGGATGATCAAAATGGGATAATTCGCTCGGTTTTAATTGATCTGTCACAAACGGCAACCATTGGTGCCAGTCTTAAAGTTGGTGAGCGGGTGTTACGCTCGATGGATGACTTGACTCGACTTCATCATAAAGATGTTGAGCAGGCGAGATTTGTTGTTCTAAAATCTCCTGATATTCCTTCTATTCTAGTTGAAACGGGCTTTATATCTAATCCAAGGGAAGAAAAGAATTTAGCAAGCTCCTGGTATCAGACAAAACTGTCAAAAGCTATTTATACCGGTATCAAGCAATATTTTTTCGATCATCCTCCCCATGGTTCGTATATAGAAGCAATGGTTAATACCAAACATCACACTGTAAAGCGAGGTGAGACGCTTAGTGGGATTGCAGTGAGGTATCGAACAAGTATTGGTAAACTGAAATCATTAAATCATTTAAAGAATGATCAGGTCAGAGTTGGACAAAGGTTGAGTGTACCTAAGAAATGGTCGTGAGAATAAAACAATTACCAGAGCAAGTTGCTAATCAAATCGCAGCAGGAGAAGTGATAGAGCGCCCTGCATCAGTCGTTAAAGAGCTACTTGAAAACGCCCTAGATGCCGAGGCAAGCTATATCCAAATAACCATTGATTATGGCGGTGTTAATCGCATTAAAATAGTTGATGATGGGGTGGGTATTGTTCAAGAAGATCTTCCTTTAGCGGTATCAGCGCATGCCACGAGTAAGATATCTAACCTGAATGATTTATTTAAAATATCTAGTATGGGCTTTCGAGGCGAGGCACTAGCAAGCATTGCTTCAATATCCAGGCTGAGTATTACATCAAAAGCAAGAGATAGCGAAGAGGCCTATCAATTAACGAGAAATCAAAATGGTTTTAAAGTTGATTTGGCCGCAAGATCTGTTGGGACGACCATTGAGGTTGTAGACTTATTTTATAACGCGCCTGTGCGTAAAAAATTTTTAAAAGCTGAAAAGACAGAATACCAAGCCATTGAAATGGTTGTGAGAAGATTTGCATTATCAGAGCCAGCCATATCAATCTCCTTAATACATAATGGGAAACAAACCCTACACTTACCTGCTGCACTGAACGAAAAAACAAAGTTACAGCGCATTCAAAAATTGTTTGGAAAAGAATTCATTGAGCAGGCTATTCAAATTGATGTTGAGCGAAGTGGGATGCGCTTACAAGGGTGGATTGGAGGAAAAGACTATCATCGAAGTCAGAGCGATAAGTTATGGATTTATCTAAACCATAGGATGGTCAAAGATAAGCTATTGCAACATGCCATCAAGCAAAGTTATGAAGACGTTCTTCCTCCTGGACGTTATCCTGGTTGTTTGTTGTATCTAGAAGTGCCCGCTCAAGAAGTTGATGTTAATGTGCACCCTACTAAGCATGAGGTTCGGTTTCAACAACCAAGACTTGTGCATGATTTGGTGGTATCTCAGCTAGCCCCTTTGCTTCATCAAAACCAACAAGCAACATACGATATAGTATCCCCATTAGAAAATAAGCAAGTACATGAGACAAGGCAACCTTATGTGCAACAAATGCATTTTAAGGGAGCAGCTTCAGACGTATCAGAGCAGACCTTAACATTATTGAATGATAGTTATGCGGTTATGTTTTATGAGCAAAGCCCTTATCTGGTTGATGTTAAAGCACTCTATAAGGAAGGCTTACTCCAGCAGTTGGCTAAAAAAACGATTCCGTTTGATGCAAGACCACTGTTGGTGCCAGTTAGGCTTGCATTAAATCATGCTGAAACATTTATTGCTGATTTTCAAGAAGGGCTGACTAGTTTAGGGGTTGAGATACAAGCGATAGGTGATAATGAACTTATTGTTAGAAGCATTCCTGTTGATTTACCACAGTTAGATATTGAGCGCTTTATTACCCTTTTTTCACAACACCCTGCAAAAACGCTCAATGAACAGTTGATGTTATTAGTGGACGCATATGATTTTGACGCTAGTATATTGGACTCAGATGGAAAACAAGATTTATCCGTCATGTTGGCTGATAAATTAGCGCAAAGTCGTATGAACAATAGTTGGTGTCGTCCACTTGATGCCAATAAGTGCAGAGATATATTAAATGGGTAAAGTGTTTTGTTTAATGGGTCCAACTGCATCAGGTAAAACTGCAATAGCATGTGATTTGGTGGAGCTTTATCCATTTGAAATCATCAGCGTTGACTCGGCAATGATTTATAAAGAGATGGATATTGGCACAGCTAAGCCCGATGCTACGACACTTGCCAAAGCGCCTCATCACCTGATTGACATTGTCGCGCCTACAGAGCGTTATTCAGCAGCTCAGTTTTGTAACGACGTAAATGAACTAATTGAAACATGTCACCAAAAAAACCGTATCCCATTGCTGGTTGGTGGGACGATGATGTATTTTAAGTCCTTACAGCAGGGGCTTTCTAATTTGCCAGAATCTAATCCGACTGTACGAGAAAACCTTTTAAAGCTAGGGTTAGATAAAGGCTGGCCTGCGCTTCATAAGCGTTTAGCATCTGTAGATATGGAATCTGCTAAACGCATCCACCCTCATGATGCACAACGTATTCAGCGCGCTCTAGAAGTATATGAGTTATCAGGAAAACCGATGTCTGAATACTTCCACGCTGTTAAACATAAAGCCGAACATCAATTTGTAAATATAATGCTGACACCTTGTTCGCGCAAATGGTTGCATGAAAGAATTGCTATACGATTTCATGAAATGATTGAGCAAGGCTTTATTGAAGAAGTTGAACAGTTGATACAAAAATGGGATTTAAAAGAAAGTCATCCGTCGATGAAAAGTGTCGGGTATCGGCAAGCCTGGTTATATCTTCATGGTAAATTGTCAAAGGATGAGCTAATAGACAAAGGGATTGTTGCAACTCGCCAGCTTGCAAAAAGACAATTAACCTGGCTTAGACATTGGCCTGAAGGGTATTATTTTGAGCCAGATAATGAAATATGCCAAGGAGAAATAGTGGCTCTTATCAAGAAAATGCTAGATAATACGGACCAAAAGAATGAGGAATTGTAGCGAATGAACAAAGATATGAAAAAACCAGCCTGCACACAAAAAGTATATGTGGTTAAACAGGAAGATCTTCCTTTAAGTTGTCCAACTAAAAGCATGGAACTTTGGAATGCTCATCCTAAAGTTTACCTGCCTATAGAGGAAACCGGAAAAGAGACCTGTCCTTATTGTGGCTCAAAGTTTGAATTAAAGGCCTAGCCGTTCAAACGTATTAAAGGGATGTTGTCATGATTAAATCAATTTGCATCATTCGACTATCGGCCCTGGGTGATGTTTTGATGCTTGTGCCTTTAGTACGCACATTTCAAGCCCATATGCCTGAAGTGAAGTTAACTTGGATTATTTCCCGTCCGGCCTATGATTTGGTTGAAGGAATGGAAGGGGTTGAGTTTATTGTTATTGATAAACCAGGTAATCCTGTTGATTATTATCAATTTTCAAAGTTAATGCGTGAGCGACGATTTGATGTTTTGCTAGCAGCGCAAGCAAGCTTCAGAGCGAATCTATTGATACCCCTTATAAAAGCACGTAGAAAAATTGGCTACGATTCAATTAGAGCGAAGGATGGACATAACTGGTTTATCCATGAATCCATAGCGCCTGGAAATGATCATACGCTGGAAGGCTTTTTAAAGTTTGCAAAACCGCTAGGGCTATCAAATCCTGTCATCAGTTGGGACTTGCCTATTGATACATCATCCACGGAATGGGCAATCAAGCATTTACCAGAAAAAAATGATACGCCCGTTGTATTAATAAATCCCGCTGCAAGTAAGCCAGAGCGCAGTTGGCTTGTTGAGCGCTATATCGCTTTGATCGAACACTTACAAAACCAATGGCATGCTAAAGTTGTACTAACCGGCGGTCCTGGTCCTTATGATAAGGAGCTTGCTGAAGCCATCACATCAAAGGTCTCAGTAGATAAAAACCTAGTAGGCTTAACCAAGCCTAAACAGCTACTTGCTGTTATTAAACAAGCTGACTTAATGATTTGCCCAGACACGGGCCCCTCTCATATGGCAGCAGCCGTGGGCACGCCTGTAATCGCGTTACACGCAGTTACCAGTGCTGACGTTTCTGGACCTTACCCATTTCGCCACCTAGCTGTTGATTATTATCCTAAAGCCGTAAAGTTGGTATTAAATAAAACACCTGAAGCCAATGTATGGGGCACACATGCACATGGTGAAGATACCATGCGCTTGGTAGTCTTAGATGATGTTTTACAAAGGGTTGATGAGGTTTTAGGTCCGCAAAAAGTTGGTAGGTAGGGTCATTTCGACCAAACAAAAAGGCTTGAAGGTGGATGAGGTGGTATAGCTATCTATGTTCGCTCGGTCAAAAAAAAATCAAACGAGCAACTACTAGGTGACCATCTGCTATTTGTTGCAGAGATGCCCCGAACGAGTCGGGGCAGGTAGCACGAGTGGAGCCATGCAGCTCGCTCATATGGCAGTCCAGCAAGTAGCCTGAATGCTTGCATTCAGGCTCTCCGGAGTAATTTAACCCCGCTAAGTAGTTTAATCTTGCCCTGCTTTTAGCTGCGTTGGGTCGGGTAAAGTTTGTTTAATATTTTGCAGTAGCAAAATCGAGTTGGTTAATAAAAGTCGCTCATCCTGTTGACGACTCAGGTACATTTGATAGTTAATTTCAGCTAGCAAGATAGCAATTTCTTTTTGTACAGTAGCAGGAGACGCACTGTTTATTTTATCTATCCACTGCTGACCATTTTGGCTTTGGCTGGGATTGTAGAGCCTGTTAGTTGCCATGGTGAACTCACTCATAGCTTGACTAGTTTCAGGTGCGGCACTGGATGTCCCTTGTTTTTGCACAAGTCGCTTGCCGTAAATGTAATAAATGTTACCCATAACAACAGATGCTTTTGATGCATAGGCTCTTAATGACGCTAAATAATTATCTAATCTATACTGAGCTTGTGCTTGTTCAAGTGGTGTTACCTTTGTAAGTCCTTTCGCTTTATTGTATGCGTCACTATAATCCGTTTTGTTCGCCAGAGGTATAGGTGTGACGGCATCAGTTACGTAGTTAATAAAGTTTGCAGCATTCTGTTGTTGATTACTTGCAGTAAGGCCTTTTCCTTCCTGAGCAGCGCCTTGGCTCGAAGATGATGTATCACTTTGTGTTGAGCTAGTGTCATACCAAAGCGGGCTGATGAGCGTATTACTGTTTAATTGAGGTAAAAAGTTTTTTATGTAGTTACTATAATTGAAAAAATCTTGTGGATTTGGCGTTTGATTCATATTACCAATTACACCAGCAGAGACCAAGTCTTTATACATAAAGCTACAATTTGATTGAAAACTTTTTTTATCATTGCTGAGACAAAATGACATATCGGGCGTTGCGAGAATGTTCAGTACCGATTGGCTTACTGGATCTTGCTGATACGTTTGTTGATCAATTAAGGGCTGAATAAATGCAGGATTCCCCCCAGCTCCACTGCCACCTTGGTTAAATGTACTATTGGCGAACGCATTGATTTGATTATAATTGCTGCTATCGGGAACAAATTTAGAAAACGCAGTGCTAATTGCGTTGACCGGCAAAGAGCCTAGAAAAGTAGTCATTGCATAACTTTGTATGACCTGAGTTGCGGCTTTGTCCAACAGCTCGGAACTGGGAGCTTGGCCTGGTTGTTCATTAATTTGATAGCCAAAATACATCCCCATATTTTTTAAATATTTTACTAGTTTTTTCATTTCCGGATTCGATGTCCCACCGGAAAGTGCTGTAATTGCTGTATTATATTGAGCAGTTGCAGGCTGTGATATGCTCATTATGGCTACCAAGCTGATGATGGCTCTATTTGTTTTTATTATCATGATTCTTCCCCTTCAAGTGCGCGAGCAACAAGCTTTAATCGGTATTCAGAAAATACACGAGATAACAAGCGAAGTCGTTCAAACACAATATTTCGTTTTAGAAAAAAACCAGCTGGGTCTTCAGAAGACAAGCTGGTTTCCTCAGCGTGGATGAGTACTTTTGAAGCACTTCCAGGGTGAGCTGTGTCAATGGCTTGCAGGACTCGTAAACCTCGCCCTGTTTTAATGTTACCCACCAATTGAATAAAGCTCTCTTCCACACCCAGTGCTGATATATCAACGGACTCTATGTCATCTAACTCTTGTCCTAATTTTTCAATTGCAGCTTCCAGCTTGGGATCACCGTCCAGTGTCCAGTCTTCTACGCTCTCCATAAAGGTAATGACCCTATAAATCATGGGGTCCATGAAGTCGTGCCAATATTCAGATGAAGCTTCGTGACTTAAATCGGGCATTTTTTACTCTTTTTTTACATAAATTTCAGTGAATGAAACAAATCTATTATTACAATATGTATAATATAATATATTATAGTTAGTAAAAGTCTATCTACATAAAGTAAAAACTATGAAAAATAAATCAGGTTCCAAAATTGTTCAGTTTTTTAAGCGAGTCATCAATATCCGTGAGTGGGCTGATTGGGATAGGATGAAAGGTTATACATTCTTCCTGTTTAATGCTATCAAGCGTTTGTTTGTCATCGACACATCATCTAGCAAACAAACATTTGAAGCCGTAAAAGTCAAAATGGGAATAAGTGACGATGAACTACAATCGAAGCAAAAATCCCTGTTGCGATTAAGTTTGCTGATGCTTGCTGTGGCTATGTTCGTTCTGTTGTATTCAATATATCACTTGGTTTATGGGCATATAGCTGCATTTTTCTTAAGTTTTGTTATAGCTTTATTGGCTTTAATGCTTGCATTTAGGTATCACTATTGGCACTTTCTCATCAAAGAGAAAAAATTGAAAGTTTCAATTGGTGAGTGGTTTAAGCAAGGTATATTAGGCGAACATAATGAATAAAATATTTCTCTCAATATTATTGGTATTGTTGCCAACATTGGCGTTGGCGGCTGATGGTTCACTTACATTTTCCCCGCCAACCGGTGATTATTCAGTTGTGTTTCTCGGGAATATATTTGGTGTTGTTGATGGTGTATTGCATGGTAGCGGCAGCCAGATAATGGGTAAAATGTTTGGTGTATTCAATGCTGCTGTATTGGCTATCGGCGGTATCATCATTATGTATACTCTGATGGTATCTACTTTAAATACTGCACAAGAAGGTCAATTTTTAGGTCAAAAGTGGTCATCAATTTGGGTGCCTGTACGCACAACATTTGGACTCGCTCTTTTAATACCAAAAGCATCAGGGTATTGCTTGATGCAAGTATTTGTTATGTGGATTGTACTTCAGGGTGTCGGGGCCGCAGATAAGATATGGAATGCTGCTCTCGGTTATTTGAATCAAGGTGGTAGTATTATAATTTCCCCTGAAAATCCAGCTAAAGCATTGATATCATCTAAAGGCTCGGGTGTTGAAGCCGGGGCGCAAACTATCTTGACAGGCCAAGTCTGTATGCTTGGTTTAGAAAAGCAATTAAAAAACCAACGTCAAAGCTATCAAAAACAAAAACAGGAACAAACAGGGCCTTGTTATGGGGAAATAGCTGCTAACATGAAAGATTTTTGTTCTTTAGCAGTCCCAACTTTTACAAGTACTATCAATGCCGTGTCGGTTAGGAATGAAGATCCAGAATCTAAGCAAAGTAGTTATACTGTACCCATGCCTAATTTTCCAACAAACTCTCAGTATTCATCGCTTAATGGTATCTGTGGTCAGATTTCTTGGGATCGAAAAGATATGTCTTCGGATATATCCCAACTGGCTTCAGGCGGTGATAACTCAGCACTGACCAAATCTCGATCTATAGCTATTCAACAAATGTATAATGGTATTTTACCTATTGCCCAAGTCATGGTTAATAATAATCCAGAACTGTCGGACAGCTCAAGTAGTGAAACTAGTCAAAGTAATTATTCTAATGTGGCAAAAGAGCAATACGGAGTTCCTAAGACCACCTCGGGCTCAGTTTGCTCGGAAGGTGAAACATCTGGATGTCCTGACTGGGGTGCATCACCCGGTACGAAGCAAACGGTTCTATTTATGGGAACAGAGCTAAGCAATGCAATGACTGACTATAACGCTGTGATGCGCCCTGTTATTACCCTTTCGAAGGAGATGAAGGATAAAAGCACGGCAACCAACGCAAGGGCTTTTATTACAGAAGCAGAGTCGTCCGGCTGGATAATGGCTGGCAGCTACTTCTTTAATCTTGTTGCATTAAACCAACAAGCCATGGTAGCCAGTAAAGACGCTTTCGATTCAGATACAGGATTAGATAAAAGCACCTACGATACGGGAGTGCTAGATGGTTTGTTTTCAAAAAATGGGTGCAATACTGAACAAAACTACAGTATACTGTGTGAATGGGTAAACAAGGACAAATCAGTTGTTTCTCCTATTTCTGAAATGATTAGTGGAGGTGGTGATGTCCCTGTGATTGGAACACCAAATCCTAAACAGTTGTCCCCGGTTTCTAGCTTAGCTTCTTCAACAGTATTTGGATATGTAAATAACGCAGCATTTGCCTCCCAGCCTCCTTCCGATATTGGTGATAATGGTGCGGATTTTGCAAAAACCATAAACATTAACTTTCCTAAATTGTCAGCACACTTACCTGATGCAAGCTTCGACTGTGGTGGAATTAAAATTCTTTTTGTCAAATTTTGTATAGGTCGTCTTTTGGGGGAGGTGTTCTATGGTATTCTTAAACTAATATTGGGCGTTTTTCTGGCCATGATTAATGCGATTATATATCCCTTGATCAAACTTTTGATTTACGCACCGCTTCAAGGTATGGCGCTAATATTCCAGCACGCAGTAGGGGTACTTGCAACCCCGGGTATAAATCCAATTGTAGCATTAGCTCAAATGGGTACCTTTTATATTAATTTCTCCGGGGAGCTATTTTTAGCAATATTGTCCCTGTCTATTGCCGGGGCTTACATTCCAGTTTTCGGAGGGTTGATAATCGTAATCCTAGGCTTGAGCGCGCCACTTATCTTAGCATGGACAGGCGTTATGCTTTCAATAGGATTTATTACTGCCTACTATATTCCATTGCTGCCTTATATGATTTTCACCTTTGCATCTATTGCTTGGTTGATAGCTGTTATTGAAGCGATGGTTGCTGCTCCCATCGTTGCACTAGGAGTAACGCACCCCGAAGGGCACGAAGCCTTTGGTAAAGGCGAGCCCGCGATTATGATATTGATGAACGTATTTTTGCGCCCTTCAATGATGATCATAGGTTTTATCGCTGCTATTTCTTTATCTTACACAGGTGTTTTGTTGCTAAATACTGGTTATAGCCGTGCCGTTGGTTTCATACAAACACCGACAGCGCCTAGCTCATCTGAAAGTAAGAGTACGACTATAGTTAGCTTTTTACCACAATCTGAAATTGATGCTAATATGAAAAAAGCGGCTGAAACTCTTGCAGAGCCCCCTATTTATGCTGCAGGCAAAGCCGTAGTCAATACCGCAGTTAATACATGGGATTTTTTAAAAGACACCCAAAAGACTTCAGTGCCAATTAAAACAGATATAGGAAATGTTACTGGTGGTTATACCGGTTGGGCTGGTATCTTTGCCTACTTCTTTTCTGTTCTTATGTACACCAGTATCTATTTAATTATTGTTCAGCGTTCCTTTACGTTAATTACATTGCTACCAGACAAGGTATTAAGATGGATAGGTGGGCAACCTGAATCTGCGGGACAGGAAGCCGCTCAGTGGGGCGATGAGGCCAAACAGAAGGTAACTGATAGTGGTGATAAAACGGCTGGTGCTGAAGCTGCTATGAATAAACAATTACAAGGATATGCTCAGAAAGGCATTGCTTCTGCTAAAAAAGCCATGAGTAATACGGGGGTTAAAGCTACTCCCGGTGATGGAGGTGGGGGAGAATAATCTTGGCCCTTTAGACCAATATGAAAAAGCCCACTCGTGTGGGCTTTTTCATTAATACTTTTAAGCATATAAACTGTTATTTCTGATAATCTTTCGTACCCGCCATAATTAGCTTAAATACGCGCTCACTGATGATGCCTTCTTCTAATTTTTGTTTTGCATCAACAG
>Ga0233426_10001100_pt1 | contig 25947 bp, 22 predicted proteins | sample SI_118_April2016_6_FD_179875 | JGI IMG/M metagenome (GOLD analysis project Ga0233426, IMG submission 179875) | Seawater microbial communities from Saanich Inlet, British Columbia, Canada - SI_118_April2016_10_MG | ecosystem: Environmental > Aquatic > Marine > Inlet | place: Canada: British...
GAAATCTTTAAATACTCAATTAATGCGTACCCAAAAGATGTACTTGATTCTAATTTTATAGATTTAATGAATAATTTCCCTTACTCTAATAGGTTAGTAATTGAATTAACAGAAAAAAAAGAATGGAGTGAGGAAAGTATTGAAATATTGAAAGATATTCAAGGTAAAACATGAATCCGTATTGCCTTAGATGATATTAACCCAATTCCGTCAGATGTAAATTGGACCATGGATACATTAAAAAAATGTAAAAAGAAAAAATTAATATTAGATTTAGGAAAAATAGATGGTCCTTATTTTCAATATTTAGCAAAAGAGGATAACTATAGAGGTTTAAAATCTAGAATATTAGAGGATTATAATAATTCTTGAATCAAAAACTTTATAATTGAATATATTGAAACTGAGCAACAATTTATTTTTGCTAAACAGTTAGATGCAGATGAAGAATTAAAAGAATTAGGTATACGTTTTTGATATCAAGGATTTTATTTTAAAGAGAACAAAAAAACAATCTCATAAATGAGATTGTTTTTTTGTTCTGAAAAAATTATTTTTCTTCAGTTTTTTTAGGAGCTTCGACTTTAGGTTTTCTTGACTCTTCATGTTGTTTTACTTCTTCAGCACTTGGAGTTCTGGCTAAACCAATTCTTCCTTTTGCTAAATCCACTTGTATAACAGTAAAATCAACCATATCACCCATTTTTACAAATTGTTCTACACTTGTTGCTCTGAGTGGAGAAAGTTTAGAAATATGGATCATACCAGATGTATTTTTAAAACTAACGATAGCACCAACACCATCTATAATTTTAACTACTTCACCAGTATATTTTTCACCTTCAGATGGATTCCATAACAATGCTTCAATATCAGCAATTGCTAGTTTACCACCTTCTTGAGTATCTGCAGTAATTGTAGTCATACCATCATCAGCAATAGATACTTTTACTCCATAATCTTTTTCCATTCTTTGAACATTAGCTCATCCTTTCCCAATAACAACTCTGATGTCATTTTCTTTGATTTGCATATTCATAATAAGTGGTGCATATTTTGAAAGTTCAGGAGCAACTTCTGGTTGAGCTTTTAACATATTTTCAAGAATATATTCAACAGCACCATGAGATTGAGCAAACCCTTCTTTAAAAATTTCCATTTTTAACCCTTTGATTTTTACATCAAGTTGCATAGCTGTGATACCATTTTTAGTTCTTGCTACTTTGAAGTCCATATCACCTAAGAAATCTTCTTGAGCTTGGATATCTGATAATATAACATATTTACCAGTAGATTCATCATAAATCATACCCATAGCAACACCTCATACTGGAGTTTTGATTGGTACTCCTGCATTCATAAGACTCAGAGTTGAACCACAAATAGAAGCCATTGAACTTGAACCATTACATGTAGTGATTTCTGAAACTACTCTCATTACATATGGGAATTCATCCTCACTTGGGATAACTGGTAGAAGTGCTCTCTCAGCTAATGCTCCATGACCAATTTCTCTTCTTCAAACACCTCTCATCATTCTTACTTCACCAACTGAGTATGGTGGGAAATTATAATGGTGGATATATCTTTTTGTATCTGCTGGCATCATACCCTCAAGAGACATTTCATCATCTGGTCCACCAAGAGTAGCAATTGATAATGATTGAGTCATCCCTCTTCTGAATAAAGCTGAACCATGAGTTCTAGGAAGTAAACTAACTTCTGATACTACTTCTCTAACTTCAGTAGGTTTTCTTCCATCAAGTCTTTCACCTTTTTCAAGAATATTTTGTCTCATTGTTTCTTTTACTCTTTTGTAGACTAAGTTCCCTACTTCAGATGTTTTTATTTGTACTATATCTGGATTTATTTCATCAGAAATATGACCAAGTTCAGTTAAATATTCAGTTACGATAACATCTAAATTATCAAGTTCATTTTGAAAATCAATTTTTGATTTGTTGTATAAGTTAGCCATTTTATCTTCTGATAAAAACTCTTTTACTGTTGCATATAAACTTTCATCTGGTGCGTTTAGAGTAGCTTCATGTTTAGTTATACCAAATCTTGCCTCATATTCTTTTACGAAATCGTCTTGTACAGCACAAATCTCTTTGATAAGATTATGAGAATATTCAATAGCTTCTAACATTAATTCATCACTTACTTCATTCCCTCCTGCTTCGATCATAGTGATCGCATCCACTGTACCGGCAGTTAATAAATTTAATTTTGATTCTTTTTCTTGTTCTACAGTTGGGTTGAAGATGTAACTTCCATCATTCATAACTGAAATATTACAAGATGAAACTGGGCCTTCAAAAGGAGCTCCTCACATTTGTAATCCTAAACTCGCACCAATTATTCCCCAGAAACCAAGTTCTTTTTCACCTGAAGCAGATAATACTGTACAGATAACTTGTGTATCATTTACGATTCCCTTAGGAAACATTGGTCTAATAGGTCTGTCAATTAGTCTTGCAGTCAGAGTAGCAGAGTCAGAAGGTCTTCCTTCTCTTCTTTGAAATCTATTTCCACCGATTTTACCAGTTGCGTAAAATTTTTCTTGATAATCAACCACTAACGGGAAAAAACTTGCGTTTTCATTTAATCCTTTTGTTTTGAAACCAGTAGTTACGAATAATATATTATCATTTGTATCAGAAATAGTAACAGCACCATTGATTAATAGTCCTAATTTCCCTGTTTCTAATGTGATTTCCTCTCCACCAATTGTATAAGTTTTTTTCAAACTTACCATACTTGCTGCATTTCTATCAAAAATTCCGTTCATATATTTTATATATAAAAAAATAATGTGTATTTGAAAATTATTTTTCCTTATTTACCGAATAATGAAATATTTTTATGTTTTTAGATAACCGGTTTTAATCCTCCCTAGCCCTCCTTTGCGAAAGGAGGGAACATGATTATTTCTTTCTTTTGCAAAGGAAATACCCGTAGGGGGATGGATTCAAAATAATAGGACTAAAAATACAAAAATATTCCATCATTTCTCCGTAAAAAATTCCAAAATAATTTTCGCTTAGATTATAGTGTTTTTTTGATTAAATACAAAAGAAACTCTTGATTTATTTGACTTTTAAGTAGTAAATCGATACTATCAAATAGTACTGATTTATATATTTCATATTTAGCATAATGATAGATTATTTAAAAGATTTATTTTCATGGAATGGAGAATGGACAAGATTTAAATTCTGGGTTTACCCTCTTCCTATTCTTATTGTACTTCTTATTATTTCATCTTTCATCGCTGCTACATGGTTTGTATGATATACAAATGAGTCTAAAAAATTATTTATTATCACTACTGAGTCAAATATAGAACAACTGAATGAAATGTCAGAATTAGGTGTTCCATGATTTGGAAATGTATTACAAATGCAAGCAGAAGTAGACGCTATGAAAGCTGAAATTGTAAAAAATCCATATATTGAACCAAATAACTCTTTAATTAGTATACTCAGAGCAGTATTATGAATATTGGGTATCGCATATATGTATATATATATTGCCGCATATGTAAAAAGATTACGTGATTTATGAAAAAGTCCTTGAATGGTATTACTTATGCTTATACCAATAGCAAATATCTATCTATTTATTATTTGTGGATTTTTCAGAGGATAATTAAAAAAATAAAGCAGAAAAAGACCAAATTTCGGTCTTTTTTTACGTCCTCAAATGCTGAACCACCTGTTCCCCTTTCCCTAATAAACTCGTTCAAAAAGTAATTTTATGAGATCCGAGAGATTTATTAATTTCTTGGATTTTTTTTGTGAGTTCGTAGTTTTGATCTTTATTTCTAAGAACTGGATCAAAAAGAGATGCTTGTTTTGGGAGATAATTTCTGAGTTTATGGAAAAATACTCCAGTTGAACGACATTGTCTTTCTCAGGAATAGAGTGCTTCAAATCAAAAAATTATTTTTTGTAATATTTCAGAGTGATTATTACTATAAGCTGGAATTTTTATAAACACGTACTCTTGTTTAAATGATTTATCACGAAACATAATTCAAACTTCTGCAATCTCTAAATTATTATCATAAAGTACTTCAAAAGCACGTTCAAAATTAATTAATATTTGTTCGCGTAAATATTCTTTATTTGTTGTGATACGATGATTGAAACTACGAGTACGAGAGATACTTTTTATTTGTTTTGATTTTTTAACTATATAGACATCAATTCACATAAGTTCTAACCAGAGATTTGCTCAATTTTTTCCTAGTGTTTCTTTTAATTTTCTAAATCAAATATGCATAAAATCTTTGATAGATTTTGATTGATATTTAAGTTTTTCTTGAGATGATTTTCATATAAATGGAATTTTTTTGAGAGCTAATTTTGCAAATAAAATATTCTCATCTTCCTGATGATCTGGAAAACATATTCCATAAGGTTTATTGACTGGAGAAAATATTTTGGCTTTTATTCGAGTATTTGCACATCAAATGCTTATTGGAATTCAAATATCATCTAGAATTTCTTTTTGTATTTTTAATAAAAAATCATGAGTAGATATTTTGAGATATTCTGGGATTCAGGTAATGTCACAAAAAGCCTCATCTATAGAAAATTGTTCCATAGAACAAGTATTTTCTCTGAGATATTCTATAATATCTTCTGATATTTTTGTATAAAAAGCTATATCTGTTCAGAGGAAAACTCATTTGTCTTTTAAAATTCTTTTAGCTTCCCAAACTGGTGTTCAGACTCAAATCCCAACAGCTTTGCACTTATAGCAACAAGCCACTATAATATCCCCTCAAACACAGACATATTTATTTTTTAATCGAGGATTTCTTAGTATTTCACAACTCGCAAAAAAACTATCACAATCTACATGAATATAGGTTTTATTTGAAGTTTTAAATCTCATATTATACACTTTAGTATATATTAAGTATATATTATTAATAATTAAGATTATTGCAAGAAATAAACCTTGAAATTTTATAGTTGACTTTTTTTATAAAAGGTAGATAATATTAACCTAACCCTCAAATATTAGGTGAACAGTATGGTTATAAGAGATATCCTATATAAAGCTGGATTTGGACAAAAGTTAGAAGACTACTTTACTGAGGATGCTTTTTTTGATATAGCATATGATCCTTTAGATCATACAGCCCCAGAAGTAGGTTATATATTACGATCGAAAGGTAAAATTATAGCTTTAAAAAGAAAATATAGTATATTAGATGCTATAGAAAAGCTATGTGATGTAAACATTTCAGATAAAATAGAAATCATAGCTGTACGTAGGCTTAGCACAAAAGAATGTATCTATTGTATTTCAGGAAATTCTGAAAAGGGATATGATATTGTTATTGCTAAAGGTTTTCCATCAGGAAAAATTTTCTTTATGAAAAGTTCTTTATCTCTATTTGAACTAAATATTTTAGATAAAGATATCGGTACAATTGAGGAGAATCCAAAAATTGCACAAACAAAAACTAATTTTGGTGAAATTAACGAATGGTATACGAAAATCATATCCATTCAAGAAGAAACCAGAAAAGCACAGGAGAAAAATAATTCTGTTGCATAATAAAAACCCTATAACGCATAGCGATATAGGGTTTTCTATTTGTTTTATTTTTAGTGATTACAACCTTCTCCATGTACATGACCTTCTTCACCGTGAGATTCTCATGTTTGTTGTTGAATGAAAGTAATAAAACTTTCTATAAGTTCTTCAATTATTTCACCGTTATCATTTACTTTGTTCCCCTCAGCATCTGGGAACATTTCTTTAATGAAATCTAGTTTGGCTTGGTAAGAAGCATCTATTTCTATACTTATTTTTGACATAATTATTTATTTTTAAATTAAATTTATTTATCTAAACCAACTGCTTCTAATATTTTTTCATATTTTTCATCAGCGAGTTTATTTGCTTTTGTGTTTCATTCTGAAATTCTTTCAGCAATAAGTTCTGGGTTTTCCATATATTTTTGAAATTTTTCTCTTGCTTCTGCAAAATACTCTAAAATTATTGCTAATAGTTCTAATTTTGCATGACCGTAACCATAGTTCCCTGCTTTGTATTTAGCTGCAATTTCATTTTGTTGTTCTATAGTAGCAAAAAATTTAATCAGAGCAAATACGTTACATGTTTCAGGATTTTTTGGATCTTCAAGTGGTGTATCATCTGTAACGATAGACATCACTTTTTTCTTCATAATTTTTTCTGAATCAAAGATTCCGATAAAATTATCATAACTTTTCGACATTTTTCTTCCGTCAGTTCCAGGAATTGTCATTAATTCTTCAGATATAATTGGTTCAGGAAGTTTAAATATTTCTTTTTTATAATTTCTATTGAAGGCTCCAGCAATATCACGAGCAAATTCGAGATGTTGTTTTTGATCTTTCCCAACTGGAACTAAATCAATATCATATGAGATTATATCTGCAGCCATTAATATTGGGTAGTTAAATACAGCCATATTAATATCACTATTTTTATTTTGAGCATCTTTAAAGCTATGAGCTCTGAGCATAAGTGAGTATGGAGTTACACTTGAAAGAATCCATGTAATATCGTTTATTCTTCTTACTTTTGATTGTTCAAAAACTGTTGCTGTAGTATTTTCTGGTAATAATGCAAAATATTCAGCTAATAATCTTTGTTTATTTATTCTGAGAGTTTCTCAGTCATGAACTGACGTAAGTGAATGGTAATCAGCGATAAAAATATATGCTTCCTTTCATTCTGCCAATTTGAGAAATGGCTTAAATGCTCAAAGGTAATTTCCTATATGCATTCCATTTCCTGTTGGTTTTATTCCAGTTAAAACTTTTTTCATTCATTAATATTTATAATTTATTTATGTTTTTTCTTACTTTTCACTAATTTATTCTTCACAGAATTGAAAAGTTGTTTTCTATTTTTCATTACTTCTTCTTCATTATCTACTTGTAGTTCTCCTTTTTCTGAAAGCAGGATAGCTATACTATGAGTTGAAGGAAATTTTGAAAGGATAATATTTATTATAACCATGATTGGTACTGATAATAACATACCAACTACTCACCAGATTGTTCACCAAAACCCTAATGCGATAATAATTACTAACGGAGATAAATTTAATTTATTCCCCATAAATTTAGGTTCAATAATGTTTCACATTAATATTTGTATTCCTATTAAACCAGTTGAAATAAATATAAATGGGTAATATGATTCAAATTGAATCAATGTAAGTAATATAGGAAATGATACTGCGAGAATAGATCCAACACTTGGTATAAAATTCAGGAAAAATATTAAGAAAGCCCAAAATATAGCAAAATCTAATCCAAATATTAACATCACACAGAAACTTAAAATAGATGTCACACTACTTACCATTGTTTTGATAACAAAGTATGACTTGATATCTTTTTTAATTTTTTCAAATATAGAAGTCATTTGTTGTCTTTTTCCATCATCAGTAAACATAAGAGGAAGTTTTTCCTTGAAATGTCTTGATTCTAATAATATGAAAAGTACATAAAATAATATAATACCTGCTTTACTAAAAATAGTAGTAATACCTCCTATAACACCAGTAAATAATCCTTGTAAATTTAATTCAGAGATTATTTGATTAATACTTGTAGGTTGTGGAATATGGGCTGCTTCGAATACGTTAGAAACAATAGTTAAAACCTTTGTCTGATATTGAGGAAGCAGTTCCACAAGATCTTCTACATTTGAACCAATCATTTTTCAAATTAACCAAAAAACGAAAATATATGTCCCAATAGCAAAAAGATATGCAATGAAATTTCCTAAACGTAATTTTTTATAAAAATTCGATAATCCAATAATCGCAAATGAAAAGAGTAATGCAACTATGAACGGTATAAGTAAAGAAGCTCAAATCACAAGAATATAAAAGAATATCATTAATAAAATAACGATAAATGTCCACTCAATAATAGGATTATTTTGTTTTTTAAACATGTATTTTATTTATGAAATTAAAGCTGCTTTTATTGATTTTGTTAATTCTTTTACTCCTACTTTTTTTAATGAAGACACTGGTATGATTTCTTGTCCAAAGAAAGTTTCACGCGCAGCTGCTAGACTTCTTTGTAATTCATTTGGTTTAATTTTATCAATTTTTGATAATACAATTGTAAGTGGTAATTCAAGAGTTAAAAGATACTTATACATATCTATATCAGATTCTTGAGCTCAAATTCTTGAATCAATTAAGATTACAACTTTTTTAATATGATTTGTTCTTTCTTCTAAATACCAAGATATTAATCCATCTAATGCTTCTTTCATATTTTGACCAAGTCTCGCAAAACCATATCCAGGTAAATCAGTCATATAGTACTTGTTTGCAACTACAAAAAGATTTGCTGTTTTTGTTTTCCCAGGACGCGAACTTGTTTTTACCATGTCTTTTTTTTCAAAAAGAGCGTTCATTATACTTGATTTCCCTACATTTGATCTCCCAACAAAGACAACTTCGTTCTTTTCATCAAACATAACCTCGTGAGTTCAAAGGGCTACTGATTTATTAAATACTACATCTGACAATCTCATCAATTATTTGTTTATATACTAAATTTCTGTTATAATACCTAAGAATACGAAAATATAAAGTAAAAAAACAAAAAATGTTAGAAAAAGAACAAAATAAAAAAATAATCTGAAATGCCATCAGTGCTTATTTAATGATATTTATTTCAGGAATGTTTTTATTTAACAAAATAAATCCATATTTAAATAATGATTTTGTAAAAAAACATACTAAATCTGCTCTTTTAATTCACCTTGGATTTCTGTTCACTTATCTCATTTTTATTTCTAATGGATTATTATCAGGAATAACAATTGCTGGTTTTGCTTTAAATTTTATCATAACAACGTCACTCTGCATATTCTTATTAGGAGTTTTATTATTTGGGATCTACCGTGCGAGTAAATGAAAATTATTTGGAATTTGAGAAGTTATTAAAATTTCAAAAACTGAAAAATTAGCATGAATTCATTGAGAAGAAGTTGCTTTTGACGAAAGGGAAAAATTGACTATACTACTTGCCTATATCCCATTTATTTGATTTTATAATTATCCGAAACATAAAAATAATACTTTTATTGAACATGCTACAAGATTAAATTTATTTATTACAATAATATTAATACTTTTATATAATTTTGGACACACTGAACTATCACTTCTATTAATATTATTATATGTTATTTATGTAGTGTTTGTATCTATTAATTTATTTACAACTGAAAAAATTATAGAGATCAGATTACACGATGTATTTGCACCAGAAAAAAAATATTATTTCACAAAAGCAATTTTTGCATATTTATGAGATTATAAATCAGGAAATGATTTACAAAAATTATCAACATATTATGAGACTATATGAGAACAAGTAAAAATTGAAAAAGAGGAAGATTATCAAAATATGCTATCACTCCCAGATTTACGCTTTCCTAAATTTCTTATATATATTCCTTTCATCAACTTAATATATAGTTTTGCAAAAATTAATAGATATTCTTCGCATATTAGAAACTGATTTGCATTAACAATAATATTTATTTTAGCATTAGTCTTATTAAATATTTTTTCACTCAGTTATGGATTCTTATATTTATTTTTAGTAATGATTTTTTACTGAATTGGATACATTCAAACAGACCCATCATATAAAATGCCTTATGTTTATATGTGGTATACACTCATGAAAAAAATGTTTTGAAAAACAAAAGAAGTAAATGCTCTATATAATGTAGAAAAAAATGTAGTTTTAAAAGTAGAAGAAAAATAATCTTAAATTAAAACAAAAATAAAATATAATTTTTTTATTATGAATGTAATTAAAAAACACTTACATAAAGCTTCTCCAAAAAACACTATGCCTAAAGCTAGTGTTTTATCATGATGAGTAAATAAACAGACTAATAAAGTTTCTACAGAAGTTGATGAAGTTATTACAGATCCGATATGTCAAAATAGTGAAGATATAACAAGAACAGTTAACATATTTACTACATCAATAGAAAATTTATTAAATAGGGAAAATTGAACTTACCAAACTATCAAATTGGATAATGCAAAAGTTATCCAAACAATTATATGATGAAAAAAACAGATTAAAGAAAGTAAGGTAAAGCATATTGCATATACTATGTTATCATTTGATTATAAAGAAAATATACCTTCATTAGATACATGTTTAATCGAAGAAACTAAATATAAACTCGTGCAATTCAAACGCACACAGGAAGAACAACGTGCTATTGAAAAAAGTGCAATTAAATCAAAATATATAGATAAAAAAATAGTTCCCACTGTCACTGGGTTAAAAAATTTAAGCGATATATTTTTTGACCTAAATAGAAAATGATTTGCTGATGTATTACAAAAATTTAGTATTAAGTTTGCTGAAATTACAGATGATGTTGAAAAACAATCAGTTTATATAAGAGAAAATAAATTAAAGAAAGATATTATTGATAAAAAAATAGAAAATATTTTACAAGATGAGCAAGAATTAATAAAAAAATCTGTTATTTTATATGAATTTTATATAAAATATTTAGCAGAGAAAAATCCAGAGATATTTGAACAACAATCTAAAATTTCTTTTAAGGATATTATCCCTATGAATGTACAATGGTTGTATGATCTTCCAGTCACTTATACAGAAAAGAAAAAAAGAATAAATCCAATAAACTGAAAAACAGAAGAGTATAAAGTAAGAAAGTCTAAGCTAGAAAGTGTGGAGATTAAAATGCATGAAAAACATAAAACAAGGATGATAACAAAGTCTACCAAATTGAATAGAAAGTACTTATTAGATTTCATGAAGACATACGTAAAAACTGCCGATCTATTTCTGATGATACATATATCAATTTGTAAAGTGATCAAGCAAGAAAATGCGAGGATAGATAATGAAAAAAAGGAAAAATCAGAAGTTAACAAAACAAAAAAATAGATAATAATAATTATCTATTTTTTTATGCTTGAATTATATAAAAACCTGTCACAATCCCTGTAGTCTCAGTTCTGAGGATTCTATTCCCTAAATGAATTCTAGAAGTATTTTGTTCTAGTATTTGTACTTCTGATTCTGACCATCCACCTTCTGGTCCAACAAAAAGATTTATTTTTTCTCAAGATCTTTTCTCAATACTTCTTAAATCTTGTGAATTTTCATTTTGAGTATGAAAAAATATATTTTTTCAGTCAGGCAAATTATTTATATCAAAATCATCTGAAATAATTATTTGAGGAATAATAGCTCTTCCCGATTGTTCAGCAGCTTCTGTTATAATTTTTTCCAAACGTACTTTTTTATTATCAGAAATCACTAATTTTTGACTTCTATCAGTTCTAAAGAAATGGAATTTTGTAAAACCTATTTCTGTTCCTTTTTGAATAATATATTCTATTTTCTCTAGTTTATTAGGCATTGCATTATAGAGAGATAATTCAAAATCAATTTCAGAAGTATTCTCTTGTTCAGATATTTTTTTTATAGAGATTTCTCTTTTCCCAAGCTCCGTAACTGTAAAGATAATATCTTTATTTATATCTCAATTAAATAAGCTTATTTCATCTCCAACTCTTATTCTGAGAACTTTAGTGAGTTGATGAACTATTTCTATATCAGAAATGGTTATATTATCATCCTGAGTATTTAATTCTGGAAAGTAAATTCTTTGCATATTTGTATATCAATAATTATTTTATGAATTATATTTCAAATATAATTTTTCACAAATAAAAAAACCAGCGAGATGCGGGTTTTTTGTTTTTTTAGAATAATTTTAAAATTATTCTTCTGAAATATATGGACAATGTAATTCATCTGTAGAATACATAACCGTACACTCAATTATTTTTACACTAACTTTATTTCCATCTAAGTCTTCCACACCAATTACATTAGTGTTATTTTCTAAAATAGCCATACCAATACTTCTTTTTAAAATTCCATTTTCATCCGAAAATATAGGGAATGATTCTCCACCACTACCACTACCATCTTCATTATGAGAACCATTAAAAATTCTATATTCTGTATTCGGTTCAACTTGAAATGTGATATCTTTTAATATAAATTCATCTGATGACCAACGAGAATAAGGGGGGGTTAGAAAAAAGGTGTTATCTTCCATATAGTAGTTATCTCTGAATGTATCACTCAACACATTATTATTAACCGAACGATATGTAATTTCTTCAAATTTAACAGGATTTCCAACATCCCAAATAATTTCTATATTAGAACTCAATTTCACTAAGTAGTTACGCTGTTCATTAGATAGGGTATCATTACAAAAGTTTAGAGTAGTAAAAAATACTCTATCATTCTGAACAGAAGCAGAATCTAAATAACATAGCTCATTATTAAAATTTTCCCAAATTTCTACAGCATAGAAATTATTTTGGTTGTTTTGACCAAGTATGTCTAATGATAATGATGATATCTCTTGCTTACCTTTAAAAATAGGTTTTACAGAAATTTCTGTTTCATAAATCATTTGTGGTTGTGGTACTGGAACTTCCAAAATAATCGTATCACCTTTTTTTTCCTGACATCCAGAAAGAAAAAAAGCAAAAATTACAACACTAGATATTTTTAAAATCTTCATTTTAACACTCCATTTGAGGGATTTAGCCTCTTTGATTTTTATATTAAATTTATGAAACCTAAAATTGGCATCTCATAAATCAATTTTCGTAAGTATGATACACTTTACAAATTAATTATTTAATGTCAAGTAAATTATTAGGGAACAAAAAAAGATAAAATATTTTTATCTTTTTTTCTGATTATATTTACCCTGCTCTTGGCATTCCATAAAAATCCATTCCTTTTTCATCAACCATTGATTTAGTAACGAAATTTTTCTTTTTCCCTGTGACAAAGAATCATCTATCATCAAGAATTCCTTGTTCTTTAAGAGCTTCTATATTTTTAGTTTTTAATCTCTTTTTAGGGAATTTTTCTTTATTTTGTAGATAATGTTTTCTATCTTTATAAGATTGGTTTTTTCTAGTTTGAGGGTTTTCATTTCCAATATATACTGAATGATCCCCTTTCTTTTTACCTTTTGCTAGTTTTCTCGCAGCAGCTTGTTTTTTAACAATATTTGATTTCAGTCCGTGACTATTTGCCATAATTATTTGATTTAACTATAAATATATCTGTGAAAAGCTCACCTGAATTGGCTGTATTGTATGAATATTTTCAAGAAAATCAAGATGTTTTTTCTTAATTATTTTCTCAGGTATATTATTTATTATCGATTTTTATATGTTGGATTTTTCATTTATTTACTACAACATATTCAAATCACGACCAAGTAACCTCTTCTCAACTATTATTAATTCACGCAAAATTAAAATCTATTAGCACTATTCATTGATCAGTTTCATCTATACTATTAATCGTCCATGTTAATTTCTGATAACCTGAATGAAATATTTTTTGCATAATGATAATTTGTGCGACTCAAAGAAAAATTCAAGTATTTTCGGAATAGTATGTAGTATCTTCAGTAAATAACTTCTCTATTTCATCAAAATTACTCTGATTTGATAGCTCATAATAATATTTGGCTATATCTATTACTTTTGACATACGTTATTATTTTTACTTAAATATTATATTTAATATACAAAAAAAGATGTATTAAACAATATTTCATTAAAATTAATATGACAAAAAAGGCTATACATAGAAGCTGTATAACCTTTTTTGGTACATATTTTAAATTGGAGCGGGGGACGAGGTTTGAACTCGCACACCCAAGGGTTGAAGCCTTAGTACACTCACTCTGTTATGTTACCCCCGCATGTAAAATATGCATGAGGGAGTATAATATTATCTCTAGTAAAGTCAAATATATTTTTGATTTATTACAAAATATGTTAAGCTGTATAAAACTATTTCCTTTTTTTAAAATTATGTTTGAATTTGATTACCAATCAATTATTAATTCTATCTATTCTTCAATGATGATAAATATAGAATTTTATGCCCCTAAAATACTCTGAGCGTTATTATTACTTATAATTTGAGTATTTATAGCTATCATATCATATAAGTTTGTTAAATACGCTTTTAAGAAGTTTAAACTTATAGAATTAATAGATAAACTTACTATTGATTTTGAAGATATTGCAAATATTCCTGAATCAAAATGAAAAGAATCAAATACAGAGGAAAAGAAAAAAATCGAAAAACCAAAAAAGTTTTCACAAAGAGTTAAGTTGGATGAAATATTTGGGAAAGCAATTTGATATTATATATTTTTGGTATTCTTTCGCTTATCTATAGTAATAATTGGTATTGAAGAAGTAGAAAAATTTCTTGCAGATTTATTAACATACCTCCCAAGTTTATTTATAGCTGTAGTTATTTTATTCTTCTGAGTAAGATTTGCTAACTTCATATATGATGTAATATTTCAAACATTAAATCTTACAAAACAAAAAACAGCTAAAATTATAGCTTCAGGTGCCAAAGTGATTATCTTGTTTTTCACTCTTATGGTTGTATTAGATAAAGCTGGGATAGCCAGTGATATAATTACTATTATACTTACTTGATTCGTAGCTATGTTAACACTTGCTGGTTGAATTGCATTCGGTCTTGGATGAAAGGACGTCGCTCATGAAATATTAGAAAGTTTCAGGAAATAAGAACTTAATCAAAAAATAAAAACGATATATTAATATCGTTTTTATTTTTTCTTAATTTTTAATTTGAAAATATTTTCATTTACTATAAATCTCAGATCAATCAGGAGATGTTATTGCTGGAAATACTACATCACAATTACGAAGTTGTGCATTAAAATCTAAGTTATTTTGACATGGGCATGAGTTACATACCGCATTTCAAAAAATTGTAGAGTTTCATGTATAATTACAATTGTCTTGTATATTTTTAGGACTACATACTGATACTCATTTTGAATTTTCTCTGCATGTTGCATTGTTTGAACAATCTGCGTCAGTTGAACATGTTTCTTCAAAAATTGGACATCATTCATTATCCTCTTCACCAGGAATCCCCGGGCATTTATCCGAAATATCATTTATTCCATCATTATCAGAGTCTATTTCAGAATTATTTTCATTTCATCAATTTTCAGACTTATTGACTATAATTGTTATAAATTCAGTTTTTATATTTCCGTTTGAATCTGTTACAGTAATAATTACAGTATAAGTTCCCTGCTCTATGAAGGTATGAGTAGTCGTTTTTCATACTCCTGAAGTGCCATCTCAGAAATCCCAAGAATATGTGTATGGTCATGTAGATCAAACAGTTTCAACGTCAAATGTAGAAATAAGAGGTCCATCCCCTTGAGTAGGATTAGCTGAAACTGATATATTAAAATTATTATTGATGGTTCCTATTACTACAACAGTTGTGCTGCTTATAGATATGTTTCCATTAGCATCAATTATTGTAAGTTCAACTGGATATATTCCGTCTTGAGAGTATATATAATCTGGGTTTTCTTGATTTGAAGTATTATTATCTCAAAAGTCCCAAGAATTGGTAAATGGTCAGACTCAACCTGTAATAATTCATTCAAAATTGAAACCTCATTTAGTATCGCTTAGTACCAAAGTTTTAATATCAGTAGATATTCAATTTCATCAAACAACAATCGTAGTATACACTGTCTGTGTATTACCGTTCGCATCTGTTAAAAAGAGCTCAACTTGATACTCCCCGGGTTCAGTAAATAGATTTGTAGGTATTTCATCAGATGAAGTATTTCCATCTCAGAACGTCCAATCATATATAAAAGGTCCTGTTCAACCTTGTATTATAGGAGTAAAAGTGGCTTCTAATCATTGTTCAATATTTTCAGACTCTGTTGATATTTGTACTCAAAATCAATCAGGCTCTATTATTGTAATATTTATTATATTTCAATCTTTATCAATAGTGATAAGAGTTTTTTGAATATTACCACTTGCATCTGTTACAGCTAATTCAACTGGATATTCCCCTGGGTTAGTGTATATATTTGTAGGTATTTCATTAGATGAAGTATTCCCATCTCAGAAAGTCCAATCATATGTAAATGGTCATGTTCATCACTGTAATATTGGTGTGAATATTACCTCTAGTCATTCTTCAATATTTTCAGACTCTGTTGATATTTGTATTCAAAATCAATCAGGATCAACTGTTATTGTAGTTGTCACTGCTTTTTTATTTCAATTATCATCAACTACCGTAAATGTAATAGGAAATGTTCCTGATTCAGTGAATTTATGTGTTGGATTCTGTTCATTTGAAGTGTTTCCATCTCAGAAATCCCATTCATATGTGAAATTTCATTCTTGATCACTAATATTTCAAGTAAAATCTATAAACTTATTATCTCAAATATTTATTACATCTAATCAGATATAAATATTATAATCATCAGGAAGTATTTTTACAGTTGTAGGTATTTGTATTTCTATTCAATCTTTATCGATGACTGTTAATATGATATCGTATGTTCAATATTCGTCATATATATGAGTAGAATTTTTCTGAGTTGAAGTATTATCATCTCAGAAATTCCATAAATAACTATATGGACCATTATTTCATACAACAGTAGGTATAAAGTCTACACTCTTTATTTTTTCTGAAACTTTTGTATCTATATTTGCAAAAAAATCATTTTCCCCGTTTCAACTAATAGAAACATTTTTTGAAACATTAGAGATGTTATCACAATTATCTTTTACTTGTAATATTATTTTATAATTTCAACTGTTTGGAAAATTATAGTTATCAATATACATTCATTTATATATAGATTCTGTATTTTTAGAGAGATTATGGACAATCCACGAATATCAATCAGGATTTTGTATTCATAATAAACATTGAGTATCTACTACTCCAGCAATATCTATAAGTGTATCTTGATAGTAAATATCAGCGTTGTTACAATTTTTAGATCATTCGCTACATTTACTATCTAATAGATCTATTTCAAGGGAAATATTTTCATTTTTTTTTGTAATACAATCACTGTTTTTTAATGCGAAAACTGCAATTTTTAAGAAATCTTCTCTATTAATATTTTTCTTTGGATAATATTTATTAGATTTTTTTTCTAAGAGAGAATAATTTATTTCTTCTCAGTAGACATTATATTCAGATATGATAAAATTTTCAGCTTTGTGAAAATAAGGATAGAAACTATATAACGATCAATCTATATTTTTTGTTTTTACATCATCAGTGAGATCTTTATAATTACCATTTTCTGAGATTGATTGTAATATTGCTGATGCTTCATTTTGTGTGAGAATATTTCAAGCTCTCATAACAATAGCTAATGCTTCCTCTAATACTATTGTATTTTGAGGACAAAATGGTTTTTCATTTATTTTTGAATCCCCATTTTCACAGGTACTACCAACATCATATCATCTAACATAGTTTTTATTATCTGCTTCAGCGATACAGTAAAAGTAATTTGAATCATTATAGACATCGTAATAGACATTTTTGTTTAAAAAATTTTGTATGAGACTGTAAGAAGTGTCAGGTTTAATACACTTTGTACAGTTAGTTTCCATTAAAATACCTACGAATTCCTCACGTGAGAGTAATTTATAAGGGTTAAATTTACCATGTAGGTCAGGTGAAATAATTCATGCATCAAAAAGCGACTGTAGTTCTGATATATACTTATAATTTGAATCTATATCTATAAAAACATCTTCTACTTTTTGAGCAGAAGCAAATGTTGAAATACTTGATATTATGAAAACTAAACAGAATAATAATATTTTTTGAAACATATATTTTTTGAAAAATTATATTGTAGATAAGAAAAATTATATAGCATACATGACTATTCATGCAGCGACTGAGACATTAAGTGACTCTTTTTTCCCTCTCATTGGTATAATAACAATTTTATCAGATAAATCTAATAATTGCGAATTTACACCGTTTATTTCATTTCACATTATAAGAGCTACTTTATCATGATTTTCTTGAAATAATTCTGTATAATCTACTGATCTATCATCAAGTTCTACAGAATATATTTTATATCATTCTATTTTTAGATCTTTCACAAGGGTAAATATATCTTTATGATATTCCCAATCAATAAAAGTTTCAGCTCATAAAGCAGTTTTACTGATATCATTTCTTGGAGGAAATGGTGTATGGCCAGTCATGATTACTTTATTAAATCATGCTCAATCAGCATTTCTAAAAATAGCTCAAACATTTTGCATGGAACGAATTGAATCAAGAAGAATTATTTTAGACATAATTTTTATTTTTAAGTATTATATATTTTATACGTTTTTTTTTATATATTTCAACTTATTTTTCCCTATTTTTAGGAATAAATTTCACTTCTTAGTAAAATATTATATAATAAAAATGATTACTTTTTAATATATTCAAGAATGGATCTAATTTCCCTTTTTGTAGTACTTTTGATAGCATTCTTTTTTTGACTAGGATTACTTAAATTCTTAAGAAAAAAAGAAGATTTTAGACGTACATTAAATCTGACTTTTTTAAAGGTTACAATGCCTAAAAAGGATTCTCAACTGGATGAAAAAGAAGATACAACCAAAGATTTCAAAGAAATGGTTTCTATTATGGAGCAACTCTATTCTTCATTAAAAAGTATCTATTCGAGAAAAATATTAAAGAAAATATTATGACAAGATATTCTCTCTTTTGAATATATTGCATATGAATGAGATATTTACTTTTTCTTAGTCGTTCCAAAAAATTATAAACATCTCATCGAAAAACAGATTAACTGATTTTACACTGATGCAATTATAGAAGAAACTACAGAATTAAATATTTTCAAAGATAAACAATTTTATACAGGTTGTTATCTTAATACTACAAGAGAATTCTTCTACCCTATTAAAACCTATCAAAAATTGGAATCTGATCCAATGAATAATATAACAAATGCATTTTCAAAATTAGATGAAAATGAATCTGCTGCAATTCAAATACTTCTTCGTCCTATTGATGATGATTGGCAGTCTGATTGTACAAAGTTTTCTTCTCAATTAATGAAATGAAAGAAAACTGGTTTTTCTCTCAATCCACTTAGATGGATACTATGATTAATAGAAATTTTTATTAGTAATTGAGATGATGAAAAATCACCTAACACTGAATGAGAAACCTCAGCATTAACACAAGAAAGATCAAAAACAGTAGATGAAAAATGAGATAAAACGGGTTTTGAAACTATTGTTCGTGTTGTAACAGCATGAAACAATAAACATATGGTAGAAAGTGAATTAACAAACATACTTTCAGCATTTACTCAATTTTCATATCCTGATTTTAATAAATTTTCAGGTACTCTACATCACAATAAAAAATCTCTTATACAAAACTATATTTATAGATACTTCCGTAAGCCATTTTATTTAAAGAAGATGGTATTTAATACAGAAGAAATTGCATCTATATTTCACTTCCCTCATATTAAATATAATAAAACACCTGAAATTAAGTGGCAAAACTTTAAGATAGTAAAAGCACCAACTAATATTCCAAAAGAAGGAATACTACTAGGTCATAATATATACAGATGAGTAAAAAAAGAAATTCGTCTTAAAGCTGAAGATCGTTTCCGTCATTTTTATGTAATTGGGCAAACTGGTACCTGAAAATCAAGTATTATGCAAGTAATGGCACGTCAAGATTTCACTAATGGTAATGGTATTGCTGTAATAGATCCTCATGGAGATTTAGTAAAAGATTTACTTCCATTTATACCTCGTGAGAGAGCCGATGATGTAATAATTTTTGACCCTTCAGATACACAGAGACCTCTAGGATTGAATCTACTTGAAGCAAAAGATTCAGAAGAAAAAGATCTCGTAGCTATGGATGCTATGAATATCATGATTAAATTGTTTGGTGCTGAGATATTTGGGCCACGTATTCAAGATTACTTTAGAAATGGTGTACTAACACTCATGGATCATCCACAAGGTTGAGCAATTACAGATATTGTACGTCTCTTTACAGATAATGAATTTCAAAAAGGTTATATAAATCATGTAAAAAATCCAATTGTAAAAGCATGGTGGACAAATACATATGCATCAATGTGAGATCGTGAAAAAGCAGAAATAATTCCTTATTTTGCAGCAAAATTTGGTGGTTTTATTACAAATAGTATGATTAGAAATATTATCTGACAAACAAAATCATCATTTGACGTATTTGATATCATGCAAAGTAAAAAAATCCTCATGGTAAATCTATCAAAATGAATACTGTGAGATTTAAATTCAGAACTTCTTGGGCTTATACTAGTATCAAAAATACAAATGGCAGCCATGAGAAGACAAAATATAGAAAAAGATCAAAGATCTGACTTCTTTATGTATATTGATGAATTCCAGAACTATATAACTCCAGCTATTGAATCGATCTTATCTGAAGCCAGAAAATATCGTCTCTGAATGGTATTAGCTCATCAATATTTAGGACAATTAGAGAAATCAGATGCTCTAACAAAATCAAATCTAAATATCAAACAAGCAATCTTTGGGAATGTAGGTTCGATTATGAGTTACAAAATCTGACCAGAAGATGGAGAGTTCATGGAAAAATACTATGCTCCAACTTTCTCCAATCAAGATCTGGTAAATATGGATAAATTTAAAGCTGTTATGAAACTATCCGTTGATAACCAACCAACTATACCATTCTCAGTTATCCCTTCTAATCCATATCTAGAAAATGGAGATATGAAATTAGCAAAAGCTTATACAGAACTCTCTCGTCTAAAACATGGAAGAGATAAAGCGTTTGTAGGAAAAGAAATAGAATATAGAATCTGAGTTTCATAGAAACAAAAAAACTAAATAAATACATTTATTTAGTTTTTTTGTTCTTAATTAATACATGTATTAATAGTAATAATAGGAGTATCTCATACATTATCTACACCTTCATATATCAAAACACAGTCATCTGATTGATCTGGCATCGGTATAGCATCTTTAGTATAATAAATTAATAATGCTCCTCAAAAATTTGACCTCATTGTAAATATATCACTAATATTAATAATTCTTTTGAAATGCGCTTCAGATATAGAAGGAGGAGCAACAAAAGGATATCAATAACTTATTTGATATAATCAATCATCTAACGTAATAAAAGAAGTTTGATCATCTTCATTTCAATCAGCTATTGACATACTATTTACTAACTCAGAGGCTTCTTCCAATAAAATCTTCACATCCTCTAGTGTTTGCTCTTTTACTACTTCTACAACAGCAATATTCATTTTCAAACTATTATTCAAAGCAGTAGCAACATAGTTACTTGCTGCACTTGATGAACTTGAATCAACTGATAATAGTTCAGCTATATCTGATTCACTTTCTATTACTGATCCTGAATAAGATGTTTGGAGTTTATCTAGAAAATCTACTCTTTTAGTTGAATCTACTTCTAAGTCATTTGTATCTCACATAAATAATATGAGATCATTTGCAACATATGATCATGTTCAGAATGGAAATCCATCGGTTGGATTGGTATTATAAACTGATCATGAATAACTTGCTGGAAGGTTTTTGTAACCTTTGTAAACAAGTCTTTCGTTAGTAAGTATTGTTTCTAATTCTGCACTGGTAATATCTGAAGCAAGAATACTTGGTACTCAGAGTAAGTATGTAGATGTATTAGTTCTTACTTTTAAGAATTTCCCATTATAATTTCATTTCACATGTACTTGGGCTTCTTGTGTTCAAGCAAATGTTGATTGTGATAATTTAGAAGAAACAGGATTTTCTAATACTGCAGCGAGTGAGTATTCTCACCTTGATGATGTCACAGAGTATGGATACTCTAATCCTGTTACAGGATCGACAGGTACGTTACTCATACTTGATCAGTCTGAGTATGATGAAATACCAAATACTCATTGTGTCCAAGCCGTAGATCCTGAATAAGTAATGTTTGTTTTAGCATCAGGATTTGGATATTTTCAATGTTTTACATTATATAGTTCTAGTACTTTTGTAATACTATTAAGATCTGCTAATCTTGTAGAATCTCTAGCACTCAGTGCATATCATTGAAATGATATGAATGCTACCGTTGCGAGGACTGCTAGAATTGTAATAACTACAATGAGTTCTACGAGTGTGAAGGCTTTTTTATTCATGTTATTTTTGAGTATTAATATTAAAGACAAGGAAATAGAGTTATTGTCGGCAACTGACCAATTCATGAAGATTTATAAAACGTTACTGCGCAAGTACCTGTAGTAAATACCATATCTGCTAATGCTATTTCATAAATAATTAATGTTCATGAAGAGTCACTTATATAAGTAAATTTATCATTCAAAGTAATTAATCTATTCCAATATGCTACTAAATTACTAGATGATGTAACAATAGGATATCCATAAGAAACATTTAAATCTTCACCTAACCAAGATATAACTGCTGCTGCTTCTGTTTCAACTCATGCAATTACTGACTCACTATATACAAGTGCAGAGACTTCTTCAATCAATATTTTTATATCTTCTAGTGTTTGTTCTTTTACTACTTCTACAACAGCAATCTCTGTCTTCAAACTATTATTCAAAGCAGTTGCAACATAGTTACTTGCTGCACTTGATGAACTTGAATCAACAGAAAGTAATTCAGCAATATCTGATTCACTTTCTATTACTGATCCTGAATAAGATGTTTGGAGTTTATCTAAAAAATCTACTCTTTTAGTTGAGTCTATTTCTAAGTCATTCGTATCTCACATAAATAATACGAGATCATTTGCTACATATGATCAAGTTCAGAATGCAAAACCATCAGTTGGATTGGTATTATAAACTGATCATGAATAACTTGCTGGAAGGTTTTTGTAACCTTTGTAAACAAGTCTTTCGTTAGCGAGTATTGTTTCTAATTCTACACTTGTTATATCTGAAGCTAGAATACTTGGTACTCAGAGTAAGTATGTAGATGTATTTTTTCTAACCTTTAAAAATTTACCATTATAATTTCATTTTACATGTACTTGAGCCTCTTGTGTTCAAGCAAATGTTGATTGTGATAATTTAGAAGAAACAGGATTTTCTAATACTGCTGCGAGTTGATATTCTTGTCTTAATGATGTCACAGAGTATGGATATTCTAATCCTGTAACTGGATCAACAGGTACGTTACTCATACTTGATCAGTCTGAGTATGATGAAGTACCAAATATTCATTGTGTCCAAGCCGTAGATCATGAATACGTGATATTTGTTTGAGCATCTGGATTTGGATATTTTCAATGTTTTACATTATAGAGTTCTAGTACTTTGGTAATACTATTAAGATCTGCTAATCTTGTCGAATCTCTGGCACTTAATGCATATCATTGAAATGATATGAATGCTACCGTTGCGAGGACTGCTAGAATCGTAATAACTACTATGAGTTCTACGAGTGTGAATGCTTTTTTATTCATAGTGTTTTGAGTATTAATATTAAAGACAAGGATATAGAGTCACTATAGGCATTTGATTAAATCATGTAGATATATTATATGTTACTGCACAAGTACCTGTAGTAAAAACCATATCTGCTAATGCTATTTCATAAACTATTAATACTCATCCACTGGTACTTGTATAAGTAAATTTATCATTCAAAGTAATTAATCTACTCCAATATGCTACTAACCTAGTAGATGATGGAGTTATAGGATATCCATAAGAAACTGTTAAATCTTCACCTAACCAAGATATAGTTGCTACTGCTTCTGTTTCAACTCATGCAATGACTGACTCACTATATACAAGTGCAGAGGCTTCTTCAATCAATATTTTTATATCTTCTAGTGTTTGCTCTTTTGGAATATTAGTTTCACAGATTATCTCAACTCAATCTGCAGAACAATTTTTTCCTCATTTTTTTGAGAGAGCTTCAAGTTGAACTAAAGTACTTCATGTTCATGATGACCATTCAGTATTTTCCAAACGAGCTACCAGTTCTTCAGTTGTACTCGATACATCTAATGTTCCAGCTGTTTGAATAGATTGCACTTCGTGAATTGGTTGATTACTATTTGTTGTTAATATTCATAATTTATTCCCGTAGACCAGAGGAGTTCTATCTTGATAATTTATTTCAGTTGTAAAGATAGGATCTATTGTTTCAAAAAATATTGCTTCCTTTTCATCTACTTCATCTTCAAGAAAAGCCATGACTTGAGAGTATTTTTTATTTTTTGTAAGATAATATGAATAATATGTGTCATCTTTAGGATCTACCATTGAGTCAGGTAATCATAGTGATGAGAGTACTGTCTTTCAAGCATATCATTGATAAGCTATTACTTGCCCATTTGAGGTAATTTCTATATAATCATCAGGCATAGGAAGGGTACCTGTTATATTTTTTTGAATGAGAGTATCATATATTTCTACTAAATTAGTAGTTCTACTTGTATCTCTCACTGAAGAAAGATATGAAACAAATCACATAAATCAAATAGTAGAGAGTATAGATATTATAGTTACTGAAACAACTAACTCTACTAATGTAAAAGCTCTTTTCTTTTGCATAGAAATAAATTACAAAATAATACTTTTAATATATATTATTCAAGAATAAAATCAATAAAAAACACCTATTATTAGTAGGTATTTAATGTGTAATAATTTATTATTCTTGTAAATGAGTTAATGAAAAATGATTATTATCATTATCTTGGAAGTATATTTCTCAATTTTTTTTGAAAATCTTCGTAATATTTTTACTTGTTTCTAATAATATAGTTTGTTTTTTCGTTTCTGGATTATATTGAAGAATAGTGTTTTCCTTTTTATCTCCTAAATTAAATTTTTCTTTTTTCTTTGTTTCATTTGAATAAATGATTCATACATAAGTGTTTTTTTGAAAGATAATATAATCTGAAAAGAAAGCGTTATATAAAAAAGTATTTTTATGACTATTATATAAGAAACTTCCTTTATTAGTTACAAATATAAACTCACCATTTCAATTCCCTGCTTTAATATATTGAATGGGTATTTCAAAAATAATTTTCTTATTTTCTCAGCTTTGAATTTGGAATAAATATTTATTTTTTCATAATTCTAAAAATAAATAATTTTTATTTCAAAATACTTCTATTAATTTTATTTCAGATTTTGTAGAATCGTTGAAATTTCACAAAAATTTATCGTTTTGAAATAATTCTAATCAATTAACATTTTTTTTGAATATATAAGTATTTTCTTCTGTTTTTACAGTATAAAATATTGTTTTCTTTGCTTTTATAATTTCAATTATTTCTAGTGGAGTTAATTCTTTTTCCTGATCTTCAAGAATAATTATTGCTTCTTTTTGAGAAAACAATTCTACAGGCTGCAATTTATAATCCTTTTCGAGAGATATATTTTGAATTGTAGTGTTGTTACTCGGCTTAAATTTATACTTTAATGTTTTATATCCATCTTTTTTAACAGTTATATTATATTCAAATGGAGAAATATTTTCTATCATACATATAGTTTCTGAACAAGTTTGCTTATATTTTTTTTGAGTAGAATTCATCTCAATATTATAATCTGAGACATTTGATTTAAACTGAATATTTATGAGACTATGCATAAAAAAATACCAATAAAAAACTATTCAAAACAGAATAATTCCAAACAAAATCAGAAAACCTCACATTTTATTACTCATATTTTCGCATCAATAAATATAATACTCGAAGTATAATATCAAATATCTAATTTGCAATTTAATATTTTTCAGGTATTTTTAGCAAAAGATAAAAATACTTATTAATCAATAAAAATCATGATTATAGATGGAAAAAAAATAGCACAAAGTCTTTATGATAACCTCGCTATAGATATTAAAAATCT
>Ga0233426_10001101_pt1 | contig 25941 bp, 27 predicted proteins | sample SI_118_April2016_6_FD_179875 | JGI IMG/M metagenome (GOLD analysis project Ga0233426, IMG submission 179875) | Seawater microbial communities from Saanich Inlet, British Columbia, Canada - SI_118_April2016_10_MG | ecosystem: Environmental > Aquatic > Marine > Inlet | place: Canada: British...
TGCGAGATCTTGGCTGTACGCAATCTCCAATGAATGCCTGGATTACTCTTAACGGCATTGAAACCTTGCCTTTGCGCATGGAGCGGCACTGTTCCAACGGTCTGGCTGTAGCAAAATTTCTTGAAAAACAGGCTAACGTAGAATGGGTTTCTTTCGCTGGTCTCGAATCAAGTCCTTATTTTGAGCTTGGGAAAAAATATTTGCCTGAAGGTACAGGTTCTGTTTTTACTTTTGGTGTCAAGGGGGGTTATGAAAGCGGCTTAAAAATGCTGGAAGCCGTTAAGTTGTTCAGTCATGTGGCCAACATTGGTGACACTCGCTCACTGATTCTCCATCCAGCTTCCACCACTCATCGACAACTCACAGAGGAACAACGTATCGCAGCAGGTGCAGGACAGGAAGTGATTCGTCTTTCCATTGGAATTGAGTGTGTCGAAGATATTATTTCAGATTTGGATCAGGCTTTGAACTGCTTATGAAATATCTGAAAACATGAGGCTTGTAAGTGCAGTTTAAGCAGGCCACAGATGATACAGGTAGCCAACATAAATTGCCAGGAAAAGGAGTCCTTCCTTGCGGTCAATGATTCGACCGGTCCAAACTGTAGGTAGCAGCAGGAATGTAACACCAAGCATTACATAAAGATCAATGGAAGAAATGCCTTTTCCGTCGAGTGGAGCAACGAGTGCGGCAATGCCTAGGACAAACATGATATTGAATAGATTTGACCCGACGGCATTCCCAATCGCAAGGTCGGATCTCTTCCGGTAAGCAGCCATCAGGGCTGTTGCCATTTCCGGAGTTCCTGTACCAATCGAAACAATTGTCAGTCCAATCAGTGCTTCGCTCAATCCCCAGATTCTGGCGAGGTCAACCGCACCTGTTACCAGGAAATTTGAACCGAAAGCCAATGCAATCAGCCCAATAAACAAAAAACTGATATCTCGCAACAAATTTTTGCGATGATCTTCCGGTACTTCCACCCCCTCTATTTTGTTCTCTTCCAGAGAAGTTCTTTTGACGGTCATGATATTTCCAGCCACATAACCTACAATACACAACAGCAAAAACGCGCCTTCCATGCGGGAAATGTGAAAATCCTCAAGCAGGACAACCAACATAAAAGTTGCTCCTGCTAACAGAGGTATGTCTGCTTTGACCAGATGAGAATCAACTTTAAGTGGATTGAAAAAGGCTGAGAGTCCGAGAATCAACGCAATGTTAAGAATATTAGAACCAACAACGTTTCCAATAGCAATTCCCCCCTGATGTCCTATGGCTGCCTGTACACTGACGAGAGCTTCAGGAATACTTGTTCCCAGTGCCACGACTGTTAGACCTACAATCAAAGGACTTAAACCTAAATACAATGACAGGGTTATGGCACCCTGAACCAACCAGTTGGCACCAAAATAAAGTAGAATTAGTCCACCAATGATATAGATGGCAATCATTATTAACTCAGGCATAACTTATCTCAAGCAAGTGGTCACGATTGTAATTTAAAGGGTATTTCAGGAATGATCGGCTTCCAGCCGTTTTCCCATACTGACTACATGATCGTTGGTAAAACCAAGTTTTTGGTAGAAGGATCCAATCTTATCGTTTCCCGTACGAATCTGCAAATTGATTTTGGGACAACCCATTTCCCGCAGTGCTGTTTCCACAGAATTCATGATTCCCTGTCCGTACCCATTTCCTTGAAAATCAGGATGGACCGCCAAATAATTTATCCACCCACGGTGACCGTCATAACCTCCCATCACGGTGGCAATTAAACGACTATCCAAAATACCGACCAAAAATAGTTCAGGCTGAACCTGAAGCTTTCTGGCAATGTCTTTATGAGGATTATTCCATGGAACTGTTAATTCGCAGACTTGCCAGAGTGAGACAAGAGATTCTTCATCATCAGTTCTGTAAGGACGGACCAGCATTTGTTTTTGAGGCATTAGTCGTTGCGGATAGAGGTCACGTTTCTGGAGGATAGCAGATAAACAGGATACTTAATGCTTTCTAAAACATAAGCTGAAATTCCCTGGTCTGAAGTCCACCAGTTACTTTCAGTAAAAATTTCATTCTGTGCCGCAGACATTTCCAGGCGTATCTCTGTTCCTTCGAAAACAGTTTGAAATGCATGGTATGCACGACGTGTGTGAAAAGAATCAGTCACTAAAATAAGATGGTTAAATCCCTCAATTTTGCTTAATTGAAGCAGATCGTATGCTTCATCAAATGTTGAAGTAGCACCTTTCTTTAGTGAAGGAACAGTTTTAATTTGAACGTTCATCTTTAATTCATCAATCATGGCCTGCGCAATTTCTTCATTTGTTGAAAACAGATGAGCAAAACGAATATTCCTTTTCTTTTCATCGGTCAATAAAAGGCGTGGGGCATAGTCTTGAGCAAAGAGATTTAAGGCATGAGGTATTCGGGTGGCTTTCCCACCGGAAAGCACGACTATTGCGTCGGCACCAGAAATTGCGTTATTTACTGTAAAAAACGCAGCGTATGATGTCAGGATTGACTTGTATTGTGAAATTGCAGTTGCAAGAAGTGCTATAATAATAACGAGGGTCAGCCATTTTTTCATGTTTGTGAATCTCCGCAAAAATATATTCCATTTTCTGTCAAAATTCCATCCATAGGCACATCGTGTGCTTCAGTGGGTACTGTTTCAAGTAATTGAAAATCAAAGGCCAATGCTAAACGAAAAGCGAGACTTTGATCCAGAAAACGATCATAGTAGCCTTTGCCGTAGCCAAGCCTTCCGCCCTGACGGTCAAAAGCAACTCCTGGAACTATTACTAGATCGAAGCTTTCCGGAGTCAAAGCTGTTCTTTGTTCTGGCGAAGGTTCTAATACGCCTAAAGCACCTGGGCGTAAATCCTCGAAAGAATTCAGTTGAGAATGGAAAAGTTCGAGTGTATCCGGTAGAACACATGGTACACCGATTTGTTTTCCGGACTTCCAAGCCAGTTCAATAATTTGGCTGGTTTCCGGTTCATCTGCTTTAGAAAGAAAAATATGGATTATGGATGCTTCCTTGAAAACATCCCATGTCCACAGGGAATTCAGCATCTGGAGCTCATACTGTTTTTTTTTTGATGCTGACAATCCCCTGCGTTGTTTCAGCAGAGTTTTTCGTATTTCAGTTTTGTTCAAAAGCGACACCCCGGACATGCTCAGTAACAGCGAACTGCATCACCTTTCAGGATGTTTCCTCGAAAATTTGAAGGAACTTTCCCCCAGGAAAAATCTTCTTGCACGCGAAATAAAGTTAATTGCCCTATTCTATCAAACTCAATGCTAGAAATAATATTTCCGTTTGATCCCTTTTTTTTCTTGATAACCCTGCGGAATATTTTGCACTCTTGTTCGACCGAGACTCTGTTGAGCCTTCCCAAATTAATGCGTACATAAGCTCTATTTGCACGTGACTCGATGATAAATCCACCTAAAGGGAAACGACCACGAACAAGCCCCCCAAGTTCTTCCCAAAGATTATTTGACTCCGAAAAAACAAAAGTGAATTCGTGATTCATTTCACTTTTTACAGGATCTTCAACTCGGTAAATCCTGAATCTGATATAGGTACTCCAATCATTTGACGAAACCTTTTCTGGACTTGGTTGTACCCTCATTAAAACTATATAACGTACCCGTAGCCACTTACCCAGTTCAATGGTTTGTTTTACCAGGTCGTCTTCAAAACTGCGTAATTTACTTTGCTTTAAAGAAGCACTTAGTTTTGCAAACTCACTCCGATTCAATGCACTCTTAACACGGACGTCGTCAATTATTTTGAGATCTCCATGCTCCTCCATTACAGACTGCACAAAGCTCACGCTCAGTGCCTTGTGATAGCGGGAAAGATTCTCTGAAAATTGTGCTGGAACAAAAGCAATGAATGACTTTGATGTCAGGAGTTCTTCCGGAGTTGGAGGAATGGGAACATCCTCACCGTTATCTAAAGGGGCGTTCATGAGCATGATTGGCTTGGAACCACATCCACCAGTGAACAGCAAAAGTGCAAATCCAAGCCCAATTATTAAATATTTTCGACTGAAAACGTTGAACAGTCTTAACATCAAAATAACCTCTTAATAACGATATTGATCCGCCTTATATGGACCTTCAATTGGGATATCCAAATATTTTGCTTGTTTCTCACTCAGACGAGTTAATTTCACTCCTAATTTGTCTAAATGGAATCGGGCTACTTTTTCATCAAGTAATTTTGGCAGTACATATACCTTATTCTCGTACTTGCTACCATTTTCCCAAAGGTCAATTTGGGCCATCACTTGGTTTGTGAAACTATTTGACATAACGAAAGCAGGATGACCTGTTGCACAGCCTAAATTTACCAGGCGTCCTTCTGCCAGTAGAATCATACGCTTCCCGTCCGGCCATACATATTGATCTACCTGGGGCTTGACGTTGATCTTTTTTACTGAAGAATCATCATTCAGTGAGGCAACATCGATTTCGATGTCAAAATGTCCTATATTACAGACAATTGCCTGATCTTTCATGGCATCCATGTGCTCACGGCAAATGATATCAGCACAGCCTGTTGTGGTAACAAATATGTCTCCAACTGGTGCGGCATCTTCCATGGTGACAACCTGATAACCTTCCATTGAAGCTTGTAATGCACAAATCGGGTCAATTTCTGTCACTAGGACACGTGCACCTAGTGCACGTAACGATTGAGCAGAACCTTTGCCTACATCACCATAGCCGGCAACTACTGCAATTTTCCCCGCAATCATCACATCAGTAGCGCGCTTGATTCCGTCAATCAGTGATTCACGGCAACCGTATAAATTGTCAAATTTACTCTTGGTAACCGAGTCGTTCACATTGAATGCCGGAATTTTCAATAATCCCTGCCTGCCCATTTGCTCTAAACGATGTACACCCGTTGTAGTTTCCTCGGAGACACCATTGACTTCTTTCAGTAATTCAGGACGTTTTTCATGTACATAGCCGGTAAGATCACCTCCGTCATCCAAGAGTAAATTTGGGCCTTTTCCTTCTGGCCACTCCAAAGTTTGTTCGAGACACCACCAATACTCTTCTTCGGTTTCACCTTTCCAGGCAAATACTGGAATGCCAGCCTCTGCCATTGAAGCTGCTGCTTCATCCTGAGTTGAAAAAATATTACAGGATGACCATCGAACCTCAGCACCCAAGTCAACCAGAGTTTCAATCAAAACTGCTGTTTCCACAGTCATATGCAATGATCCCGTAATGCGAGCACCTGACAAAGGCTTCTTACCTTTGTACTCTTCTCGAAGCATCATCAGGCCCGGCATCTCATGTTCCGCCATTGTGATACTCTTCCGTCCGAGTTCCGCCAAATTAATGTCTGCTACCTTGAAATCCTGATTTGCAGTTTTAATTCCATTGACTCCTTTTTGCATGTCGTTATACTCCATTTTCATTTTATCTCCTTAATAATTGGTTAAAATTAATCTTAAATCAAAAAAAAACTTTTTAAGAAACATCTAAATTATATTTAATTCTGTAAAGGAATGCAAGTTATATCATTATATGAACATGTGGTGATTTAATGTTTAAAGCAAATCTGAATTACAAATGTATTTTGTGAATAATAACTATTTGTATTTTTATAAGAAAAATCGTAAAAATCTTAGTTATCTAAAATTTCTGGTATTTTATGATAAAAAATATACTTTATCAAAATTAATATAAAACATTGATATAATTAAAAAAAAATAATTAAATACATATTTAATTAAAAAATGTTACATAAAATCAATTATTTTAAAAAAAATGTTTGCATAGCTTTGTGATTTAGCATATAACTAATCAGACAATATTCATGCAGGAGTGGTTTTAGGCTGCAGATCATTAAAAAAGCAAACATTTTGCACATGGATGTGTAAAATTATAATGATTTAGGAATGGAAACCATCTGGAACTTATTTACATGGAATGGGTATCATGATTAATACTTTTAACAAAGTAGCATTAAGAAACCAGCATAAATATCCCAGGAAAATTAAACCTAGAAGAGCTTTACTCACATCAAATAGGAGCATAAAGCAAGACAGGCCAGAAAAAAAACTGAGTGAATCATGGCTTAAAATTACTCATTTTAGTTTACTTTCCGTAATTATTTTTGTAATCACTTTTTACCTTACCTCTTTTCTTCCTCTCTCTTCCATAAGTTCTCCTTCTCTCCCCTTAAAAACACTTCACGAACTCAATTTATTAGCGTCAAAAGTCAGCATTTTTATGCAGGAAGAAACTGTCAAAACTGAAAAAATAGAGCAATTGCTGACCAGAGAATATGAAGGAGTCACACAATTGAGTTTTATCAGGTCAGAAAATGTTAAATTAAACGCTACTGTTACAGAAAATTATCCTGAAATGTTCAGTCAATTTGAGAATAAAATCTCATTCCAGATACCTGTAGGAAAAGATGGGACTCATGGAATACTTGTTATTTCTCAGGATATTTCTACAGTTGGAGGGATCTTCTTTTGGATACGTTCGTTAATTAGTGGAAGTGTCGTTTTGCTTATTGTTGCTTTACTGGTATTTAAACAAACCCGTCGAATAACAGATCAGGTTGATGTTCTTTGTCGTCATTTTGTTAAATTTAGACGCGAAAACGAATCTGGAGATTTATATCCTGCCGAAACTTTAGATGGTCGAACATTGATTGGACAGCGTATAGCAGTTCTTGAAGAATTATGGACACGTTTTCAGTCCATGCAGGAAGAACTGGCTCAAAATGTGGAAGAACTGGAAGACTCAAAGCAGAAATTAGAACAAACTGTGACTGATTTGCAGGTGGCTAAAAAGAAGGAACTCCGGTTGGTTGAACTTGGTAACACTGTGGCAGAATTTGGGCATGACATTCGTAATGCAAATGGTTCCATTTCAAGTTTTGCTAATTTGCTCTTAAAAATGCTTGACAAGGATCGAATAAAGGCGATAGAGGTCGTTCAAGCATTAACCTATATTCGCAGGATAAAAAACTCTTCAAACAACGTGACAGGTTTGACAACAGATATTCTGGATTTTGCTGCAGGCAGAATGGAGATTCGTTCAGAAATATATCAATTAGATGAATTTCAGGAACAAATTGAATCTCAACTTGGTTTTATAGATGAACTTCTTTTACATTATCGAGTTCCAGCAGGGCAGCCAGTCTTCCTTCTCAGGATTGACGGTCGTAAAATTATTCGTGTGATTGTGAATATTGTAAAAAATGCGTGGGAAAAATTCCAGGATTTTCCTGAAACAAAAGATGATAAACCGGCTTTCATTGAGGTTCGTTTTATTCCACAAAATATGCGGGAACTAAAAATTCAAATTGTTGATAACGGCGCACCAATTCCGGATTCGATTTTAACCAAACTTTTCCAATCGTATCAAACTGAAGGCAAGGAAATGGGAACTGGGCTTGGACTGTCAATTTCCAAGCAACTTATTGAAGCTCATGGTGGAGGTATTCAAGGGTTCAATCTGCTGGACAATCGCGGAGTAGTGTTTGAAATTATTCTTCCTGACTGTGTTATTCCTGCACCATCACGTACGGTCCAGAAACAAAGTGATTCCATCTCCCTTAGTGCGTAATAATCCTGAATGCAGAATTATCCTATGTCAGGTACTGCAATTCACAGGATTCTCAATCTGGGTTAATCCACTTGACTGCTGCATCTGGCTGAATGCATGAATAGTTGAGGTTAGAAGTGGTATGTTGTTCCTCAAGAAGCATGAAGTCTAATTCGTACATGAACGACCGCACTGCCTGATCAACTGATTCTTCAAACTCTTTAGACTGAACTTTTTTTTGTAATTTTGTATCAATGTTTTGCATGTACATTTTGCAATCCTTCCAATATTTGTCATAAAAAAGGCCGCACACTTTATTCACCTACCTGATGCATTCGGTTTGCAAGCCAAACTTGTTGTCTCACTTTCTACATCGGCAAATTCTAAAAATTCTTGAAGAAAAAACGGAAGAATTATTAAATTTTTGACTTAACTTGATCTAAACAGATTTTTCTTTAACTTTTATGAAAAGTGTTTTCAACCGGAATGTGATCAATATTCCTCATTTCTGTATATCGCCTCTTCTGTGGCTAGTATAACGGTTGAGATTGTAATAATTATTTTCTACTAATATCAGTTAACACTACAGAAACGTGTTTTATCGTGTCATTCCGAACTAAAATGGAGTAAGATATATGATATCAGTATATTATCATATTTATCACTTTGATCGAGATGACGCTTTGTAGTCATTAAAACCAGTAACTTACTAAAATCTGCGATTCACGAGTCAGTTAATCAAGAGCCTAGAATTACATTATGATGAAATGGTTATGCTTTGGAGCGGCACTTCTCACCTGGCCGCTTATTCCTTTTGGAGCATTTGTACGTTTAAAGAATGCAGGTCTTTCCTGTCCGGATTGGCCGCTTTGCTACGGTCAATTTATTCCACCGCCGGGCTTTGAAATTGCTTTGGAAACGGGACATAGGTTTGTTGCAACTTTGTTGGGAATTTTGATAATTACAATCACTATTAAAACATTTCATCAACCTGTATATCGTCACCATAGGAAACTTGCTGTAATCTGTTTGATTTTAGTTTGTATCCAGGGAATTTTGGGAGCACTGACTGTAACAATGGTGCTCTGGCCACCGGTTGTTACAATGCACCTGCTGGGTGGTAATATTTTGTTTGGATTTTTGGTATATTTTGCTAGAGTCACTTTTCTGGAGAATGTGGAATTTAATTCAGACAATTCTTCTACTCATACTAAACCTGGAAAAGATAGAGAGTTAAAGAGACGCCACATTGTTTTGATGCTAGCTGTGCTTTTTATTATGATTATATCCGGAGGTTATAATAGCTCTACTTCATCAGGCTCTCACTGTGAAGCATTTCCAGGATGCCATGAAGGAAGTTCTTTATCTTTTGGAATGAGTGGTACTGACTTATCTGAGTGGACAGGAATCGAAGAGTACATTTTGCCTCCTGCACCATCAGAATATCAGGGACGTTTTTTTCCTGCATATGAAAACGAATGGATACACATGCTGCACCGCTTGACAGCCATTATTGGTGGAGTAGTATTAATGATAATGGCTTGGTCCGGGCTGAAGAACAGATATGGACATAGTGCAATAGGACTGAGTATTGTTGTGCTAATTATGTTGGAAATATGTGTGGGGATTCTTAATGCAGTATTCCGTGTACCTGCGCCAATATCTGCCACGCATACTGCAATTGCAGCCACACTGACAGGACTGTTGTTTCTTGCAGCTGCAGAAGGTAATCATAATTTGGGGAAAGCATGAAAACTTTAATTGGAAATCGGAGTGCAGTAACATTGATATTAATTGCTTCTGCATTAATTTTATCTTTTTTGTTCTGGCTGATCTACTTTCGTGAAACTCCAGTAGAGAGCAGCTCTCTTAATCTTACGATTCTACCTCCACTCAATGCATTGCTGAACTTAATGAGCGCCACATGTCTTATTTTTGGGTTTAAAGCTATTAGAAGAGGCAACCGGGTGCGTCATAAGAAAATGATGCTTAGTGCATTATTATTTTCTTTTTTATTTTTAGTCAGCTACCTCACGTATCATGCCTTTCATGGGGACACGTTATTTCAGGGTGAAGGCTGGGTTCGTCCGCTGTATTTCTTTATTTTGATTTCGCACATTATACTTTCTGTGGTAGTTTTGCCGCTGATTCTAACAACAGTTTTCTTTGCGGCTACGGGTAATTTTACCATACATCCCAAAATTGCCAGGATTACACTGCCACTCTGGATGTATATCTCAGTTACAGGTGTACTGGTTTACCTGATGCTGTACCAATTATGATAAAAGTGTGGAAAAATTAGTAGAAACGTTCTTATGAATTATAAACGTTATTAAAATCTAAAATCACATGGAGCTTTGTTGTGACTCCTTGTAAGCATATTGAAATGCCGGGCTGGGAGAAAGTTGATTTAAGGGAGTCCAGTTCTCGCTGATGATCTTTAGGCCATCTTCCTCTTTGACAAGAAAGAGGTGTTTGTAACCAACATCGTTGATTGAAGAAGATGTATATGTCTGTACAAAGCGAACGTGGTAAATGTTCTTACTCATAAGAACTGAGAGATCATTTAAAAGAATACGGCGTCTTTTGTTTTGGTAACTGACACTTTTTTTGTGTGCCTGCCAACTGTTAAAATTCCATTTCTCTGTGAGAAAATTAGAAGAATAAAAAGACAGGTATTTATCTACATCATTTGATTCCCAGGCTCTCTTCCACGACTCAATAGTACCCATCAATAATTGTTGCTCTTGCGCAATTACAGCACTGGGTGAAAAAGTCACCTTTTCTTCAATAATTACTGGAGTAGCTCCCAATTCAACAGAACGGGTTAATTCCAGAAAGTTGTAATTACTTATAGAAATACAACCTCTGGTCGGTATAGGTTCTCCTTTTACTGTCCCGTGAATCCAGATGCCGTCCCCGTTTTTCCGTTCAATTACCTGATCAAAATAATTTGGATAACTGACCTCAAAAGCACCTGTTCCGTAGACATTGGCTTCATTGCCGTAGTACTGAGCCAATTCCCATCCAGCCCAAGCCTGATTAAGCCAATATATGCCGATAGGGGTTTTGAGATCTCCTTCACGGAACTTGTCTCCATTTACTTTGCCGGTTGTGCAGGGGAAAACACGGTGCATTTTCCAAGATTCCTGAAACTTATAGACCATCAAGCGACATGCAGATTTGTCTATAACTAAAACGGTTGAACCTGGATAATCACTAAAAATCAGACCATCTGGTCTCATTTCATTTGCATGAACGAAGACGGAGCACCAAAGGAAAACCACCCAAAAGAAGAAAGTTTTTTTCACGGTAAGAATAAATTATTGTGCTGCAAAAATTTGATTAATAATCAGGTTTTTTTATGTTTACTATACAGCCAATAACCAATTGTGGAGAGCATTACAACAGGAAGCAAAGTCAGGAAAATAGTCGTAAAGTAAAATGCTTCTAATGTTTCTTCACTGGAAGAGAAACAGACTGCACAGGCATTTGCTATTTCAGGTGCAAAGAGGAGGCCTAACAGGAATGGAAAAAGGAGAAAATGTTTCAAATGCATTTTCAAATTATTCTTCTAGAGGTGTGTGCTCAAACTTGCTGTTAGCATCAGGTCAGATAAACCAGCACATACAAAACAGGCCAGACACAAACGACAAAATACCACAGGAGTTGTAAAGGAAGTAGTCCTTCTACATTTAGAGAATTATTAGAAGCCCCCAATCGGTTCCAGGCATGGATGAGCACAGCCAAAACTCCGACTACGTGAAATCCGTGTGCACCTATTATTAAATAGAACAAACCACCGTACACACTGGACGAGACTGTCATCCCGAAATTAACCAATTGCACCCACTCATAACCTTGAGCCACCATAAAGAAAGTCCCTAATAAAATGGATATTCCCAGCAATCTACGTCCTTCCTGAAATTTTTGTTTTTGCAGTAGGTTACGTGAAAATCCCATCGTTAGTCCGCTCAACAAAAGAACTAAAGTATTGAATGCAGTAGTTTCAATCGGTAATCTGGGCTGTCCCCATGGAGGCCATTCTTCAATGCCGGAACGTATCACCAAGTATGCACTGATGAGAGCTGCAAAAAACATGGCTTCTGTAACCATAAAAATAAGAATCCCAATTACACCACTTGACACAGGAGGCTTAGCCCGCTTTGGCTGATTGGTCAAAGAAACTTCTGAGGTGGCAAATAAAACAGACTGGCTGGAGGGGTTTGTCACAAGCGCTGTTCTACACAAGATTTGTCTGCAATGCAGTCTATCCACTGATCTCCATCTGTCATCATGATATCTGGAGCAACACCAAAAAAGAAAACACCTAGCAGGCAGAGGGCCAGAATCAGTAAAAACGAAATAATTCGTTTTTCAAACTTCAGATGCATGAAATTAGCTGCAACGAGGAATGCTTTAAGGACTGCAATTCCAAAGGCAGTTATAAGTGTCAGCACAGGGATTTCCAACATTGGCCCTGCCACGCTGATCAGCAGTAAAACAACAAGCAAAAACCAAATTTTTACATAGTTGGGATGTCCGTATGCTTCGCTCATAGTTTAATCTGTAAAGATGTGTTAAAAATATTAGAAATTTGCAATATACAAGATAGGAAACAAGAAGATCCAGACAAGATCTACAAAGTGCCAGTAAATTCCTATTAATTCCACACGCTGATAATTGTACCCTTTGCGGATATCAAATGAAATGAGTGCCATGATAACCATTCCTCCAATAACATGCAGGGCATGTAATCCGGTCATAGTATAATAAAATGACCAGAATATATTTTCTGTAATTGTATGACCATCTAGAATTTTTCCGGTGTATTCATAAGTTTTAATTCCTAAAAATACCAGACCTGCACCAATTGTGTACCAGATGTATGTGAAGGATTTCTTTTGATCCCCTTTTTCGATTGCAGCATGTGCTAGTACTATACTCAAACTGGAAGTAAGAAGTACAAATGTATTTACAGCTCCTGCAGTCACACTTGTCAGGGAAGCGTCTTCAAACCCGGGAGTTCCACCTAGTTTAAAGAGTAGAAAACAGGCAACCAATCCACCAAAAATAAAAATTTCTGAAGCAAGTAACCACCATGTTGCTAAGCGTCCGGTGGGTACGCCGGAAGCACTTCTATGGGTAGCAATAGGGCCATGCATTGACATTGTTAAATCCTTTTTTGTAGTTGGCAATATAAATAGATCATCTTTTGCTCTTTTTAAATTTTAAAGAATTATTTGTTTCCTTCAGGCGGTTCATTTTGAGGCCAGTAATCCATTTCTCGACCAGGCACACTATATTCATAAGCTCCACGATAAACTGTTGGAAAAGCCTTGAAATTCCCATGTGGTGGTGGGGAGGAGGTACTCCATTCTAGAGTATTTGCATTCCATGGATTATTTGGAGCCTTTTCACCTTTGAACATGCTGACGAAAAAATTATAAATGAAGACAAATTGGAATAGTAACAAAACTATTAAACTAACTGTTGCAAATATTCTGATATCTTGTAACTCTTGTCTTGCTAAGTCGGGATAGTTTTGGAAATTGTATACCCTACGATTTTGTCCAGCCAAACCAAGTAGGAATAATGGCAGAAAAATACAGTTAAATGGAATAAAAGTTCCCCAAAAATGAATTTTACCGAGGGTCTCATTCATCATACGACCAAACATTTTTGGGAACCAAAAGGTTAATGCTGCAAACATTCCAATAATAGTGATAGGGAAGAAAGTATAATGGAAGTGGGCCAGCACAAAATATGAATCATGGAAATATATATCCAGGGCACTTGCACCTAAATAAATTCCCGTAACACCACCAATCAAAAATGCTGCTAAAAAGCTTAGAGCCCAGAGCATTGGTGTTTTAAATTCAATAGAGCCCCCGTATAGAGTTGCAATATAGCTAAACATCATTTCCGCAAGAGGAATTGAAATCAAAACAGTAGTAACAACAAAAACATTAGCCACACGAGGGTCAATCCCTGCAATAAATTGATGATGTGCCCAGACTATGAAGGACAAACCTCCTGTCGCAAATGCAGTGTAAAGAATAGTCCTGTATCCAAACAATTTCTTGCGGGAAAAAACTGTAATTACATCAGCGACTATTCCCATGGTTGGAAGAAGTACTACATATACTTCTGGATGGCCAAAAAACCAGAACAAATGTTGCCAAAGTAATGGATCTCCACCACCGGACGCAAGGAAGAATGTTGTACCAATTCTTTGATCCATGAACAACATAACAGCTCCGGCAAACAGTGGCCCAACAGACGCCATAAACAAAATAACTGCAATATCTATAAACCAGACAGCAATTGGAATGTCCATCATTTTCATTCCCGGAGCACGTGCGTTCATCGTTGTTGTGATAAAATTTATTCCACCTAACAAAAATGACACAAACTCCAAGGCAACAGCCAAAATCCATAAAGAAGATCCCCAGTCAGTGAGACTGTATTCAGCTACTGAAGAAAGAGGAGGGTATGAAGTCCATGCTCCACCAAAACCTCCTCCTCTAACAAAAAAAGATAGGATTAAAACCAAAGCGCTGACTAAAAATATTTGAAACGACAAGCGGTTCAATCTTGGAAAAACCATATCATCACAACCTATCATCAACGGAATAATATAGTTGCCGAATCCCGCAATCAGCACTGGCATAGCCACCCAGAAAATCATGATTGTTCCGTGATTTGTAACCAGCATGTTATATTCGCCGGGTCCGACGAGGCCATAGAGAGGTACTACTTCTCCTGGAAAGGCAAGTTGCATCCGGAAAGCATAAGCAAAATAACCACCGATAATTGCCATGATCAATCCAGTGAATATGTATTGCAGGCCAATTATTTTATGATCTAAAGGGAGAATATATTTGTATAAAAAACTTAATTCTTCATGTTGCTGTACATTAGTTTCTGATTTTATTTTAGTAGCAGCTTGGTTCATTTTATCCTCTTCAACAAAATAATACTAAAAAATACTGGCTAAAAGCTCAGCAAAGGATTCTCTCTCCTCAACTTGAGAGGTACTAATTGGGAATTTTGTCTTGGTTCCTTTACGCTTTTGAAAATGACTTTCATAGGTACCGCTTCTAATCTGAGCAATAGTTGTAGTATAGCTTTCTTCAGAATGGACTGTAATTGCTGCCCCCATTATTCCGTGACCATAACCACACATTTCAGCGCATTGTATATCAAAAGAACCGGTACTTGTCGGCTTAAACCAACCAGTAATTGTACGACCAGGCACAGCGTCCTGTCTCAATCGAAAGGCTGGAACAGAAAAGTTATGAAGCACATCACGAGACTGCAATTCAAAGTGATATGTTTCATCCACTTTTACATGCAGATCATTAACTGTAGTAATATCATCCTCAGTATCCAATACTCCATCCTGGCCTGCATCTACAAAGGACCAGCTCCATTGTTGTCCGATGACTCTGATTAGGTTGTCTTTAGGAGGAAGAGTCTGTTTGATGTTTACCCAAACTAGGATATTAGCGGCAATTATGAACACATCCATAGCTATCACTGCATAGTGAGGATAATGGGTCCATTTTGTTTCACTGTGCTTCTCGCCGGTTATGTACTGGGCCTTTAAACCGTCTTTCCTACGAAATTTGAGTATGAAATAAACGAGTGCACCAAATACAAGAAAAAACCAAAATCCAATGATCAAAGTAATCACAAAAAAGAGGTTGTCTATATCCCCTGAAAATGAGGACGCACTGTCTATAAAATATTCAATCATCTAAGTTTTCTCTAAAACATCGTTAACTGCTTTTCAGCAAATAAACTCATAGAATTAGTTCAGCAATTTTAAGGGTTATCAGGAATTAAACGCAAAAATATAGATAGCCAGCATAAACAATACACATCCACTAAAAATCAAATAAAATACCCTTGATGCCCATGTATCCGAATCATTTTTATCCATAAATGCTCCTTGACAAATTAATAAATAAACATATCCAGAATAATAATACTGCTCAAGACTGGCAAGTAAATAATTGACGCAATAAAAACTTTACGTGCATTCTCATTACTGCTTTTTCGAAAAAATAATGAAATTACTGCTAAAAATCCTAGCCCCAGTAAAACTGCACTCACCAGATAAACGAGACTTAACTGGCCGATAATAAAAATAGCAATGCTGGAAATAAAGAGCAAACCGCCGTAGAACAGCATTTGAACACTGGTTTTTTTACCTGTTGGATCCTCAAGTGAAAGCATTTTGAAACCGCCTCTGCGGTAGTCATCACGATACATCCAGGCAATTGCAAAAAAATGTGGAAGCTGCCAAAAATAAAGCAGGGCAAAAATTGGCAGGACTTCCCAGTCCAACGTACCTCTAGCCGCCGTCCAGCCCATTACCGGAGGTAATGCGCCAGTTATTCCTCCAAACCAGGTGTTACTGACTGATTTCTGTTTTAGAGGTGTATAGATCAGAATGTAAGAAAAGAGGGTCAGCAATCCAAGAGCAGCAGTAAGTAAGTTTAAACTAAGCCATAATGTAGTGAAACCCGCGACCGAAATAATAATGCCAAAAGCCAAAGCTTCATCCCCACTTAGTTTTCCCGTCGGTAAAGGACGATTCTTTGTCCTATTCATCTTCGAGTCAGGAATTTGTTCCTGCCATTGATTAAGTGTATGCGCGCCTGCACCAATCAAAGCAGTACCTAACAGAAGATATAGTAGCGGAAAGACACCAGCTGAGCTATTCACTGGAAGACTATAACCCAGTACTGTGCTGAACAGTACGCTGGACAGTAACCTCGGTTTTGTTAAGGTAATATAATCTCTGATCTTACTGAAATTGAGAGATGGATAAATGTTGGCTACAATAGTTTTTTCAGTCATTTTTTTGCAGAATCATTCGTTTAATGGCTGTGATAATAACTTAAGAAACTAACATATCAATTAATTGTTGACAAGTAAAAATAAAAAACTCGGAAAGTATTTTAGACTGATTTGGAGTTTAAAACATGAAAAAGACTTGACGAGCCTTGTATCAACTCATATAATTTTCAGTCTTTAAGGAATAAATTTCATTACAGCAAAGCTCGGGAAGATGAATGTCGTCCTGCAGGGTTAGCTTTCACATTCGATAGTTGCAAGGAGAAAAAAATGAAAGTTCGCAGCGGGTTGATTCAAATGGCCCTCAAAGGGGATACATCCATGGCTCCAGAAGAAATTACCAAAATAATGATTGAAGCACATATCCCTTATATTGAGGAGGCAGGAGAAAAAGGGGTTCAGGTGCTCTGTATGCAGGAGGTCTTTACACAACCATATTTTTGTCCCAGCCAGGATACAAAATGGTATGCAGCTGTTGAAAAAATACCAGAAGGACCAACTACGAAACTTATGCAGGAATATGCAAAAAAGTACAACATGGTGATTGTCGTTCCCATCTATGAAGAGGAAATGACAGGTGTGTATTATAATACTGCAGCAGTAATAGATGCAGACGGCAAATATCTTGGTAAGTACCGCAAATCACATATTCCACAGGTTGCAGGTTTTTATGAGAAATTTTTCTTCAAACCTGGGAATTTAGGCTATCCTGTCTTTGAAACTGCTTACTGTAAACTTGGAGTGTATATTTGTTACGACAGGCATTTCCCGGAAGGTTGGCGGGCTCTGGCTTTGAACGGTGCAGAATATATTGTTAATCCTTCCGCCACGGTTGCAGGGTTGTCCCAATATTTGTGGGAGCTGGAACAACCGGCCTCAGCTGCAGCTAATGGCTGCTACATTGGTGCTATCAATCGAATTGGTACTGAAGAACCCTGGAATATTGGTACGTTTTATGGCTCAAGCTACATAGTAAATCCACGAGGTAAAATTGAAGCACAGTTGGATGATAAGACTGATGGTTTGCTGATTCATGATATGGATATGGATGCAGTCAGAGAAATACGCAACCTCTGGCAATTCTTCCGTGACCGTCGTCCGGAGATTTATGGAGATTTAACTGCGCTGCAATAATTGTTTCAACTGGTGGTGTTATTTGTTCAAAGATTACCGCCGAAAACGCTAAAAAAACATGACCACTATCGACGTTCAGGCCGGACGCTTATCGCAGGAACAGCTTTCCGAAAATTTTTCCGATGCTCATCCACCTTTGAATTCGGGGAATGCGATTGTTGAGGCAAACCGCTGTTATTTTTGTTATGACGCACCATGTATTGATGCGTGCCCCACAGCTATCGACATACCAAATTTTATCCGTAAAATATCTACAGGCAACCTGAAAGGATCTGCAAGAGACATTTTTTCACAAAACATAATGGGTGGAATGTGCGCCCGCGTTTGTCCAACAGAAACTCTTTGTGAGGGGGCATGTGTCAGAGAAACTCAGGATCATCAGCCGGTACGTATCGGAGAACTGCAGCGTTATGCGACAGACAGTTATCTGGAAACCAGTGAAACATTTTTTGAAAGAGCTGAATCAAGCGGTAAAAAAATCGCGATTGTCGGCGGTGGTCCCGCAGGACTTTCGTGTGCACATCGTCTTGCAGTATTAGGCCATCACGCAGTAGTCTTTGAAGCACGTGAAAAATTGAGCGGTCTGAATGAATACGGAATAGCGGCTTATAAAACTGTTAATGATTTTGCTCAGCGTGAAGTTGATTTTATTTTAAAGATCGGCGGGATAGAAATCCGTACGAATCAGCGATTGGGGCAGGATGTGAAACTGGAAGATCTCCGTCAAGAATTTGACGCAGTATTTTTGAGTGTCGGTTTAGGAGATGTCAATTCACTCGGTTTGGAAAGTGAAGAAATAGCTGGAGTTTACGATGCGGTCGACACTATTTTAGAGCTGCGTCAATCCGTAAATCTTGCAGAATTATCAGTCGGTCGGCGTGTAATAGTGATCGGTGGGGGAAGTACCGCAATTGACATTGCGGTGCAGTCCAAAAAACTTGGTGCTGAAGATGTAACCCTGGCCTATCGACGAGGGCCGGAACAAATGAATGCCACTTGGAAAGAACAGGAGTTTGCACAAACCAATGGAGTCAGCGTAAAACATTGGGTTGCTCCAAAAAGTCTGCTGTCAGAAAATGGACATGTTACCGGAATTGAGTTTGAGTGCATGGAACTGAATCCGGAAGGTAAACTAAGAGGAACAGGAGAGTTTCGTCATATGGAGGCTGATGTTGTTTTTAAGGCTATCGGTCAGTTATTGGAAGATTCTGTTTTTTCTGGTTCGGAAATGCCTGCAATTGAAGGTGGAAAAATAAACGTTAACCTGGAATTTGAAACGTCTCTAGCAGGTGTTTGGGCCGGAGGAGATTGTGTGAGTTCCGGAGAGGATTTAACTGTACAATCCGTGGAAGACGGTAAGCAGGCCGCACTCTCTATTCACAGAAGATTAAAATAATCAATCTGAAATCAATAATAAAAATACAATCATGGCTGATTTAAGTTGCAATGTTGCCGGTATCACGGCCCCAAATCCATTTTGGCTAGCCTCCGCTCCACCCACAGACAAATTGTACAATGTTGAACGTGCTTTCCGTGCGGGATGGGGCGGAGTGGTTTGGAAAACTTTGGGAATGGATCCTCCCATCGTTAATGTCAGTTCACGTTATGGTGCGATGCACTATAATGGTCAACGCATGATGGGATTTAATAACGTTGAATTGATTACTGACCGTCTGCTTGAAGACAATCTTAAGGATATCAAGAAAATCAAAAAAGACTGGCCTGATCGAGCAGTTGTTGTTTCACTGATGGTACCATGCACCGAAAAAGACTGGCAGTTTATCATTAATAAAATAGAGGACACCGGATGTGACGGAGTGGAACTCAATTTTGGATGCCCACACGGAATGTCTGAACGGGGAATGGGTTCTGCTGTCGGACAAGTTCCAGAGTACATTGAAATGGTTACCCGCTGGGTTAAGGAGTGTACAGACTTACCGTGCCTGGTCAAGCTGACACCGAATGTTGCAGATATCTGCCATGCAGCAAACGCTGCAAAAGCCGGAGGAGGCGATGGAGTATCTTTAATCAACACGGTCAATTCTATTATTTCTGTTGATCTGGATTTGATGGCTCCCGAACCGACTATTGATGGAAAAGGCTCTCACGGCGGATATTGCGGGCCGGCAGTCAAACCAATAGCATTGCACATGGTTACAGAGATTGCCAAAGCTACGGAAACAAAAAATTTACCAATCTCAGCCATCGGAGGAATATCAAACTGGCGTGATGCTGCTGAATTTATTGCAATGGGAGCTGCCGGTGTCCAGGTTTGTACTTCAGTCATGCACTATGGTTTTAAAATAGTGGATGACATGATTGACGGACTGAATAACTGGATGGACGAAAAGGGTTATGCTACGTTGGAGGATTTCAAGGGCATTGCTGTTCCAAATGTGACTGAGTGGCAATTCCTGAACCTGAAATACGACATCAAAGCCCGCATAGACGAATCGACTTGCATCCAATGTGGATTATGTCATATTTCTTGTGAGGACGCTTCGCACCAGGCCATTCGTATAATAAAAGAAAATGGTGAACGACGATTTGAGGTCATTGACAAAGAATGTGTTGGTTGCAATTTATGTATGTTTGCCTGTCCTGTACCGGACTGTATTACCATGGAACGAGTTGATTCAGGAACTGAATATCAGAACTGGACAACTCATCAAAATAATCCGATGAGGGTGGAAGAGAATTAAATCTGTAGAATATGAAAAACTAAATATAAGGAGAAAATATGTCAGTAATAATTAAAGGCGGGACAGTTGTCAACGCGGATCAGTCATTCCGTGCGGATGTTTATTGTGATGACGGTATTATTCAGGCGGTAGGTCCGGATATGGATGCTCCTTTGGGAGTGGATGTCGTAGATGCCGGAGGATGCTATGTAATGCCCGGTGGCATTGACCCGCATACCCACATGCAACTCCCGTTCATGGGAACAGTTGCTTCAGAAGACTTCTTTTCAGGAACAACAGCAGGTGCGGTTGGCGGAACCACAATGATTATTGATTTCGTGATTCCGGGACCCCAGGAAGATGTTTTGGAAACATATCACAAGTGGCGTGGATGGGCTGAAAAATCCACTACCGATTACAGTTTCCATGTGGCAATTACATGGTGGGACGATTCAGTTCCTGATGCAATGGGAACACTGTGCCGTGACTATGGAGTAAATAGTTTTAAACACTTTATGGCCTACAAAGGCGCAATCATGGCAGATGATGAAATACTGGTAAACAGTTTTACACGTGCACGAGAACTGGGCGCACTTTGTACTGTCCACGCGGAAAGTGGTGAGTTGGTAGATCATTTCCAGACGAAGATTTTTGAGAGCGGTATCACTGGGCCGGAAGGACATCCGCAGTCAAGGCCGCCGCAAGTAGAAGGAGAGGCAGCAAATCGTGCAATTCGTTTTGCGCAAATGATCGATGTGCCTTTGTATGTGGTTCATAACTCATGTGCTCAATCACTCAACGAAATTGCCCGTGCCCGGCGTGAAGGTCAGCGTGTATTTGGAGAAGTATTGGCGGGACATCTGCTGGTTGATGATAGTGTTTACCGTAATCCTGATTTTGAATTTGCCGCAGCCCACGTGATGAGTCCACCATTCCGACCAAAAGCCAATAAAGAAGCTCTTTGGCGCGGTTTGCAATCTGGAGATTTGCAGACAACTGCTACTGATCATTGCTGTTTTTGTGCAGACCAGAAAGCAATGGGAAAAGATGACTTCCGAAAAATTCCAAATGGAACCGGAGGTATTGAAGATCGAATGCATGTGCTCTGGACACATGGTGTAAATACTGGACGTTTAACAATGAGTGAATTTGTTGCAGTAACCTCCACAAACTCTGCAAAAATATTCAACATATATCCGCGAAAAGGAATCATTGCAGCAGGTAGTGATGCAGATTTGGCAATATTTGATCCTCAGGCCACACACACAATTTCTGCCAAAACGCATCATCAAAAAGTGGATTTAAATATTTTTGAGGGAATGGAATTGACAGGGATCAACGTGGCAACTGTCAGTCAGGGAAAAGTGGTTTACAAAGACGGTGATGTTCGAACGGAACGTGGAGTAGGTCGTTATGTGGATCGTCCATGTTTTGCCCCGTATTATAGTGCAGTTGAAAAACGGAGCTCTGCTACTGCTCCAATTTCTGTGGATCGTTCTTCGTAATGAAAGAAAGTGTCCGGGTTGTAGAGGCTCGTAAAGTTGACTTGGTTTTCCATACTTCAGACGGCCCAGTCAACGCTCTTTCTGAAATCGATTTGGAAATTAATAAAGGTGATTTTATTTCACTGATTGGACCTTCCGGTTGTGGAAAAACGACGCTGTTACGTTTGATTGCAGACCTGGAAAAACCTACTGGAGGTGACATACAGGTGAATGAGATGACTCCGGAAGAGGCCCGCTTGCAGCGTGCATACGGTTATGTTTTTCAGGCACCTGCTCTTTACCCATGGCGCACTGTTGAAGGCAACCTTAAACTACCTTTGGAAATAATGGGCATCGACAAAACGGAACAGGCCCGACGTTCCAAAGAAGTTTTGGAAATGGTCGATCTTTCCGGTTTTGAAAAAAAGTTCCCTTGGCAGCTTTCCGGAGGCATGCAGCAACGCGTTTCTATCGCTCGTGCCCTCACATTTAATCCTGATTTGCTGTTGATGGACGAACCGTTCGGTGCTCTCGATGAAATTGTCCGCGACCAATTAAACGAACATTTTCACCGACTTTGGGAAGAAACCCACAAAACTGTAGTCTTTGTTACTCACTCAATTCCTGAAGCAGCATACCTTTCAACAAAAATTGTGGTTATGTCACCGCGTCCCGGAAAAATCATCGACATAATCGAAAGCACCCTTCCAGAAAAAAGAACTTTAGATATGCGAGACACTCCGGAATTCCTTGCACTGTCGCACCGCATCCGTGAAGGTTTGCGGGCAGGTCATAGTTATGATTGACCAGATGTTATGAATTGGCTTCGTTCCTCATCTTTTTTTTCGATTGCGGCCGTGCTTGCCTTCACCACTGTCATTTGGTATGGAGCAGCAGTTTATCTCAATTCTGATGTTTTGATAGATAAATATGAGCGAAAAAAAATCGTTTGGAATTTTACTAAACTGGTTGAAGATTCATGGGCCATGAAACGTCCGATTATGCCAGCGCCACATCAAATTATGCTCGACATGAAGAAGTCGATTTTTGGTTACAAAATAAGTTCCAAACGAAGCCTGGTTTATCATGGATGGGTGACAATTTCGTCAACCCTGGTTGGTTTTGCAATGGGAGCAGTTTTAGGTATTTTGCTTGCAGTAGGAATTGTGCACGTATCAACACTCAACAAAAGTGTTTTACCCTGGATAATTGCGTCGCAGACAATACCGATTTTGGCAATTGCACCGATGGTTATAGTTGGTTTGGGAGCCGTCGGTGTAACGGGACTATTTCCCAAAGCTATTATTTCTGCCTACCTTTGTTTTTTCCCAATTGCAATCGGTATGGTCAAAGGTCTGCGTTCACCTGACCAAATGCATCTGGATTTGATGAAAACTTACAATGCATCTAAATCTCAAACATTTTATAAATTACGCTGGCCCACCTCGACTCCTTTTCTGTTTGCAAGTTTCAAGGTTTCTATAGCCATCAGTTTGGTAGGAGCAATAGTGGGAGAATTACCGGCTGGAGCAAGAGCCGGTTTGGGTGCAAGATTATTGACCGGTTCTTATTACGGACAGACAGTACAAATTTGGAGTGCATTGTTTGTAGCCTCAATTATCTCGGGGTCATTCGTTTTTTTGATGACTGTCATGGAGAGCAAAGTTCAAAAAAGAATGGGAGTACAGGCATGAAAATTTCTGGAATTTTCTACTGGTTATTTATAATCTGTTTTGCAACCCAGTTTCTGTTTTCAAGGGACTGGATGTCGCTTGGAGATAAGACTGTGCTGTTTGCCCTGATGCCGCTGATCGGAGCTGCAGCAGCCCTTTTCCGCAAAGGAGTAACCGTGCTGATGCCGGGTAAAATTGTGATAACTCTCATGGTTGCATCAGGCTGCATTGCGACATTAAACAGCGTGCATTCTGCAGATTCGGGTACAACTTCCTGGGGCATTTGGCTGTATGTTGTGACTCTGTTGGGTCTGATGTGGGAGGTAATGGGATTCTGGTCGAGGGTGGAAACCCAACTCAATAAAAAAACTGGAATTGTCATCAATTTACTTGTTCCATTATTATTTGGAGGAATGCTGCTTTATTTGTGGGAAATGATGACGATAGGTTTCGAGGTGCCCCAGGTTTTGCTGCCGGCACCGTCCTTGATCGGAGTTGCTTTTGTAAACTCATTGGAAATGCTCTGGGCTGATTTTCAGCAAACATTTTTGAAAGCAGTGCTAGCCGGTTTTTTCATGGGTTGTGTCTCAGGCATTGTGGTTGCCGTTTTGGTTGATAAAGTTCCTTTTTTACAGCGGGGCCTGCTTCCACTGGGCAACTTGGCAAGTGCTTTGCCCATCGTTGGGGTAGCTCCAATCATGGTTATGTGGTTTGGGTTTGATTGGCAGTCCAAAGCTGCGGTTGTGGTTATGATGACCTTTTTCCCGATGCTGGTGAATACTCTGACAGGATTAAAGTCCACCGATCGAATGGAGCTTGACTTAATGCACTCTTATGCAGCAGACTACTGGCAGATGCTTATTAAGGTACGTCTTCCGAACGCACTGCCTTTTATTTTTAACGCATTGAAGATCAACTCTACTTTGGCGCTTATTGGCGCCATAGTGGCGGAGTTCTTCGGTACACCGATTGTCGGAATGGGGTTTCGTATTTCTACCGAAATTGGTCGACTGAATGTTGACGTCGTATGGGCATCCATTGCGGTGGCAGCATTGTCCGGGTCGTTGTTCTATGCCTTGCTGGCTTTTTTGGAACAGCAGTTTACAGGATGGCACCCATCTTTCAGGGTCAGCTAACTTGCTTGTTGCAAACAAAAAGCTGACTTAATTTTAATCTTGAATGGAGATAATTATGAGTATAATAAAAAAATTAGTGATGGTGTTGCTGACAGTCGGTTTGGCATTTTCCACACAAGCAGCAGAAAAAGTAACCATTCAGTTGAAGTGGGTCACACAGGCTCAGTTTGGAGGTTACTATGTAGCCCAGGACAAGGGGTACTATCAAGCAGAAGGGCTGGATGTGACCATCAAGCCGGGTGGACCGGATATTGCGACGCCTCAGGTAATAGCAGGAGGAGGAGCAGATGTTATCGTTGATTGGATGCCTTCAGCATTGGCATCTCGTGAAAAAGGTGTGGCTCTGGTGAACATTGCCCAAATTTTTAAAAAGTCAGGAATGATGCTCACTTGCCGCAAAGACAGCGGAATCAAATCTCCTTCCGATTTTAGAGGGAAAACGTTGGGCGTCTGGTTTTACGGAAACGAATATCCTTTCCTGAGTTGGATGAGCAAATTGGGTATTCCTACCACCGGCGGTTCAAACGGTGTGAAAGTTCTCAGGCAGGGCTTCAACGTGGATCCAATTCTGCAAAAGCAGGCAGAATGCGTTTCTACCATGACCTACAATGAATACTGGCAAATTGTTGATGCAGGCCTCAGTCCATCAGAATTAGTGGTCTACAAATATGAAGATCAAGGTGTTTCTACCTTGGAAGACGGTTTGTATGTATTGGAAAAAAATCTTAGGAAAAAGGCTTTCGTCAGTAAAATGGCCCGCTTCCTCAAAGCTTCAATCAAAGGTTGGAAGTATGCAGCAGATCATCCTGATGAAGCAGCAGATATCGTACTTGAAAATGACGATACTGGTGCACAGACAGAAAAACATCAGCGTCGGATGATGCGAGAAATAAGCAAATTGGTTGGCAATCAGCCCCAGGGTATCGGGTACCTGATTCCAGCTGATTACAGGCGTACAGTCGATGTTCTGATGTCATCTGATTCTGATCCTGTGATCTCTAAAAAGCCTAAAGGCGCATGGAGTCACATAATCTGGAATGCAATGTAATCCCATTTAATTTATTAGTTCGGAAGCATCACAGTCTTGTGTTGCTTCCGGACTCTTTCCCAGTACTTACTTAATTTACAATACTCTCCCTTTAATATCAACTAAGTAACTGATGTCATGTGAATGACATGCAGGGTTATTTTCAGTAGAAATCTAAGACAAAAGTTTAATTGAATTTCTCACGTTGCATATTATTATCGTGTAATTCGTCATTACGGGAAAGCTAGTCGTTCTAGCGCAACTTATCAGTCCCGCGGAAGAGAGAATTTATGGGTGTTTCTACAAAGCTAATTCTCTTTCAAATATTGTAGACTTTCG
>Ga0233426_10001105_pt1 | contig 25881 bp, 23 predicted proteins | sample SI_118_April2016_6_FD_179875 | JGI IMG/M metagenome (GOLD analysis project Ga0233426, IMG submission 179875) | Seawater microbial communities from Saanich Inlet, British Columbia, Canada - SI_118_April2016_10_MG | ecosystem: Environmental > Aquatic > Marine > Inlet | place: Canada: British...
TCCAATTGGTTAAGATTATACTGATTCCAAAATAAAAAGTCAATCCAATTTTAACTGTTTGGAATTCAATAAATAAAAACTGTAAGTTAGGTAGCCATAATATTATTAAAGCTAAAGAAGCCCATGCGAATTGAAATTTAATTGCCCAAGAATGGAGATCCATAAGGGAAGTGAAACTGAATATACATCCGAAAATTAAAAATCCTAATCCCATTCGTAAAGAATTACTTATCTCTACAAAATTTGACAAGAAGTAAAGGATCATCAGATTGATTACAATAAAATGAAAAATTCCAATTGCTTTTTGTGCAAAAGAGTATTCAGGATTATGTTTTTTATGTAAGTGAACATTTTCAATAATTGTTCTTGGGAAACGTTCTTGGACGTCTTTAGGCCTCCAGCCGGTTGGCATAAACCAAACTCTGAGTTTGTCAATCCAATTTTTGGCATACCATGCATCTGTTAAAATCGCCCAGAAATGCTGGAAGTTTATCCAGATCGGATTCCAAGTTTGAACTGGTTTTAAAACTCCATATACTGGTGGTTCATCATTTAATTCTTCTTGAAATGTTCCAAAAAGACGATCCCAAATACAGAAAATGGCAGAAAGATTTTTGTCTATATAAATTGGATTAATTGCGTGATGAACTCTGTGTTGTGATGGAGTTACTAAAATATATTCTAACCAGCCGAGTTTACCAATATGTCGTGTGTGATACCAAAATTGACCAAACAAATGAAGGGGAGCTAGAATACTAATTACTTTTGGGGGTACCCCTAAAATTGCTGCTGGGATTAGGAAAAGTGCTCCAAATCCGAATATTGAGGATATACTTTGTCTTAAAGCACAGGCTAAATTGAATTCTTCACTGCTATGATGAATTACGTGTCGGTTCCAAAAAATATTAATCTTATGATTTAATCTATGATTCCAATAGCTTGCAAAATCAATGCATATAAATGCAATGAAATATAATGCAGATGAACTTTCTAATTCAATTAGAGCTATATTTTTTAAAATGAATGGATATGAAATTATGACTAGAGCAAGTCCCAAAGTTTCCTTCAAGGTATTTGTCATACCAGAGCTTAGGCTAGAGAGGGTATCCATTAAGGTATACGTTTGTTTATTTGTCAAATGACCATAAACAATCTCTATGACAACAAGAACTAGAAAACTAGGAATTGCCCATAAAAGAACTGCTGCGTATTGTTCCATAAATTAATTTATACTTTAAAAGTACAAATTAATTTTTTCCTACCAATACCCACTGACCCGAAGAGATAAGAGTTTCAGCTTGTTTGAACTTTAGGGTTTTACTTTCTCCATTCTGAACGTTCTTAATTACAACACGATCATTACGCCCAATTTTGGGAAGTTCGCGCACAATTGTCTCAACAGTGCTGGATCTACCTTGACCTGCATTACCGCCAATCGCTCTGTTTTTGGCAGCCATTTCCTCCGTGTTCAAAACATCATCTTTACTGGTCTTTATCTTCTCTAATTTACTAGGTTTTTTCGCTTCTTGGATGGAATTATTGTCATTTGAAGGAATAGTTCCTTTTAGTAAAAAAGAAAGAACTTCTTTGTTTAATCGAAGGATCATGGATTGGAATAATTCAAAAGCTTCAAATTTATAGATCAATAGTGGATCTTTTTGTTCATGAACCGCAAGTTGAACCGATTGTTTTAACTCATCCATCTTACGAAGATGATTCTTCCATGTTTCATCAATAATAGCAAGTGTAATATTTCGTTCAAAATCTTCAATAAGATTTTTACCCTTTGATTTATATGCTTTTTCAAGATGGGTAACAACTTTAAGAGTTTTATTTCCATCAGTAAACGGTACAACAATTTTTTCGTACTTGTTGATAGGGTTTTCATAAACCTGCTTTATTACCGGAAAAGTAAGGGTAGCGTTGATCTCTGTTTTTTGTTGGTAATACTGATGAACAGTTTCATAAAGTTTGTCGGTTAATGTCCGTTCATCAGTTGATAAAAACTCGTCTTCTAAAACCGGAGCTGTAATAGAAAAGTTACTGATAATTTCAAATTCGAAGTTTTTAAAATCATCACCTCGCTTGTTGTTAATTACAATTTCTTCACATACCTCGAAAAGCATATTGGCTATATCAACTTTTAAACGATCTCCTTGTAAGGCGTGTTTTCTTCTTTTGTAAATAACCTCTCTTTGAGCGTTCATAACATCGTCGTACTCAAGTAACCTTTTACGAATTCCAAAGTTATTTTCTTCAACTTTCTTTTGCGCTCTTTCTATTGACTTAGTCATCATTGAGTGTTGAATAACTTCCCCTTCTTCAAGTCCCATTCTGTCCATTACCTTTGCAACTCTATCGGATCCAAACAGTCGCATTAGGTTGTCTTCTAAAGAAACGAAGAACTGAGAGCTTCCAGGATCTCCTTGCCTTCCAGACCTACCTCTTAACTGTCTGTCTACACGTCTTGAATCATGACGTTCAGTTCCAATAATTGCAAGACCTCCATTGGCTTTAACTTCATCAGACAGTTTTATATCTGTTCCACGTCCAGCCATGTTTGTTGCGATAGTAACAACACCTGGATTACCAGCTTCTGCTACAATATCGGCCTCTTTTTTGTGAAGTTTTGCATTAAGTACGTTGTGTTTAACTTTTCTGATGTTTAGCATTTTACTCAGTAATTCAGAAATCTCTACAGAAGTAGTTCCTATTAGAACAGGTCTTCCAGCTGCAGATAGTTTAGAAACTTCCTCAATTACTGCGTTGTACTTCTCTCTCTTAGTTTTATATATAAGATCATCTTCATCATTTCTTGCGATTGGTCGGTTGGTTGGAATTTCTACAACATCTAATTTGTAGATCTCCCAAAATTCTCCCGCTTCAGTAATTGCCGTTCCTGTCATTCCAGAAAGCTTATGATACATTCGGAAGTAATTTTGAAGGGTAACGGTAGCAAATGTTTGGGTTGCTGCTTCAATTTTTACATTTTCCTTTGCTTCAATTGCTTGATGTAGTCCGTCCGAATATCGCCTTCCATCCATAATACGACCGGTTTGTTCATCGACAATCATAACTTTATTATCCATTACAACGTACTCGGTGTCTTTTTCAAAGAGTGTATAGGCTTTAAAGAGTTGTGTCATTGTATGAATGCGTTCACTCTTTATTCCAAAGTCCTTGAAAAGAACTTCTTTCTCAGAAGCTTCTTGTTCAGGAGCTAAATTCGAGTTTTCAATTTTAGCAATTTCCATTCCTATGTCTGGAAGCACAAAAAAGTTATCTTCTTGAACACTTTGAGATAAATATTCAACTCCTTTTTCTGTAAGATCAACCTGATTGTTTTTTTCATCAATTACAAAATAAAGTTCTGCATCAATTATATGCATTTCTCTATTGTTGTCTTGCATGTAATAGTTTTCAGTTTTTTGAAGTAATTGTTTAATTCCTTCTTCACTTAAAAACTTGATTAAAGCTTTATTTTTTGGTAAACCTCTATATGCTCTCAAAAGTAAAATGGCACCTTCATCAGAATCTCCAGCTGCAATTTTTTTCTTAGCTTCTACAAGAACTGAAGCTAGTAATATTTTTTGTTTTGTAAAAAGGTCAGCAACCTTTGGTTTTAGTTGGTCAAATTCATGACGATCCCCTTGAGGAACAGGTCCAGAAATAATTAGTGGTGTTCTCGCATCATCTACTAATACAGAATCTACTTCGTCCACAATAGCGTAATGATGTTTACGTTGAACTAAATCTTCAGGTGTGTGAGACATATTATCTCTCAAGTAATCAAATCCAAATTCATTGTTAGTTCCGTACGTTATATCTGCTAAATAAGCTTTTCTTCTTGCTTCGCTATTTGAAGGGTGGTGGTCAATACAATCTAATGTAAGACCATGAAATTCAAATAACGGAGCCATCCAAGCGCTATCTCGTTTAGCTAAATAATCATTCACAGTTACTAGATGTACTCCTTTTCCTGTTAATGCGTTTAGATATACTGGTAAAGTTGCTACTAGGGTTTTTCCTTCCCCAGTTTGCATTTCAGCTATTTTTCCTTGATGCAATGTAATTCCACCGATTAACTGAACATCATAATGAATCATGTCCCAAGTAATAGCTTTTCCAGCTGCATCCCAACTATTTGCCCAAAGAGCTTGATCGCCTTCTAGGACAACATAGCTTTTCTCTTGAGCAAATTCTCTATCCTTTGTGGATGCTGTTACTTTGAGTTGTTTGTTGTGTACGAAGCGTCTAGCAGTTTCTTTTACAATAGCAAAAGCTTCAGGTAAAATATCATCTAAACATACTTCGGTGATTTTTAAGGCTTCAGTTTCTATTGTGTCAATTCGATTATATATATCTTCTCTTTGGTCAATATCAGTAATTCCTTCTAACTGAGAGTTTAATTGTTCTATTTCATTATCTATTGATTTACGAGCGTCTTTAATTTTTGCTTTGAACAAGAAGGTTTTCTCTCTGAGATCATCGTTAGATATTTTTTCAAATTCAAGTTGATGTTTATTTATTTGATCCACCAAATGTTGGATGGCACGTATATCTTTTTTCGACTTGTCGCCGACGAAAGTTTTCAATATTGTATTTAAAATACTCATAGGGCTTCTAAATTTAGGAATCAAATTTAAGTAAAAAAAAAGCCTCCGAAGAGACTTTATTAAGATAGTTATTTAGTATTCGTCTTCATTCCAAAGATAATCCTCATCGGATGGGAAATCAGGCCATATTTCTTCAATGGATTCGTATATATCTCCTTCATCCTCCATTGATTGTAAATTTTCTACAACCTCTAATGGAGCTCCAGTTCTTATTGAGAAATCGATTAATTCGTCTTTTGATGCCGGCCAAGGTGCATCACTAAGGTAGGAAGCTAGTTCTAATGTCCAGTACATGAATTTGTTTTTTGCAAAAATAAATTTTTATCACAAACTGGCAAGAAATTTTAAGTGTTTTTACTATGGTATCCATTTTATTTCTTCAACATTAAAGTCATGAGCAAATTTTCTGGACAATGTGAATAAATAATCTGACAAGCGGTTAATATAAAAAATGATTACTGGATTTGTTTTTGATGTGTCATTTAACTCAGTTATGAAACGCTCCGCTCTTCTACAAACACATCTTGCTAAGTGGGTATTAGCAACACAGGAATGTCCTCCAGGGATTACAAAATTCCTTAATACAGGAAGTTCATCGGTCATTCTATCAATCCATAATTCTATATCTTTTACATCATCTTTTTGAATTAGATCGATCGTCAAATCTGATGATTCATTTGCTAATTCTGAACCAATTAGCATAAGATTCCTCTGTATTTTAATCAATTCTTTTTCCTGTTCTTTTTTTATATCTTGACTTCTAATTAAGCCAATCCAGCAATTAAGTTCATCAATAGTTCCGTAAGCTTTGATTCTAATATGGTGCTTTGGAACACGCTCTCCAGAAAACAAACCTGTGGTTCCATTATCACCAGTTTTCGTATATACTTTAATCTTCTTCATTCCTCATTTTCTTTTTTCTTAAATCGTAGCGTCTTCGGAAGCTAAGTTTCCTACCTTTTTTTTTCTTAAAAATAAAATTCCGAATCAAAACATACCCTACAATAAGTCCAATAAGGTGTAAAATGCTTTCGTTCATTTTGTAAAATTATAAATTTTGAGAGGATTACTTAAAAAACCTTAAAGGAAAAAAATTCTTTGGACTGTTGGGGCCTTTGAATTATGATTCCATAAAAATATAAATCCATGATAATGTATTTAGAGTTTAAAATAAATAAATTCCATTCCTCTCGTTGAAAATGTAATTCATCAATTAGGGTAAGATGAGGAGCATTTATTAATCTAATGTCCTCTATTTGTTGCGATAGTGATTTATTTGTATCGTATATAATTTTAAACTTTTCAATCTTAAATTCAGTTTCAACTGTTTCGTTAAAACTTTTTAGATTTTCTAAAATCAGACTTAAAGTCAACTTATTTCTTTTTGAATTAAAAGGGAGTGATTTTTTCTTCTTAAAATTAGAATTATAAAAACAGGAACATACTAATGAATATAAAAATGGAGAATGAACACCATGTTGATTTGTTGCTTTGAGTTTGAATAACAAGTATTTAAAGTAATGTAAGATCATTTTTTACGTCTAAGAATACTTGCTAAACAAGATAGTAGTAGTAAGAAAAACGTAAATTTAGCTATACGGGCAATGTAGTCTCCATACCGGGAATAAAATGTTAGGTTTTTGTTGAGAACAACTTTACCAATCAGAGCGCCTTTTTCTTCATAGGGTAAAGTTTTTATTATTTCTCCTTTATGATTTATAAAAGCACTTATTCCAGTATTCGCACTTCTGGCTATTGATCGACGATTTTCAATTGCCCTAAGCCTTGCATAGCTCAACAATTGTTTGTGCCCTTGTGTGTTTCCCCACCAGGCATCATTTGTTAATATTGTAAAAAAGTCAGCTCCGTTTCTGGCATATTCCGTAACATATTCACCATATATAGATTCATAGCAAATAATAGGCGCTACTTTAGTCTCGTTTATGCTGTGACTAAAAACAGTACGTTCAGGTTGTATTGCCCTGCTCGATACAGTACCGCCTAAGTCCAGCATAAATTCCCCTAATAGAGGTTTAAAAAAGCTTTTGTAAGGCATGTTTTCAACGCCAACAACCAACTTAGATTTATGATAAATTTGAGACTTTTGTTTTGGAGCGCTCAGTATTGCACTGTTGTAGAAATCTGCCCAAAAACCCTCTTGAATTTTATTTGCAGTTTCTGTAGGCTCATTTTTGGATCTATACAACTTATAAAATTGAGTTCCAGAAATTAGATTTAAATTCTTATGAGAAGCTATGAATTCTTTCAAAGAAATATTGAATTGAGAATTTTCAAAAATATCTATATCAAAACCACTTCTTTCTGTAAAAAAAGTTTCTGGAGTTACAACAAATGAGGTTTTGTCTGTAATTAGTTCTGACGTAAGATTAATTAATGAGTTTTTGAAATCTTCGTTTGTTAATTCATATTTTTCATCATAAGGATCAACGTTCGGCTGAATTACTATTACCTCTGAAAATGTTTTAGGTTCCTCTATTTTATTCAATATAATTAAAGAACAGACTATGGGTATTGCAATCCCTATAAGACCGGGAACACACTTTATTATGATTTTTTTGAAATCAGATTCATTTTTGAATTTTTTAAATTGAAAAAAGAAAAAGAAATTAAGTACTAAAACCCATGTTGAACCACCGAAAACACCAGTATATTCATACCACTGAATCCAGTTGATGTATTCCGAAAATCCATTCCCTAGGTTCAGCCACGGCCATGAAAAGTCCCATAATAGGTGAAATTTTTCAAAAGAAATCCATGATGAAATTAAGAAAACAGCAGCGCCAATTTTTGATAAATGTTTTAAAGACCAATGGTATAAAGTAATTAAGATTGCAAAAAAACTGCTATTACATAAAATTGCAAAAGTTGCACCAAATACAGAAGAATTATAAATCCACCAAGTCGTCCAAATGTTCCAAATTAAAAAGGTAATGTATGAATAAGCAAAAACGGTTAAGTTTTTATTTTTAATAGAGGAATCTCGTACTTCATTTACAAAATGTAGAATTGGGACAAGTGCAAAAAACAAAAGCAGTGGTGATCCATATGTTGGCCATCCCAAGCTTAATAATATGCCCGAAAGAAGAATGTGTTTATAATACTTTTTCAAAAAATTAATTTCCCGAAAGTTAATTTTTAGTTTTTAATTCTAGATCTCTTTGTTGTGTTTTTTTACAAAAATCAATTTATTTTTATTTTTTAAATTTTTGTTTCTTCTTTTAAATCAAACTCTTAATAAAACTATTATTTTAGTAAAATATTTAATACCATGATAAGAAAAAGCATTCCACATATTTTCACTTTTCTAAATTTATTTTTTGGATGTGCAGCTGTTTTTTTGGCATTTTCTCATTATTTTACAGCGGCTTTAATAGCAGTAATTTTAGGGGTTTTTTGTGATTTTTTCGATGGTTTTTTCGCAAGACTTTTAGGTGTTGAAAGTGATTTAGGGGTCCAGTTAGATTCGCTTGCGGATATGGTTACAAGTGGACTTGTTCCAGGTGTTATAATGTATCAATTATTAGTTATTTCTGGCTCTCATAGTATTGACTTCAGCTTTAATTTCCAAGATTTCAATTTAGTTTTTACTTTAGTTCCATTAGCTTTATTTGGATTCTTGATTACTTTGGGTGCTGCATTTAGATTAGCGAAATTTAATTTGATAACTGAAAAAGTGCCATATTTTAGAGGAGTTCCTACCCCTGCAAACGCTCTTTTTATTGGAGCACTTCCATTATTTTTTAACCATCCTTTGCTCGTTAATTCTAAAGATTTTCTTTTAACCCCTTTTGCGTTAATTATAATCACAATCCTTTCTGTTTTTTTTATGAATATCCATTGGAAAATGATTGCTTTGAAGGGGTTTACTAGATCTAATCCTATGAGTATATTAATGCCTCTAATTCTTTTAGTTCTGGTAGTTCCGGTATTTTATTTCTTTGGTTTGTCAGGATTTGTGATCGCAATAATACTATATATATTTCTTAGTTTATTGGAAAATGTTCTTGGAATTTAGAATTCCAATTTGGTCTTTCTGAGTTCGAAATTTTGACCCAAATAAACTTTCCTAACCATTGGGTCTGATGCGAGCTCTTCAGGAACACCCGCTTTTAAGATTCCTCCTTCAAACATTAAATATGTTTTATCCGTAATAGCTAATGTTTCTTGAACATTATGATCAGTTATTAAGATTCCAATGTTTTTGTTTTTAAGGTGAGCTATAATACGTTGTATATCTTCTACAGCAACAGGGTCTACTCCCGCAAAAGGTTCATCTAATAAAACAAATTTTGGGTCAGTTGCTAATGCCCTTGCAATTTCAGTTCTTCTTCGTTCTCCACCAGATAATAAATCCCCTCTGTTTTTTCGAATATGATTTAATCCGAATTCTTCAATCAAGGATTCCATTTTATTATTCTGTTCCTTTTTACTTAAAGATGTCAATTGTAAAACACTCAAAATGTTATCCTCTACACTTAGTTTTCTAAAAACTGAAGCTTCTTGTGCTAAATATCCTATTCCATTTTGTGCTCTTTTATACATAGGATAGTCAGTTATTTCGGTGTTATCTATGTGTATAGTTCCTCCATTTGGTTTAACTAATCCAACAATCATATAAAAAGAAGTTGTTTTACCCGCACCATTGGGTCCTAGCAATCCTACAATCTCTCCTTGATTAACTTCAATTGAGATTCCTTTTACAACTTCTCGTCCTTTGTATGATTTTACTATATTTTCTGCTCTTAACTGCATCGTTATTTTTTTTCTTCAAGAACTTCCCAATATTCAAAAGCTCTTCTTAGATGAGGGATTACTATAGTTCCACCAACTAAAGTAGCAATTTCTAGACTTTCCATTACTTCAGTTCTTGTGATTTTTTCTTTGAAACATTGTTCTAAGTGATATTGAACACAGTCATCACATCTCAATACGGTTGAAGCAACAAGACCAAGTAATTCTTTTGTTTTTCCATCTAAAGCACCTGCTTTAAAAGCATTGGAGTCTAGATTTAATATTCTTTTTAAAACCTTAGAGTTTTCATTCAAGATTTTCTTGTTCATTTTTGAACGATACGAATTAAATTTATCTACTTTATCAGACATTTTGAAGCTCTTTTTGTTGACGTTTATAAACTACTTTAGAAATAAAAATACTTACTTCATAAAGTATTAATATTGGTATAGTTACTATTATTTGACTCGCAATATCAGGTGGAGTGATTACAGCGGAAAGTATTAAAACAAGAACAATAGCAAATTTCCTGTTTGACTTTAAGAATTGAGGAGTTACGATGCCTATTTTAGTTAAAAAGTAAATTAAAATAGGAAGTTCAAATATTAATCCTGAAGAAAGTACAGATGCACTTAACAAACTAATGTAGGAGCTTAAATCAAAGTCGTTGAATACTTCATTACTTACGGTATAATTTCCTAGGAAATTAATAGATAAAGGGGTCACAATATAATACCCAAACATTACTCCTGTGAAAAAAAGTAGGGATGCAATGAAGATAAATCCCCTTGCATTTTTACGTTCTTTCTTTTTTAATCCTGGACTAATAAACCTCCAAAATTCAAAAAGTATGTAAGGAAAAGCAATTATAAATCCAGCTGTAATAGAGGTCCATAGATGAGCTGAAAATTGACCTGACATGGTTCTGCTTTGTATCCTGAAAGGCATTTCGTCGATGCATAAACTATTTCCTTGTCCCAAGGATTGAGATAATTCACAGAATAGGCGATAGGTGAAAAAGTCTACTTTTTTTGGGCCAAATAAAATAACATCAAATATAAAGTCCTTGGCAATAAAAGCTGCTGTTGCTAAAATTAAAATAGACATAGTAGCTCTAATTAAGTGCCACCTTAGTTCTTCAAGATGGTCTAGGAAAGACATTTCGTTAGGATTATTACTCATTATTCAATTCCTTCTTTAATTAAATCAAGGATGTGAACCATGCCTAGGTAGTGTCCGATTGAATCTTCTACTATTAGCTGACCTATATCTTTGCTTTTTAAGATCGTCATAACATCAAATGCTAGTTTTTCTGGATCAATCGTTATTGGATTAGCAGACATAATATCTTGAGCCGATAAATTCCCAATATTATCATGATTTTCTAACATTCTTCTTATGTCACCATCAGTTATTATACCTACAATCTTATTGTTGCTTTTTACAACTGTTGCTCCGAGTCTTTTTTTAGTAATTTCTGAAATAACTATTTTAACAGGTGAATTAGTTTCAACCGATGGACGTTCGTGTTTTTTTGCTAGTTCTCCTGCAGTTAAGTATAACTTCTTTCCTAATGCTCCTCCTGGGTGATGTTGAGCAAAATCATTTTCATTAAAATTCTTTAATTTTAATAAACATATCGCTAATGCATCTCCAACTGCAAGTTGAACGGTTGTACTTGTTGTAGGCGCTAAGTTATTGGGGCAGGCTTCTTTCTCAACGTATGTACTAATAACTTTATCGGCTGTTTTAGCTAAAAAAGAATCAGGATTCGCGGTAAATGCAATTACGAGATTTCCTCTTTTTTTTATGAAGGGAATTAAGGCTTGTATTTCAGGTGAGTTTCCGCTTTTAGAAATACAAATTACTGCATCTTTATCTTGAATTATTCCAAGATCTCCATGGATTGCATCAGCAGCGTGCATAAATACAGCTGCAGTGCCAGTAGAATTCAATGTAGCAACAATTTTCATTGCGATAACTGCACTTTTACCAATACCAGTAATTATAACACGTCCTTCAAAATTTGATAAATGCTCTACGGTAGAAACAAATTGATCATCTAAGGTAGAAATCAAATCAAAAATTGCTTTTGATTCTAACTCAAGGGTTGTTTTGGCATTTGCTAAAATCTGTTCTTTATTTGACAATTGTTTGATTTATTTAATAAAATTAATTTTGTAAGCCTTATATTGTAGTGTACAAATGTAAATAATTTTGATTCAAAGACGTAATTAAATGTCGCATACTCTACTTCAGAAGGAACTTAAAAAGTATTTTGGGTTTACAGAATTTAAAGGCTTGCAAGGTCCAGTAATCGAAAATCTTCTAGAACGCAAGAATTCTTTTGTAATTATGCCAACAGGAGGAGGTAAATCATTATGTTATCAACTACCTGCTTTAATGTCGCCGGGAACAGCAATTGTGGTTTCTCCTTTGATTGCTTTAATGAAAAATCAAGTAGATGCAATTCGAGGGATTTCTTCAGAAGACGGAATTGCACATGTACTAAACTCATCTCTCACAAAAACCGCTATACAGCAGGTTAAATCTGACATTGTTAATGGGGTTACAAAACTTTTATATGTCGCTCCAGAATCTTTAGTTAAAGAAGAGACCATAGAATTCTTGAAAACAGTAGATCTATCTTTTCTAGCAATTGACGAAGCGCATTGTATATCTGAATGGGGACATGATTTTAGACCTGAATATCGAAATTTAAGGGTAATGCTTGAGAAAATCGAAAAAGATTTACCTATAATTGCTCTCACAGCTACTGCTACTCCTAAAGTTCAAGAGGATATATTGAAAAATTTAAAGGTCTCCGACGCAACTCTTTTCAAAGCGTCTTTTAACCGACCTAATTTATATTACGAAGTTCAACCCAAAAATGAGGATGTAGAATCTAATATTATTCGTTTTGTTAAACAAAATCAGGGTAAATCTGGAATTATTTATTGTCTTTCAAGAAAAAAGGTAGAACAATTAGCACAAACACTTCAAGTAAATAATATAAATGCAATTCCTTATCATGCAGGGTTGGATAACAAGACAAGAGCTAAAAATCAAGATTTGTTCCTTAAAGAAGATTGTGATGTAGTTGTTGCTACGATTGCTTTTGGTATGGGGATTGATAAGCCTGATGTTCGTTTTGTTATTCATCACGACATCCCTAAAAGTATTGAGAGTTATTATCAAGAAACAGGAAGAGCTGGTCGCGATGGAGGAGAAGGACATTGTTTAGCTTTTTACTCGCACAAGGATATAGAAAAACTTGAAAAGTTCATGGCTGGAAAACCCGTTGCTGAACAAGAAATAGGTTTTGCTCTTATAAATGAAATGGTTGCTTTTGCAGAAACTTCCATTTCAAGAAGAAAGTTTATCCTTCATTATTTCGGTGAAGAATTTGATAACGAAACTGGTTTGGGTGGCGATATGGACGATAATATGCTTTTTCCAAAAAAACAAATAGAAGCACAAGATCAGCTTCAAATTCTTATTGAAGCTATAAAACAAACGAGAGAGCAATTTAAATCAAAAGAAATTGTAAAAACTCTAATTGGCGAACCTAATGCTGTGATTAATAGCCATAAGACTTCAGAATTAGAAGTTTTTGGTAAAGGAAAAGATACAAGAGCCTCTTATTGGATGGCCCTAATAAGACAAGCAATCGTAGCTAAGTTTTTAAAAAAAGAAATAGAGACTTATGGTGTTGTCAAAATAACTGAAAAAGGAAAAGAATTTTCAAAAAAACCATATTCCTTTTTGATGACTGAAGATCACGATTTCGGATCTTATAGAAATACGAATACTGCCTCAAAAAAGTCAGCAGTTGCAGATGAAAATCTATTGAACCAGTTAAAGGGTTTAAGAAAAAATGTCGCTGATAAAGTAGGAGTGCCCCCGTATACTGTGTTTCAAGAGAATTCCTTAGCAGAAATGTCTTTCAAATATCCAATATCTTTTGATGAGCTTAAGAATATAAATGGTGTTGGTGAGGGTAAAGCATCTAAGTATGGTAAACAATTTCTTAAATTGATTGAATCGTATGTTGAAGAAAATGACATTACTAGGCCGGATGATTTAATAGTTAAAAGTACAGGTGCTAATTCCGCACTTAAACTTTATATGATACAAAATGTAGATCGTAAATTACCTCTTGATGACATTGCGGCTGCAAAAGGAATGAATATGATTAAGTTTGTTGAAGAAATGGAAACTATCGTTTTTTCTGGTACTAAACTTAATATAAGCTACTGGATTGATGAAATTCTTGATGAAGATCAACAAGAAGAATTACACGAATATTTTATGGAAGCAGAATCAGATGATGTTACTCTAGCCATTGAAGAGTTCGAAGGCGATTACGAAGAGGAAGAAATTAGACTTTTCAGAATCAAGTTTATGAGTGAAGTTGCAAATTAATTTTTTCTTTTTTACTAGAAGAAGTATTCACTTCTTTATCTTTGCAGCTTTAAAATAAACAACACTAGAAAGATGAAAGACGGTTTATACGCTAAGTTTTCTACTCCAAAAGGGTCTATTTTATTATCATTAACTTTTTCTGAAACTCCAGGAACTATAGGTAATTTTGTAGGTTTAGCAGAGGGAACTATTAAAAATGATGTCAAAGAGGAAGGGATTCCTTATTACGACGGTTTAAAATTTCATAGAGTAATCGAAGATTTTATGATTCAAGGAGGTTGTCCTCAAGGATCTGGAGTTGGAGGTCCTGGATATCAATTTAATGATGAGTTTCATCCAGAATTAAAACATGACAAGCCTGGTATTTTATCAATGGCAAATGCTGGTCCTGGAACTAACGGGAGCCAGTTTTTTATTACACACATTGCTACTCCTTGGTTAGACGGAAAACATACGGTATTTGGTTCTGTTGTTAAAGGACAAGACGTTGTTGATTCAATTTCCCAGAATGATACAATTGACTCTTTGGAAATTATTAGAGTAGGGGCGGAAGCAGAAGCTTTTAATGCAGTTGAAGCGTTTGAAAATTTCGAATCAAATCGTTTAAAATTAATTGAAGAACAAAAGAAAGCACAAGCAGAAGCTTTAAAAGAAGTAACTGAAGGTTTTGATCAAACGGATTCTGGATTGTTTTATAAAATAGAAACAGAAGGTTCTGGAGCTAAACCAATACAAGGTCAAAATGTTTCGGTTCATTACAAAGGAAGCTTACTAGACGGAACAGTATTCGATTCTTCTTATAACAGAAATGCTCCAATTGATTTTGCTTTGGGTGTTGGACAAGTAATTAAAGGTTGGGATGAAGGAATTGCTCTACTATCGAAAGGATCAAAAGCAATATTCATAATACCATCGGATTTAGGTTACGGTTCAGCTGGAGCAGGAGGGGTTATTCCACCAGATGCTACATTAAAATTTGAAGTAGAATTAGTAGACTTTAAATAAGGAATCTATTTCCATTTAATATTACAACCCATACTCGGAAATTGATTTTCGGATATGGGTTTTTTATGAATTAAATTAAATGAAGCTGCTCTGAGGTCTTCTCCTGTTATAGGATTTCCAGATTGTGGACGCGAGCTGTCATAACGACCTCTATAGACTAGTTTTTTGTCCTCATTAAATAAATAGAAATCAGGGGTGCATGCAGCATCATAAGCTTTTGCCGTTTCTTGAGTGGGATCATATAAATATGGGAAGGTGAAAGAGTATTCTTCAGATAAAGCTGCCATAAACTCGGGTTTATCTTCAGGGTAATTTTCAATATCATTACTTGAAATAGCAATTATTTCAATTCCTTTTTCTTTCAATTCTGATGCAAGTTCTGTAAAGTGTTCCAGTAAATGAATTACAAAAGGACAATGATTACACATAAATACAATAAGCGTTCCTGCTTCACCAGAAAGTTCGTTTAAACTGACTTTTTTATTAGTATTAACATCCAGTAAATTAAAGTCAGGAGCTGTATTATTTAAAGGGAACATTGTTGAGGGAGTAAGTGCCATTTTTTAGTTGTAATAATTATGTGTAATTTCATTAAAAAAAATAACTCATGCAAACATTGCAACAACTGCTTGATAAATATGCAGAAAGTCATCAAAACAAAACAAATAAAATTATACACTATTTTTGCGTACCTGCAATATTTTTTTCGGTTGTTGGTTTATTAATGTCAATTCCGCCTGGTTTAATTACAAGCGTTACTGGTATTACTGATCCTTTATATGCAAATTGGGGGGTAGTTTTTTTAATACCCGTACTTGTGTTTTACATTCGTTTGTCTTTGAAAATGACCGTTTTAATTCTGTCTTTTTCCATACTGTGTATTTTAGGGAATTATCAGCTAAGTCTTCAATTTAGTTTACTTCAAGCATCTATAGTTATTTTTGTAATCGCTTGGATTATCCAGTTTTATGGGCATAAAATAGAAGGTAAAAAACCATCTTTCTTAGATGATGTCAAATTTTTAATGGTTGGGCCAGCTTGGATCTTAGATCATATATTTAAAAGTAAAAACTAAGATCAATATTTTTAAAATTAAATCCCTAGGAGATTAGCTCACTAGGGATTTTTTTATTTCATAAAATTTGAATAAAACAAAGTATTAGCGAACAACTTGTTCGTTCCATACCAAAATGCTCTAAAGTTTGTATTGTCCGTCAAAAGAATAATATTTCCTCTCCCTTTTCGAATGAATTTAAAAGGAACGGATCCCTTTAAAAGATTTAATTGTTCCTTTGAAATATATCCACTCAGAAGTGGATTTTGAGAGTATATGAGTGGGTTATTGTAACTCTGTTTATCTGCATCAATAAATATTCTTGAGTTTCTAAAGAGAGGTAGATTATTTTGTTCTATTCCAAAGTTAATTGGATGACTTCTATCAATATTGGTGTTGAATATAGCTCCGCCTATATTTTGAGCACCACGAAAATTACTTCTTTGATCGAAATTAATTTTTCCTGCTTCCTGTTCAAATGATTTTAGTTTTACAGAGGTTAATTCAACTTTGTTTGTCCATTTTATAGCGTCTCTGTAGGCAACCAATGTACCACCAGTTTTAATCCAAGATTCAATCTTATTTTTATTAGCACTTAATAATGATCCAGTATAACTTGGAATGATAAAATGTGTGTATCTACTTAGGTCAATTCTATTCAATTGTCTAACATCAATTTTAGTTACGGGTATTTGATATTGAATATCCATTAAATGCCAAATTTCTCCTGCATCATAACTTCTAACTCCATCACCAACAAGCATTGCAACTTTTGGTTTTTGTAGAGATTTAAAATTATTTGAACCTAAGTCAATACCTTCGGTTAATCCTGTTTCTACCGATTTTATATCTAACATTAATCCAGATGAATAATCATTGATCAGGTTGTAAAGCTCTCCTGAGTTTATATCCTGAATGGCTACTGGGATCATGATACTTCCATAGTCATAAAAATTCCCATTGATAGAAAAAGGTTTTAAGCCTACTTTTATTCTCACTCCAGCATCTAATAATTTATAAATGAATTTTGGCGTATAATACCCATTAGATTCTAAAAGATAGGCGTAACTAGATTTTTTTATATCGGCAGATTTTCCTGGAGATAATTCTTTTATTTCATCCCCTGCAAGGGTTTCAAATTTCTCAAAAGAATAATTTAAGTTAAAAGCTAAAGGAAATGTCCATGCTGAAATGTCGTAAAACAAACTGTCCTGGAATTTTGTTTGAGTATCAAACATAGCATGAATTAATTTATTCTTTTTTTGATTTAGGGGAACTACATAACTAGCATTTTTAGCATACTTTTCACCTTTAATTTGCGTATCTTTTATTAGTTTGTGGATTTTAATTTTATGACGTTTGAGTATTTCAGCTAATCTATAGGAAGTTGCAGGATCTTTTTCATTACCAAAAATAATAGATTTGTACTTACTTTGATTAGACTCTTTCAGTGCATCTGCGTAAAATTTACGTTGATAGTTTAAGAGTTTAACACGCATGTTTTTTGCAGCTTTTAGAGTAGATAAAGCTGTTTTAAACTGATTTCTAATTGTAAATGGAAATGTTAATAGGCCATGATCACTTTCTTGAATATGACCTCTCGAACTTGCTTGTTCGAAAAGAATCCCAATACTTCCATTCACATCCGGATAAGTAGATCCTTTTCCATAGTAGAAGTCATCAAAACTTTCTTCAGTATAATATAAAGACCCGATTTCGTTTAGTGTTTCCGCATGAAATTCACCTATTTTTTTGGTTAAGATTTGATTCATTTTAGGGGTAAGTGGATTAACCCTTGATTGTATTCCTGGTTGAAAAAAGAAAGTAGCATTGGTTCCCATCTCATGATGGTCTGTTAATATATTGGGAAGCCACTCAGAAAAACTTTTAATTCTGGCTTTAGATTCCGGTAATTGTACAGGCAACCAATCTCTGTTCATGTCGAACCAATAGTGGTTAGTTCTTCCTCTTGGCCATGATTCATTATATTCTCTGTCGTTTGGATCTGGATTTAGGGTATTGCTTTTATGGGTATTTACCCATTGCGAAAATCGTTGTAATCCATCCGGGTTATAACTTGGGTCGAATAAAATAACAACGTCATTTAAAAGTTCTTCAACGTTTGGATCCAAAGAGGCGGCTAAATGATAAGCAACCATTAAACCTGCATTTGCTCCGCTTGCTTCATTTCCATGAATTGAAAAACCTTGATATACAACCGCAGGCATATTGTTTATGTTGAGGTTTTTACTTTCGGGTTCCGAAAGTAATGTATGCTGTTCTTTTATAAACTCTAGATTTTGATGATTTTTTGGACTCGTAATGGTCAATAGAAATAAGGGTCTTCCTTCATAAGTAGAACCTCTGTTTTCAATTGATATTCTATCTGAAGCTTTGGCTAAAGCTCTCATGTATTCAGATAATTTGTCGTGGCTAACATGCCATTCTCCAACGGTAAATCCTAAAATACTTTCCGGTGTAGGAATTTCTTTATTGTAGGAATGGTTTTTAGGTAAGTAGTAAGAATCATCTATTGTTTGAGCAATTGCCGTGGAGCAAATGGTCAAACAAGCTATTAAGTAATAAAGTTTTTTCACGGTAAATATTTTTTCATTCATACAAATAATCGTTCTAGTAAGATATAAAATATAATTACAGTAAAAAATCTATAAAGTATTATGAAGTTATTTAAATATCTTCAAAATTTAAATCTGTGTAGCTTTTAGACTCTGAATTTACAAAATCATTTTTTGGAGCTGATTTGTAATCTTTTTGATGACGTTCGCTAATTACCTCACTCCCTCTTTGCGTTATAATAAAATCTATAGCTTCTCCTAGAATATCCCGGAATTCAGTAAAATCTTCTTTGTAAAGGTATATTTTATGTTTTTTGTAAAAAAAAGTTCCGTCTTCGTTGGTAAACTTTTTACTTTCTGTGATGGTTAAATAGTAATCACTGGCTTTAGTTTCTCTGACGTCAAAAAAGTATGTTCTCCTACCTGCTCTTAGTATTTTTGAAAATATTTCCTCCTGCTTAATCTCCATCCTTTGTGGTTTTGTTTAATAAAAACTGATAATAATTTATAAATGTGACAAATTTATTAAACAAAAAAAAAGTTATTTATACTTTTCTGTGTTTTGTTTAAGATACAAATTTTTATAAAATCCATCTTTTTTCATTAATTCGTCGTGTGTTCCTTTCTCAATCACTTGACCTTCCTCGATTACTATAATTGAATCAGCTTCCTTTACAGAAGAAACTCTATGACTCACTATTAAGGTAGTTTTTTCTTCTGAACTTATTTTTAAATTTTCAAGAATTTCTTCTTCTGTATCTGCATCTACTGCAGATAAACAATCATCAAATAATAAAATTTTAGGATCTTTAATTAAAGCCCTTGCGATAGAAATTCTTTGAATTTGTCCTCCAGACAAGGTTACACCTCTCTCTCCAAGGATTGTATTATATCCCTCTTTGAATGCTTCAATGTTATCTGAAACTGCTGCGCTTTTTGCTGAAGCTTTTATTTCATGTAAACTAGCGTCAGACTTTCCAAATCGAATATTACTTTCAATTGATTCCGAAAATAAAAATGGATTCTGTGGAACATAACCTATTTCTGAGCGTATTCCCGTGAGGTTGTATTCTTTCAGAGGAATATTGTCTATTAAAACTAGCCCCTCATCTACATCATAGAGTCTGCTTATTAAGTCAAGTATTGTTGTTTTTCCCGATCCTGTTTTTCCAATAATCCCTAATGTTTCTCCTGGATTTATCTTGAAACTTATATTTTTAATAGCATGAATTTTAGTTTCTTCGAAAGTAAAATTCACATTTTTAAACTCTACAGAACCTTTTTGGATGGACTTATTTAACGGACCAGACATTATTTTTGGAATCTCTTTAAGGAAATCATTAATTCTTTTTTGAGATGCTTCAGCTTGCTGCACAATTGAAGTAACCCAACCAACAGTTGCAACTGGCCAGGTAAGCATGTTTACATAGATAATAAATTCTGCCAAAACACCTATTTCAAGATTCCCATCGATGTATTGTTTTCCACCAATAAAAATTACTAACAAATTACTGAAGCCTATAAGTAAGATCATAAGTGGAAAAAACCAAGCCTGAATCTTAGCTAAATCAACATTTTTTTCTTTACTCAATTCAGTTAATACTTTGAAATCTTTGTTAATTTTAGGTTGAATCCCATAAGATTTTATAACAGCAATACCGCTAAACGATTCCTGTGTAAAAGTTGATAAATCTGATAAGGTTTCTTGTACATCAGTGCTTCGAATATTAATAGCCTTGCTTAATTTATAGATAGCAACCGAAAGTATAGGGAGCGGTAATAGAGTATATACAGTTAATGTCGGAGCAATGCTAACCATGTATGAAATGACAATAACAAAAAGAGAAATGGTATTAATACTATACATTATGGCCGGTCCAAAATACATGCGCACTTTACCTACATCTTCACTAATTCGATTCATTAAATCTCCGGTACGGTTGTTTTTATAAAAGCTTAAACATAATTTTTGATAATGTTCAAAGATTTCATTTTTTAGATCATACTCAATATACCTAGAAACATTAATTATTGTTTGCCTCATTAAAAAAGTAAGAAGTCCTGAAATAACTGCAGCTGAAACAATGATAACTATATTCCAAAATAGTTCCTCTTTAATTACCTCAATCGAATTACTTTCTGATTTAATAAAGCGTTCAACAGCAGTTAACGAATTTCCAATTAATCTTGGAGCAAAAAGTGAAAAAATTCTAGCTATTATTGTAATGAGTATACCCATTAATAGGCGAACTCTGTATTTGTGTAAGTATTTGTTAAGGTATTTAAGTTCTTTCATAGAATTTTAAGATGTTCAAAGGTACATAAATGTAACACCACAAAAAAAGGAAATTATTTTGCAGAAAATTGACATAAATTAGTTGAAGTGTTTTTCAAAACACTATTTTTGTATTCAAAATAAAAGTTCTTATACATGCTTACAAGAAGACACATTCGAATTAAAATAATGCAATCAGTTTATGCCCTTTCGAATGGAAATCAAAACTCTCTTTCTGAAGAAGTTAAATTTATCAAAAAAAGCCTCACCGGAGTTTTTGATTTATACCTAATCAATCTTTCTTTTTTTAAGGCATTACAACAGCATGCATCTAGCCAACACGAAATAAATAATACAAAGGTCAGAACAAAAGATGCATTTGCTCCTTTGCATCAAGTTATTGCAAATAATAAAAGTATACGGTTCATAGCAGAAAACAAAAAACTAAATCAATTTATAGATAACAAAAACTTAAATCAGTGGGATTTAGAATTTGATTATGTAAAAAAGATTTATTCTAAAATATTGGAGAGTGATATTTTTAAAACATATAAAAAAATAGAAAATCCTTCTGATGCTGAGGATGTGAGTTTTGTTTCCTCAATCTTCAAAAATATAATAGCTCCAGATGATATGTTGTATCGTTTTTTCGAGGATCAAAATATGACTTGGATTGACGATCTTCCTTTGGTTAATACCTTTTTGTTAAAACAACTTAAACGATTAGATTTAAATTCAGAAAGTTCATTAGAATTTCCCGATCATAATGAGAGCCAAGAGGATATTAGTTTTGGTATTGATTTGTTTGAAAAAGTAATCGTTAATGAAGATGAATTACAAAAAGAATTGGATGGTAAAACCCCTAATTGGGATTCAGAAAGAATTGCAAATCTCGATTCAATACTAATCAAATTAGCAATTGCTGAGCTTTTTTATTTCTCAAACATACCACCTAAAGTAACTTTGAATGAGTATCTAGAAATAGCAAAAGAGTACTCTACTCCAAAAAGTAATTCATTTATAAATGGAGTTTTAGACAATCTAGTTAAAGAATACGAAAAATCAAATCGCATGAACAAACAAGGAAGAGGATTATTGTAATTTTTTTCTTATTTTTGAGAAATAATGAATTTAAAAAAACTATGAAAAAAGTATTATTAATTACCCTGTCAATTGTTACGCTATCACTTGTTTCATGTGGAGGTAACGAAACCAAAAAAACACCAGCTGAAACAACAACTGCAGTTGAATCTTCCGCTGCGAAAGCTGTTTCAGACTTAGCAATTATTTCATTTGATAAAAACGAACATGATTTTGGAGTTATAACAGAAGGAGAGCGTGTAGAAACACATTTCACTTTTACAAACACCGGAAAATCAGATCTTATCATTCAGGATGCTAGAGGTAGCTGCGGATGTACTGTTCCAGAATATCCAAAGAACTTACCAATCGCTCCAGGAGAAAGTGGAAAAATCCGTGTAAGCTTCGATTCAAGTAATAAACCAAACTTGCAACAAAAAACGGTTACTTTAACTACCAACACAAATTCAGGTAGAGAAACTATTCGAATCAAAGCAATGGTTACACCTGACCCAGTAAAACAACAACAACGAGAGGCTGCTCAAGCTGCACGTCTTCAAAAAACAAACTAAATTAAATTTCAATGCAAGGATTTTCTAGTCAAGTACCCTTTTTATTATTGATGCTCGTCATCTTTGTTTTCTTTATTATTTTACCACAGCAAAGAAGACAGAAAAAAGAAAAAGCATTTATGAATGATCTCAAAAAAGGGGATCGTGTAATTACCAAAAGTGGAATCCACGGTAAAATTGCTGAGCTAAATGATAAAGATAATACATGCGTTGTGGAAACACTTGCAGGAAAAATTAAAATGGAGCGTTCCTCTTTATCTTTGGAAATGAGTGCTAAGCTTAACACAAAATAGAGTAAACTTCTTTTAGATTATCTATCAAAACCAACCTATATCGGGTTGGTTTTTTTATTTTTGTAAAAAATATATTAAATGTACCACAGTATAATTAAACCAATTCTTTTCTTTTTTGATCCAGAAACAATTCATCACTTTTCTTTTGCGATGATCCGTTGGTTTTCGAAAATCCCTGGTATTTCTTTTTTAATTCGAAAGATTTATAATGTAGAACATCCAAAGCTTGAACGTTCTGTTTTTGGTTTAACATTTAAAAATCCAGTTGGCCTGGCGGCAGGTTTTGATAAGGATGCTAAATTATATAAAGAACTTTCTAATTTTGGTTTTGGTTTTATTGAAATCGGCACATTAACTCCTAAAGGTCAGCCTGGCAATCCAAAGAAAAGACTCTTTCGTTTGATAGCAGATGAGGCAATAATTAATAGAATGGGTTTTAATAATGAAGGAGTAGATGCTGCTGTAGAACGATTAAAAAAGAATTCAAATATTTTAATCGGTGGGAATATTGGAAAAAATAAAGTTACTCCCAATGAAAATGCCGTCGACGACTACATCTATTGTTTTGAAGCCCTATTTGAACATGTTGATTATTTTGTGGTTAATGTTAGCTCACCTAACACACCAAACCTAAGAGCTTTACAGGAAAAAGAACCTCTGACTAAACTGCTTTCGATTCTTAAAAAGAGGAATGATCTTAAAGGTCAACCAAAGCCAATATTGCTAAAAATAGCTCCTGATTTAACCGATGATCAATTACTTGATATTATCAGTATAATAGACGAGGTAAAGATAGATGGTGTTATTGCAAGCAATACAACCCTCAGCAGAGCAAATTTAAAGTCTAAAGAAACACTTACTAAAGAAGCAGGTGGTTTAAGCGGTAAGCCAGTAAAGAATAGAAGTACCGAGGTTATTCGTTTTTTAAATAAAAAAAGTAACAATTCATTCCCTATAATTGGAGTAGGAGGTATACATACCCCAGAAGATGCAATCGAAAAATTAGAAGCTGGAGCATCCCTGGTTCAATTATACACAGGGTTTATTTACGAGGGTCCTGCAGCAGTACGCAATATAAATCGTGCTATCCTCAAGAAATCACTATAAGGTTATTTTAAAACAAAAGTTATTGTTTTGAATTAAAATAAAAAAGTCAGCATTAGCTTCAAGCTTTTGCTGACTTTTTAAGGTTAATTACTTAAATGACTTTTAATCAAAATAACTCAATGATTCTTTAGGGTCAATCGTAAGGAGTGTTTCATATATTAAACGTATAACATTCTCTACATCTTCTTTTTGAACCATTTCAACTGTAGTATGCATGTATCTAAGTGGAAGAGAAATTAACGCTGAAGGAATCCCACCATTGCTGTAAGCAAAAGCATCGGTATCTGTACCAGTAACTCTAGAGGAAGCTAATCTTTGAAAAGGAATTTTATTTTTCTCTGCAGTGTCAACTATTTTTTCTCTTACAATATTGTGCACAGCTGGAGCATACGATATAACAGGTCCATCACCTATTTTAGTTAGCCCTTCTTCCTTTTTATTTATCATAGGAGTTGTTGTGTCATGACATACATCAGTAACAATGGCAATATCCGGATTAAGTCTTTGAGTAATCATTTCGGCACCTCTTAAACCAACTTCTTCTTGAACAGAATTAGTTACATACAATCCGAAGGGTAAGTCTTTTTTGTTTTCATGTAAAAGTCTTGCAACTTCTGCAATCATGAAGCCACCCGCTCGGTTGTCAATAGCTCTACAAACAAATTTATTTCCATTTAAAACTTGAAATTGGTCAGGATAAGTGATTACGCAACCAACATGAACTCCCATTTTTGCAACTTCATCTTTATCTTTTGCACCGATATCAATGCATATGTTGTCTAACTTTGGAGCTTCTTCTTTTCCCCCTTTACGTGTGTGAATTGCAGGCCATCCAAAAACACCTTTTACAATTTCTTTTTTTGTGTGGATGTTAACCCATTTTGAAGGAGCAATTTGATGGTCACTACCTCCATTTCTTATTACATAGATCAAACCTTCATCAGTAATGTAGTTTACATACCATGAAATTTCATCAGAATGTCCTTCAATAACTACTTTAAAAGGAGCGTCAGGATTTATTACTCCTACTGCTGTTCCATAGCTGTCAGTTATGAATTCATCAACATAAGGGCGTAAATAATCCATCCATATTTTTTGTCCTTCAGATTCATAGCCAGTCGGAGCTGCATTGTTAAGGTATTTTTCTAAAAATTTTAGAGAAGCATCATTTATTATTTTCATTCCATTAATTTTAATCAAAGCTAATTTAACATTATTCATTAAAATTCTCTAGAACTTACACCGTTAATATTTGTATTTTTGACCCCGATGAAAAAACAACATTATTTCCTTCTTTTATTTATTTTAATTAGATTCGGTTTGTATGCTCAAAACAACGATAATTTCGGTAGAGACTTAATTTTAATAGAAGGTGATTCAATTCCAACTTATGGAATTCCTCTTAAAGAGGTTGTTTTGTTTCAGCCTCTTCGTTTTAAGTCAAAATTAGAGTTAAAAAGATACTTAATATTAAGACGAAAAACGTTGAAAGTATATCCATATGCTAAGTTAGCTGCAGAAAGGTTAACTATTTTGAATAAAAGACTTGCTAATCTCGACAAAAAAAGTAGCCGAAAAAAGTATCTCAAGCGAATGGAAAAATTCATCTATGATGAATTTGAAGAAGAGCTAAAAAAATTTTCACGCTCAGAAGGTAAAATATTGATACGTTTAGTTCATAGACAGACCGGTACAACTACATTCGATTTGGTAAAAGAACTTAGAAAAGGATGGAAAGCATTTTGGTATCAAACAACAGCTTCTTTGTTTAAGCTGTCTTTAAAAGATGAATACAATCCAGAATATTCTTTCGAGGATTACTTAATTGAAGATATACTTCAACGTGCTTTTGCAGATAAATACCTAGAAGAACAACCTGCAGCTTTAGGTCATAATTTAGATGACTTGTACTATATCTGGAAAGATAAAAAGTAATTTCATTTTTTTTTATCACAAAAACTTGCCTGTAATGTCTTGTATTTCAAGGTGTCTGTGAGGATGTTTAGTCGGTGTCAAAAAAAAACTTAATTTTTTCTCAAAAGTAGTTGCTGAATGATAAAAAGCGTTCTATATTTGCACCCGCTAAAGAGAACAACAGTATAGTTGTCTAAGGCAAAAGTTCATTG